>ERZ795047.2025-NODE-2025-length-20052-cov-6.149422_pt1 | contig 20052 bp, 20 predicted proteins | sample MGYA00375131_ERZ795047 | MGnify/ENA primary metagenome ERZ795047 (study PRJEB30176, sample SAMN05720228) | activated sludge metagenome | isolation source: Anaerobic digester | place: Japan | collected 2015-05-20 ...
CGGCTGTATGCTTCCACAAAGGGAGACACTACTTCTTTTTCAAATTCGCATGTGAGATCAACCAAGTAATGGGGCACGCCAAGCCGATCGCATACCTTCTTTGCGTCTTGTGCCGCATCCTCTGCATTTTTGGACTCTACGGGAATCCTCATGGTAATTCCAAAGACACGGAAACCTTTTTCGAGTAATAACGCACAGGCTAAGGAACTATCGACTCCGCCTGACATCGCCACTGCCACCACAGGGTTTGACAACCGCTACACCTCGTTTCAAAAAAAGCGTCTAAGGAAGGAATATCACAATCTACTAACGATACTAGCCTTATATATTCGGTTTGTAAAACCAAAAGTAGGACATAGAGCATCTTGAAGGGTTTTTTTGTAGGTACGCGGAATAGACCTGGGAAAAGGGGGTCATCATCTTGGCACAAGAACTCGACGGACTCAATGTATCCATATTGGGCGGAGGCAGCGCCTACACTCCTGGCCTTGTAGAAGGTTTCATAAGACAAAAAAAGGACATACCCGTCTCTAAACTTGTACTTATGGATATAGACCAACGCAAACTTGAGATTGTAGGGTCATACGTAGATATGATGCTCAAAACTCATCTTCCCGACTGCGAACTTGTGCTTACAACTCACAGAGAAACCGCAATCTTAGGCATGGATTTTATCATATGTCAAATAAGAGTAGGCGGACTCACCGGAAGACACATAGATGAATATATCCCTATGAAATACGGGGTTATAGGGCAAGAAACCACAGGCCCCGGCGGTTTTTCGATGGCTCTTAGGACTATACCTGTTATGGTAGAAATAGCACGAGAGATCGAAGAAAAAAACCCATCGGCTTGGCTCATTAACTATACTAATCCCACGGGCATGGTCGCAGAGGCGGTAGGCAAGACATCAAATATCAAACACGCAGCCATATGTGATGAGCCCATGGTACTTCAAGAATCCTTGGCATCTTTTTTGAACGTTTCTCCCGGAGATCTCTTTTTTGATTATTTCGGGTTGAATCATCTTTCTTGGGCGAGACGAGTTTTTCTTCAAGGAGAAGATGTGCTGCCCAAAGTAAGGAAAGCCCTAAAACACACCGACTTTCATGCTGTAGAATCCCTATTTGGAGAAGAACTCTTAAAGGACCCTAAGGTAAAGACGGAATTAGTGAACACGCTCCGGATATTTGAGGAATCGGGAATGATGCCCTCGCCCTATCTCCAATACTACTGGTTCACAGACGAGATAGTGAAAGAACAAGCCCAGATAGGTATCACGCGGGCTCAACAAGTGATGGAAATGGAAAAAAGGATTTTGGCAGAATATGAGGACGCGCTGGAACACGGCAGACAGCCTTACCTTCAAAGGGGCGGCAAGTGGCATGCGGACATGATGGTAGGAATAGTAGGAGCGATTGCCAATGACACACGCAGCGTGTATATAGTGAACGTCCCTAACCACGGGGCTCTTCCCGATATTCCTTACGACAAGGTAGTGGAAGTAACATCTCTTGTAGACGCATCCGGTCCGCATCCTTTGGCTATGGGAAAAATGCCTGCTAAAATCCGCGGCTTGATCCAATCTGTTGCCGCGTACGAAGAGCTTACGGTACAAGCAGCACTTGAAGGATCATATGAGATAGCGCTCGACGCGCTATCTTGCCATCCATTGGTACCTTCGAGGAAAGTGGCAAAAAGCATTCTCGATGAATACAAATCGGAACACAAAGCGAGCCTTAGCTACCTGAAATAGACGTACCGTGGACTTGACGTTTCCGTATTTCGTTAAGTCTTTCCTTGATTTCGGTCAATCTTTCACCTTCTAGCGGGTAATGGCGGAAGATCGCTATGCAAAGAACGGTAGCAGCAATGGGTATAACTGTCATTAAAATCCTCATGCCCCACAGTGCGCTGTCAGGTTGGACCGCAAGATGAGGATCATAGCCTGAGGCGTCTAGCACCCACCCCATTATAATCGCGTTTAGGGATACGCCTAACCGTATCATGAAACCGTTTACGCCAAAATACATGCCTTCACGCCTGAAGCCGGTCTTAACTTCATCTTCATCGATGACGTCTGCTATAAGGACGTCCAAGAGGACAAGGAGGCCCGCAAGCCCAAATGACAAAAACACAGCTATGATTATTCCATGTATATAGTTTTGGGCCACAAGAAAAGGCAAAAGGCAGATAGAAAAAAACACGCAAGCGTACATAAAAGACTTCTTTGCACCCATCTTAGATATGATCTTAGACCACACAAGAGAAAACGGGATGGCCATGACGAACAAAACTCCCAAAAACAGCGTTTTCTGGACTTCGTTCGCCTTCAGCACGTATTCAGCGTAGAAAGGAACCACCGCCAAAAGAGCCACGAAGGTATATTGCACAAGCATTGCGGGTATAACATAGGTGAGAAACGACTTGTTGATAAAAGTCTGCCTGAGCGCTTCCTTAAACGATAGACCGTGCTCTTTGAAGAACTCGGGTCTTTCTTTTGAACCCAGTAGCGACGCATACATTGTTACCAAGCCCATAGCCCCGAAAAGGATGCCCATGAACTTCCAACTAAACTTGTCGGCTATAATGAAAGGTAACGCCACCCCGAAAATCATGCCGATGATACCTAGTACTTGCCTCAGAGCAGAAACTCGTGCCCTGTCTCGCAGCTCGGGATACATCTCGGGGAAAAGAGCCGTCCAGTTTAGAACCACTATCGTGAAAAAGCCGTCGAACAAAAACATCACGATAAAGTACCACCAAAAGAGAGCCTTTTCAGCCCCTGCGGGATAAGGAGGCATCCATAATAGCGCAAAGGCCACGCACATTGGCAGAGTAAAAAGCGCCACATACGGTATGCGCCTCCCCCATCTGGTAACCGTCCTATCAGATATTTGGCCAAAAAGAGGATCGTTTATAGCATTCCAGATCCCATAGAAGAACATTACTAGGCTAATCATTTTCGCAGGCACTTTCATTATGTCAACATAGAAGTATATAGCCACTGTGCTTACGGTCTGCCCCAAGAGACCTGCGGAAAAGCTACCCAGACTGTACATGAAGTCCTTGTACCCGCTTCTATTCATGAAGGCCCTCCTTTTCCCCACACCTTTGGTTATCTACGGGCACTCGAAGCGATTTGCCAAACATGCGGCCAAAATGGCCTTTCTTATATTTGACATTTCTGCACGGGGCTGATAATTCCTGCTCGGAATGAAGTTCAAAAGGCGAATCATAGAGGAAAAACGCTGCCGGCAAAGAAGTTTCAAATGTGAGAACTAAGGTAAGGTGGTATCTGAAAAATGATTACAAAACACTTGATCCCAATACCCGACCTCCTTGAGGCAAAAAATGTGCTCACAATAGTCCCGCACCCCGACGACGCAGAGCTCATTGCCGCAGGCACCATAAGCATCTTGACCTCTCTGGGCGCGCATGTGGAGTATGTTTTGGCGTCCGACGGATCCAGAGGCGGATATGATCCATCAATTTCCGAAGAGAATTTAGCGGCCACAAGGCGGCAAGAACAGACTCGAGCGGCCAAGATAATAGGGGTAAACGACATTACCTGGCTAGGTTTTAAAGACACACAAGTACCTCACCCCGAAGTTGTCCGTAGTCCCTTGATCTCCATCATACGTGAGAAGAAACCTGATTTTATCCTAACGACTGATCCCTGGTTACCATATGAATCCCATCCTGATCATCGGCGTACCTCTATGGCAGCTGTTGAGGCATGTCTTTTTAGTTCAATTCCCATGGTCCAACCTGAAGATCTCGCAAAAGGTCTCGGCCCCTGGCAGGTACAAGGAATTGCTATGGCTCTGTCTCCCAGACCGAATACGTTCATAAACATCGAAGCCTCCTGGGAGAAGAAAGTAGAAGCTCTAAAGTGCCATGAATCCCAGTTCCCCCCAAAAGTTTGGGAAGTTTTTTATACCGTGATCGCGGCCAAATGTAAGGAATATGGCGCAAGCATCGGGGCCCAGTGGGCAGAAGCATTTAAAGTAGTCACACCCACCCACCTTCATGTGATGCCTGATACCTGGGACCTCTAATGCCCGTAACCAAAAGGTTCACCTAAGAAAGGAGGATGAAGTGCCGTTACTTTTCCCGGCCAGGTAAGACATGGCCTTTTCGTTTCTCAGGGAGAAGTTTCGACAAATTGCCATGAAAGAGATTAAACTCACCGTCATAGGAGGAGGTTCTTCGTACACTCCCGAACTCATTGACGGGCTCATCAAGCGTTGGCTAAAAGAGGACTTCCTAGCGAGGGAGATCGCTCTTCTGGATATCCCCGAAGGCAAGGAAAGGATGGACAAGGTCGCATCATTTGCTTGTCGGATGGTTGAAAAGCAAGGAATGCCCTCAAGCATAACCACTTCGACTGACTTGCGGGAGGCCCTGTGCGGAACAGATTTCGTGATAAGTCAGATAAGAGTTGGGGGAATGAGAGCTCGCTGGGTAGATGAACACATTCCTGTGAAATATGCAGTAACCGGTCAAGAAACCACAGGACCCGGAGGTTTTGCAAATGCCCTCAGGACCATCCCTAAATGCATAGAAATAGCCGAAGAAGTAGAAGCTACTTGTCCAAAAGCATGGCTGCTGAATTTCACCAATCCTTCGGGCATCATAACCGAAGCTTTAATCAAACACACCAAAGCCAGGGTTTTTGGCCTGTGCAACGTCCCGATCAGCATTAAGATGGGGATCGCTCACGCTCTGGATGTGGCCCCCGAAAAAGTGACTTTGGATGTGTCGGGGCTGAACCATTTATCTTTCGTCACAAGGGTGTATAAACGCGGAAGAGATATAACTGACCATGTTATCCAATCGCCTTTGCTCGATACTTATCTCGATGCCACGAAAATCGGAAAAGAAATGGGCCCTTTCCTCAAGGCCATCAAGGTCATACCGGCAAGCTATCTCTACTATTACTGGACCCGGAGAGATTCAATAGAAAGCCAAAGGGAGGACATGGAATCAGGCAAGGGGACCCGTGCTGACCAAGTCATGAAGATCGAGGAACGATTGTTTGAAATGTATGGCGACAAGTCGGTTGACGAGATGCCGGCGGAGCTCAAGAAGCGCGGCGGCGCTTTCTACTCCGATGTGGCGCTCAATTGTATTTCAAACATACTTAGGAATGAGCCGGGAATAGAAGTTCTAAACGTCCTCAACCGGGGTTCGGTACCCGGTATACCTGCCGATTCTGTAGTGGAGGTCAGCTGCGTGATAGACGGAAGCGGTCCCAAGCCGATTGCGCAGGAACCGCTCCCAATTGAAGTCCTAGGACTCGTCCAAAAAGTCAAAGCCTACGAACAACTGACCATAGAAGCAGCGGTCACAGGCAGCGTTGAAAAGGCGTTTTTCGCCCTTTTGAACCACCCGCTTGTACAAGACGGCCGCACGGCAGCCGGACTTCTCCGAGACATTTTAGAAGAAAACAAAGAATTTCTTCCTATGTTTTCAGGGAAACAAGTACCGGGTTTCCTTACCGATATCTAGTAAGGCACATACAAAAGAAAGGAGATGGCGCTTTGGGATTCGTTCTGGGCGTAGACGGCGGAGCCAGTAAGACCATGGCCGTCATAGGGGATCGAGAAGGACATGTCCTAGGAGTCGGTCTCTCCGGTCCCTCCAACTACCAGATCATAGGACTAGATGCCGCAATGAGAAACATATCTGATGCGGCAAAGATGGCAGCCGACAAAGGGGATGTGAGTATAGATATGTTGGAATTTGCCCTTTTCGGACTCGCAGGGGCAGATTTTCCTATTGATTTTGAAAACCTAACAAAGGGCATCCGAAATATGTACCCCTCACTTCAATTCGAAGTTGTAAACGACACCTGGGTCGGATTCAGATCCGGAACTGATTCAGACTACGGCGGCGTAGTCATAGCGGGAACCGGAGCTAACTTCGCAGCTGCCGCTCCGGATGGCCGAAGGATCACAGGAAGAGGCATGGGATACGAGTGGGGTGGTCAAGGCGGCGCCGGAAACCTCATAAGAGACGCAATGCATTTCGCCTTTAGATCTCACGACGGAACCGGCCCAAAGACCATGCTCGAAGACGCCGTTCTTGCAACCTTAGGGTTTCCTTCCTACGACGATCTCTCCTTGTACATGTACAAAGTTCAAAGCGAATTCGCTCACATATACGTAAAAGCTGCTGCCATAGTCCCACAAGTTTTCATGTTCGCCAGCCGCGGAGATCAGGTCTGCATAGATATACTCGCAGACTTAGGCAGTTCCATGGGAGAGATCATAGGCATGATGATCAAGACTCTGGGTACCCAAGAACTCGAACAGGACATCGTCATGGCCGGAGGCCTATTTGCAAAAGGCGAAAACCCTATCTTAGTCGATTCCCTAGCTCTTTCCTGTCATAGGTTTGTGCCCTTTGCCAGGTTTAAGATTCCCGATATTGAACCGGCGGGCGGAGCTTACCTTATGGGTCTTCAAAAACTAGGCGTTAACACAAAAGGAAAGGTGCGCGAGATGGCAATATCAACCTTTCGTCAACTGGCGGCTTCGTTGCAGTAGAAAAAGAGGGTCTACATGCCAAGAAAACCTTTTGCCTGTAGACCCTCTGCTATCAGGATTACCTTATCACTTTGACCCGGCTAGGTCTAAGCACCGTGTCGTCCAACATATACCCCTTTTGGAACTCTTCCACAATGGTGCCATGTTCTCCGCCGCCATCTTGTGCGAAAACGGCCTCATGGTAGTAAGGATCGAATCTCTTCCCTACAGGGCTTTCCATGGGCGTTACCCCTTCTCGTTCCAGCAGATCCATTATCTGCTTTTGAATCATCTCAATCCCTTTGTAGAACGAAGCAAACTCACTATCGCCGCCTTCTAGGTTCTTTTCGGCAGCTGCCATGAACCTGTCAAAGTTGTCTAGCACCTCGAGAAGGGACAGTATGAGCTTTGCCTTCTCGCGAGACACCCTGTCGTGGAAATCCCTGTTCGTGCGTTTCCTAAAGTTATCCATCTCGGCCCTTGCCCTTAAAAACTGATCCCAGTAGGTTTCAGCTTTGGACTTCCACTCATCCCTTTCTTGAATCAGTTGCTCAACATCGAGTCCGAGACCTTCTGAACAAATCTCTTCGGAGAGTTCTCTCTCGCACGGTGCCTCCGAGGCTTCCTTATTCCCTTTCTGGTTTTGGACTTTGTGAAGATCCTTAGCCTCATCATTCAAAGACATGGTACATCCTCCCATCTCCTCTTCTTCATCCGCGCACCTTAGAACTCACCTTTTTTGTCTTTCTCATCTTTTTCCTTAAATTCGGCATCGAAAACTTCTCCCTGTTGAGTACCGGTGCTATCTGCAGTTCCGTTGCCGTCCGAATTCGCTGCCTGTTCTTGTGCGCTGGCATGCTTGTACACTTCCTCGGCCAGTTTCGCGGCAGCATCTTGGAGCTCTTCAGAGGCTCTTTTGATGTTTTCAACGCTGTCGCCGGCCAAAGCTTCGCGTGCCGCTGAAAGAGCTTGCTCTACCCTACCCTTATCTTGATCTGAGATTTTACCCTCCAGATCGCCAAGGGTCTTTTCAACTGTATACACCAGCTGATCAAGCTGGTTTCTTGCCTCGGTTTCTTCTCTCTTTCTTCGATCTTCCTCAGCAAATCTCTGCGCTTCTTCTACCAAGCGATCTACTTCTTCCCTTGGAAGTTGAGTAGAAGCTTTGATGGTAATATTCTGCGCCTTCCCTGTACCAAGATCTTTTGCCGAGACATTGAGTATGCCGTTTGCGTCTATATCGAAGGATACCTCGATCTGAGGCACTCCTCTAGGCGCCGGAGGAATACCTGTCAGGCTGAACCGTCCAAGAGTCCGGTTGTCTCTAGCCATCTGGCGTTCTCCCTGAAGCACGTGGATTTCAACCTGAGGCTGGAAATCCGCCGTTGTAGTGAATATCTGGCTCTTTTTCACAGGTATAGTCGTGTTTCTGGGAATGATCGGCGTCATTATCCCACCTACGGTTTCTACGCCTAAGGTCAAAGGAGTTACGTCCAGCAAAACTATATCCTTTACGTCTCCCGAAAGCACACCCGCCTGAATAGCGGCGCCCATAGCGACTACTTCATCAGGATTGACGCCTCTATGAGGTTCTTTGCCAGTAATGCTCTTAACCAATTCCTGAATCTTAGGCATGCGGGTAGAACCTCCGACCAAAATCACCTCATCGAGGTCGGACGCTTTCAGTTTCGCATCTTCTAGAACCCTATGGATGGGTCCGATGCACCGTTTGGTGAGATCATCTGTGAGCTCTTCAAATTTCGCCCTCGTAAGACGAACCTCCAAGTGAAGGGGTTGCCCTTCCCGGTCCGCGGTAATAAAGGGTAGGCTGATAGTAGTCTCAAGGACCTGAGAAAGCTCGACCTTCGCCTTTTCCGCGGCCTCGATAAGTCTCTGCAAGGACTGCTTATCACGCCTAAGATCTATACCGTATTCGCGCTTAAACTCCTCGGCCACGTAATTGACTATTCTCTGATCGTAGTCGTCTCCGCCAAGATGGGTATCTCCCGCGGTAGCCAAGACTTCTACAACACCGTCGCCTACTTCTAGCAGCGACACATCAAAAGTTCCGCCGCCTAGGTCGAATACTAAGATCTTTTCATTCTTCTTTTTGTCAATTCCATAGGCCAAAGAGGCGGCAGTGGGCTCGTTGATTATTCTAAGGACTTCCAGTCCTGCAATACGGCCCGCATCCTTTGTCGCCTGGCGTTGGGCGTCATTGAAATATGCAGGCACTGTGATAACCGCCTTGGTGATAGGTTCGCCAAGGTATTTCTCGGCATCTTCTTTGAGTTTCCTTAGTATATCTGCGGAAACCTCTTCAGGAGTCAGTTCCCTATCTATAGCGGGCACATATATCCTTACTTCGTCGTGAGACCCTCTTCTAATCTTGTAAGGGATTCGCTCACGCTCAAGTTCGACTTCGTCGTAACGCCTTCCTATGAAGCGTTTGATTGAAGTAATGGTGTTTTCCGGGTTTAGCACAGCCTGGCGCTTTGCCAACTGCCCTACCAGTTTTTCACCTTTTTTCGTAAAAGCCACTACAGAAGGAGTGATTCTTGAGCCTTCCGCGTTGATTATTACCGTAGGCTCGCTGCCTTCCATCACCGCTATTACTGAGTTAGTTGTACCAAGGTCAATACCTACAATTTTCGACATAGTGAACACCTCCACATCGTTGAGCTTTGTGACTTGCTCCAATATTCACTGCTGAGTAATCGTAAAAAACAAAACACTTTAGAAAACGTCGCGTTCGCTCAGCGAACCCCCTTTCCAATATGTCCCATATCCTTGGCGATATTCTTAGATTCCTTGTGTTCCTGCCCATTTTCTTCGGAATCTGGCCTCTCTAGCGCGTCTTTCTTATGGGAGTAGCTCTCCGCCGAATCGCTTTCTTCCATAGCCATAATCACTCGAATACCCTGTGGGTTAATCTTACAGTCACGCCACAGGTATATTATCCGCGCGAGAAGCCTAAGGTCGTCTTCGGAATACAGACGAATATTAGAATCCGTCCGAGCCGGTGTTATCAGCCCCTCGCTTTCGATTTGCCTCAGAAACTGCGGAGTTACGCTCAGGAGACGCGCAGCTACGCCTATCGTATATACGGGCTCACTTGTACTGTGAAAATACGCCACGCGATCATCCCCCTATTAAGAAACTTCTTATATTGAGACATGTTTTCTACTAAATATCAATAACAATTATATCTCAGATAGTCAAGCTATCTTACATTGATCAAACGTACACATTAAACCTCACGCCATATGCACAAAGAAAAAGCCGGGACCAAGAACCCGGCTTCAAACGATCGAAAGGACATCAAACACCAAAAGACTAAAGTTCAATGTGTTACATTGGTACCTCGCCTTTATTAGAACATAGGTACTTTGCAACTAACTCCTTTGCGGCCCCGTGGGGATCTGAATAACCGTCTAGGAGTTTACCCAAAACTGTATCGAGAGTGCCATCTTCAGCCGCAGACTGCAAGACTCTGTCTACTGTTTCGCGCCTCAGATTCTCTTCAAGGGACGCTCGATAACTTCTTGCAATCCGCTTCTCAAGAAGGTTATTTTCTTCAAGAAACGCAAGATGACGCTTTATCTCCTTTAAGAGAACATCAACCCCCACCTTTTCCGCTGCGATGGTCTTGATTACAGGCGGTTTCCATTCCCAGTCCCTATTGAGTTCAAGCATTGCTTCTATGACTGAAACCGTCCTGTCAGCGCCCGGGTGGTCGGCTTTATTGACGCAAAAAACATCACCAATCTCCAGAATGCCTGCTTTAATGGCTTGAATATCATCGCCCATTCCGGGGGCCAAGACCACAACTACTGTATGAGCGTACCGCATAATATCAACTTCAGATTGCCCGGTACCCACCGTTTCAATGAGGATATAGTCAAAGCCAAATGCGTCCATCAAGGTCACAACTTCACCTGTGTGTCTTGAAAGGCCTCCCAAATGACCGCGCGAAGCCAGACTTCTGAAGAACACACCTTCATCGGTGGTGCGAGAACGCATCCTAACTCTGTCCCCCAAGATAGCCCCGCCTGTAAAAGGCGAAGACGGGTCCACAGCGATAACCCCTACGGAATTGCCCTCTTCGCGTATCTCCGAAACAAGGTTATCAACCAAAGACGACTTCCCAACCCCCGGGGCACCGGTCAAACCGATGATCTTGCTTTGCCCCCTATGCCTAAAAGCGTGTCTCAGTATTTCCTGAGCGCCCGGAGACTCATCTTCAACCAAAGTAATCGCACGGGCCAAAGCGACTCGGTTCTGACCCAACAACCCATTTATGATTTTATCTGCGTCCGCAGTTTGAACAGATCCGCGCAAGCATAACACCATCCCGACTAGATTTTCAGGCGAAGGGGACTAATACTCCAGTAACCCGCCCTAAACCGCGCCAAATCTACCTCTTAAGGTTGGCTTTAGTATATTCAACTATATCTTGCGTGCTAGTTCCGGGCCCAAATACCGCATCAACCCCCGCCTTCTTTAAATCCTCAATATCTTCCTCGGGGATGATCCCACCTGCAAGCACCAACACATCAAGATCCTCTGTGCCCTTTTCTTTCTTTAGACACTCTATGACTTTGGGAAGCAATGTTCCGTGCGCTCCCGACAAAATAGAACAAGCTACCACGTCAACGTCCTCTTCTACCGCCATCCTTGCGATCTCTTCAGGAGTACGGTGAAGCCCGGTGTAGATTACTTCCATTCCGGCGTCTCTGTAAGCCCTGGCTATAACCTTGGCACCACGGTCATGACCATCGAGACCGGGTTTTGCAACCAGAACCCTGATCTTCCTGTCCATCTGGTATCCTCCTCCCACATCACCAGTCGTTATCACCATGAAACACTTATACCTTTTCAAACTCTACCTGCCCGCTTCCTATAAAAGCAGAGATAGCATTACACCTGCAGCCACCGCTGTGCCTATAACGCCTGCAACGTTTGGCCCCATAGCATGCATAAGCAGGAAATTCTCGGGATTCTCTTGTTGCCCTACGGTCTGGCTAACTCTAGCTGCCATCGGAACCGCCGAAACACCTGCGGACCCTATAAGCGGGTTGACTTTGCCTCCGGTAACATAATACATTAACTTGCCTAGGAGTACTCCTCCTGCGGTACCTCCCGCAAAAGCCACTATGCCAAGGGCTATTATCTTGAGCGTATCTGCTTTCAAAAACGATTCTGCGCTCATGGTGGCACCTACTGAGGTGGCCAAAAATATCACGACTATATTCATGAGCTCATTCTGCGCAGTCTTAGATAATCTGTCTACGACCCCGCATTCCCTAAAGAGATTACCAAGCATAAGCATACCTATAAGAGGGGCGATGGGTGGTAAAAGCAAACTTACGATTACCGTTACAACTACGGGGAATATTATTTTTTCGGTCTGAGAGACCTCTCTGAGCTGGGTCATCACCGTAGTGCGTTCCTTTTTTGTGGTAAGTGCCCTCATAATAGGCGGTTGAATTAAAGGAACCAACGCCATATATGTGTAAGCAGCAACCGCAATAGGCCCTAAGAGTTCAGGGGCAAGTTTCATTGCTGTAAAGATCGCTGTAGGTCCGTCAGCTCCGCCTATGATCCCGATAGCAGCCGATTGGCTTAGCGTAAACCCTAGCGCTTTCGCCGCACCCATAGCCAAAAACACGCCAATCTGGGCAGCAGCGCCCAGCAATATGGTCGAAGGGTTGGCAAGCAACGGTCCGAAGTCAGTCATGGCTCCTACTCCTAGGAAAATCAGAGGAGGAAATATCTCTTTTTCGACCCCGAAACTAATGTAATACAGCAATCCGCCCGGCATTCCATCCGATGGGGGATTCATAATCGGAGCATTAGGCAAGTTGGCCAAGATCGCCCCAAACGCTATCGGGATGAGGATGAGGGGCTCGAATTTCTTCACAATGGCCAGGTAAAGGAGCAAAACACCTATAAGGATCATTATGACGTTACCCCAGGTAAGCCCAATAAAACCTGTCGTCTCCCACAGCCTTTGGGTCAGTGCGCCTAAATCCATTGTCAGTACACCTTCCTCCAATTTGAGCTGCCTATCTGTCTAGTTTCACCAGGACATCCCCTGTTTGAACTGATGAACCCTGGCTTACCGCGACTTCTACTACGGTGGCATCATAAGGCGCCAATATCTCGTTCTGCATCTTCATTGCCTCAAGAAGAAGCAGTAAGTCTCCTTTTTTCACACTTGTTCCGGGAGTAACTTTGATCTCAGTCACTATACCGGGGATAGGAGCGGTAACCATGCCGCTTCCGGCACCGGGTTTGGCTGAAGGCTTTGGTTCAGGTTTCGATGCCGAAACAGGACTAACCTGAGGAACCTTCTTCTGCGGAATATTGATAGGGGCCGCAGGACTCTTCGTAGGAGCCGACGTCACAGGCACAGATGATGCCTGGGCTCCTATTTCTTCTACCTCTACTTCGAAAACTTCGTCGTCTATTTTCACTTTGAATTTTCGCATGTCTGGTCCTCCTTTGCTCGTTACACACAACTCTATTCGTTCATCGCAATCCATCTGGAAGTTTTCCCCCACTCGCCTGAATCAGGCACTTTCCTTACAAACACGGGAACTTCGCTGCGACCCATATACGCATATACTGCGGCGAGGATAGCTGCCTTACGCTTCGGGTCAAGCATGTCGAGGTCTTGTACTTCTTCTATGTCCTCTTCAAAGCCAGAGCCATCGTCTACTAAGCTGGCTCTACTCACTTCCTGATCTGGTGCTTCGCCCCGATGCCCATTGCCAAACGATTTTTCTGAGCCGGATACGATCTTATGGATCAAAACGATGACAACCGCGAGCATTATAAGCACCAGAAACACAACCGTCATATTCACTACAGTTAGGATCGCAGCACCTGCCAACGTATCTGGTATCATCAATATCCCTCCATGCATCCCATTTGCCTACACGGGAGCACCATTTCCAAGACTAACTGCCTATAGCGGTATATTCCCATGCTTCCTGGGAGATTTCTCCACACGCTTGGTCGCAGTAAGTTCAAGAGCTCCTATAACCCTAGGACGAAGTTCCTGGGGATCAATTACATCATCTATATACCCACGACTAGCCGCCACGTAGGGATTAGCAAACACTTCTCGAAATTCCTTTATCTTTTCCTCTCGCTTTGCAGCAGGATCTTCGGCTTCCCCAATCTCTTTCCTAAACACAACGTTTGCTGCCCCGTCAGGTCCCATGACTGCAATTTCAGCCTGCGGAAAAGCAAATACCATGTCCGCGCCAAGATGCCTCGAGCACATAGCGATATACGCGCCGCCGTATGCTTTCCTTGTTATTACAGTAACTTTGGGGACACAGGCCTCTGAATATGCGTACAAAAGTTTTGCACCGTGCCTAATGATTCCACCGTATTCTTGGTCCAGCCCGGGAAGATAGCCAGGCACGTCTACCAATGTTACGAGAGGTATATTGAATGCATCACAGAACCGTACGAACCTTGCCGTCTTATCCGACGCGTCAATATCAAGACATCCTGCCTTGACGTTTGGCTGCGATGCAACGATACCAACAACCCGACCCGCTAATCTGGCAAATCCGGTAATAATATTGGTCGCAAAATACCGAGACACCTCAAAGAAAATGCCGTCATCCACCATTGGGTAGATCACATCGTACATATTGTAGCCTTTGTTGGGATCTACAGGCACTGCTTCACGTAGACTTGGCTCGCACCTTCCGGGATCATCGGTAGATTCCGCATACGGGGGATCTTCTTGATTATTTGCGGGAAGGAATGATAGCAGGGCCTTGAGCATTTCGAAACAGGTTTCTTCGTCAGGCGCCATAAACTGCGCTACGCCGCTTACCTGGTTGTGGACCAAAGCACCTCCCAATTGTTCGGAAGATACTTCCTCGCCTGTAACAGCTTTTATTACCTGCGGACCGGTTATGAACATGTTGGATATACCTTCAACCATGAAAACAAAATCTGTGAGCGCAGGAGAATAAACAGCGCCACCTGCACACGGACCCAGGATCAAAGAAATCTGGGGTATGACGCCTGAGTACTTCACGTTACGGTAAAAGATATTCCCGTATCCTTTGAGCGCGTCAACTCCTTCTTGAATCCTTGCTCCGCCTGAGTCGTTCAGAAACACAAAAGGTATGCCGACTTTTGCGGCAAGATCCATGCACTTGCATATCTTTTCTGCATGCATCTCACCTAGTGAGCCCCCGATGACTGTGAAATCCTGAGCAGCAGCACAAACTGCTCTGCCATCGATAAGCCCATAGCCTGTAACTACTCCTTCTCCCGGTGCCTCTACCTCACTCATTCCAAACTCGGTTGCTCTGTGTTGCACAAAAGCATCAATCTCAACAAAAGTGCCGGGATCAAAAAGGGTAGATATTCGCTCCCTGGCAGTCAGTTTACCGGATTTGTGCTGCTTTTCGATTCTGCTGCTGCCGCCTCCCTGGTAAACCTTTTCACGGCGCTTTCTCAGTTCCTCGAGCTTCTCTTCGATTTGTGACAAAGAATCCGACAACCGGTTTCACCTCCAGAACTAACGCAAAAGATTATTTTGGACCAGCCAATACTGTGCCGTTAGCTTACTACAAACCATGGGTAGCATAACACAAAGAAATGAAAGAAGGAAGTGATGAGAGGGCAACATTGCGCGGCTGAGTATGGTCACTCTCACTGCACAAGATTTGCCAGATGCGTCACTTGGACCTTTTCTAGGATCCAATTTCGCGCAAGGGCAATACGTAAAGACCTGACGCAAGGCCGAGCGCGATTCAGTTTCTATATGTAAAACGCAAGCTCCTGCAAATCAAGGGTTACATCACTGTTTTGTATGCGCACAGAATCGGGCACTCTCAGCCTTACCGGGGCGAAATTCAGAAATCCCTTTATCCCGCAAGAGACGGCAAAGCTAACGGTCTCTTGTGCGCTCGACGCGGGGACCGTTATAACCCCTATCTTGATCTCCTCTTCCCCCATGGCCTCGGGAAGGTCCCGGGTGTGGCGTATGCGAATGCCTTCCAAGGTTGTGCCGATTTTCTTCTCGTCGACGTCGAATAGCCCTGTTACGACAAACCTGTAATCCGGAGTGATCTTTCGTCTGGAAGTAAGGTATCTCGTAAGCGCAGTTCCAAGTTCGCCTACGCCGAATATGGCAATCGACATCTCCCTGTCTGCGCCGAGGATGGAGATAAGCTCATCCCGAAGCGCAATGACTGGGTAGCCAACGCCTTGTTTTCCAAATTCGCCGAACATAGCAAGGTCTTTTCTAACCTGAGCGCTGTTGACTGCAGCTAGATCTGCAATCTTTGCCGAAGATATGTAATCCTCCGGTCCCGCGTCAATTTCATTCAGTATGCGGAGGTATGTCACTAACCTACGAATAACCACATCCGGGATCTTGTTTTTTGGCAATTGGGCACCTCCCCAGTTCTTTCCTCACACGAGAACAAATCTTCTCGGTTTTTTATTAGATTTGTCTCCGAGCATAAGTCTTTTCTGTGTACTTGATGAGTTTTCCTGCTAACAAGCCAACGAAGATACCTGTCGGTATCGCAAAAAGCAGCAAATATGGCAGATAAAACATTACACCCGCATGTTTGAGAAGTAATGTGGCCACGAGGAGCTGCCCCACATTGTGGGATATTGACCCGGCCAAGCTGATCCCTATGGTAGAAAAACTCCCTTTGCCGAGTTTATGCAGTCCATACATTACTACGGTGGATAGCACAGCACCCGCAGTGCTTAAATAGTAGCCGACATTGAGGAATGTCCCTGAAAGTAAGCTGCCAAGCAGGGTCCGCAGAAGGCTAACCGCCATTGCATCCCCAAATCCCGAAGTCATAACCACATAAAGAGCTACTATGTTTGCCAGCCCGAGTTTCGCACCGGGAACCACGTAAGGAATAGGGATCAGGGCTTCAACCACGTGAAGTGCTGTAGCCAAAGCCACCATGATTGCTATGTAGGTTAGCCGGTAGACTCCCTTTCTATTCACTGCCTCTCGCTCCACCATTGCTTGAGGATTTCGGAAAGGCTCTCTTTATTGTTCAGGTTGGGATCTCGAAGCACCATTTCCTCAAGATAGTCAAGAGCGTCCCCAACGATCGGGCTGGGCCGTATATTCAAGATCTTTATGATCTCATTGCCGCCGAGCGCTAGACGCATCGTCTCTATGTCTTCAATTTGATCTTGGCTCAATGAGCCTATTCCCCGCGCCAGAAAGATACATCCCTGCGCTATGCCAGTTTGGCCCATGGCGCGCCATATTGCTTGTTTTACCTCAATAAGTTGTTCTAGACGGCACTTCCCCCAGTGATAAACTATCCGCCTTGCAACGTACTCAGGATCGACCCAGGTGGGCTGGTCTTCGCCGGTAAGGTATGCCTTTCTCATTGGGAATGTCTCTTGTCGTACGAGGCCCCTGGGATCGGAGTTCGCCGCCAACCATTTCACATCTTCAGCCAAATACCTGGCCAGATTAAATCTGTCTTTGAACTCCTCTACTGCGTCATCTATTTCTTCCAAAGATGACCCCCCGTAGATGAAGCCGAACAAAACACCTAATCTAGTTAAGAGATCGGGAGAACATGCTGACAGCGCTACACCGATTTCTTCGGCATGTGCGTTTAGTTCGGGCAGGACAATTGCGCTCAACCCGTACTGGTATAGATCCACTACACCTTGATAGACAGAGGGCGACAACAGCAAGTATCTCAGCTCGACGAAGATACGTTCGCCTGACACTTGAGCGAGCAGTTCTTTGGACTCAAGTATTGCTTCTATAACCTCGGGATGAAGGTTGAAACCTATGGTGTCTTTGAACCTTATGGCTCGCAGGATCCGCAAAGGGTCTTCTTGAAACCTCACAAACGGATCTCCTACAGAGTTGAGCACTCTCAGACATAGATCTTTGTAGCCATCAAATGGATCGAAAATCTCCCCCGAAAACGGATCCCAGGCCATAGCGTTAACAGTAAAGTCTCTGCGCTCCAAATCCTTGTCGATGGACACGCCAAAATGCACCTTGCTTGGGTGTCGTCTATCCTGATAATCTGCCTCACCCCGTAAGGATACAACGTCGACGTTTCCAACAGACACTCTACCAAATTCAATGCCTATGGTAAGAGCGTTAGGGAAAATCGCAAGTACTTCTTCGGGTCGGAGATTGACCGCTATATCCCAGTCAGAAGGTGTTTTCCCAAGCAAAATATCTCTTATAGATCCACCTACAATGTAGGGTTCGCCCCCCGATTCTTTGAGCTTCTGCGCTATATTCACTACTTCGGGCGGTATTTTACTTGTATCAATGAACTTCTTCATAGTTGGGCCTATGCTCTTCTTACCGGCGCCGCCTACCGAAACAGGCAGTTTTGGCGCTTTGTAAAAAGAGATAAAGCCGTCACCTCCGTGATCATATGACTGTATAGTAGCACAATCCCACTTTAAGATAACACCTTCTTTGGCCTCTTCCTAACCAAGAAATAATACGTGAGCAGGCTGAGGGCCAAAAGGATGACAGACAAAATCTGTGCGGAAGACAAACCAAACAGGTTCTTTTCGCTATCTCTGAAAAACTCGAGGCAAAAACGTATAGTCGAATACCCGGATATATACGCTAAAGTGACGACCCCTCTGGAATCGGTTTTTCTCGATAACTTCATAAGACCTGCAAATAGCAGGAAATTTGCCGCACTTTCATACAGTTGATAAGGATGCCGCAATCCAGGCGCATACCTTGTGAGTACTCCCCAGTCACTATTGGTAGGTATTCCATAGCAGCAGCCGTTCAAAAAACACCCGATCCTCCCAAACCCCTGACCTAGGGCCACAGACGGAACTATTGGGTCAAGGAGCGTTCCCGGCGGTATTTTTTTGACTATCGAATACGCAATAGCCGCGACCAAACCGCCAAACAAAACCCCGTGTATCGCTAGCCCACCGCCTCTAAGATCGAGGATGGATATTAAGTTAGTGTAATTCTCCTTGTTCAATACAACGTGAAATAACCTTCCGCCGGCTATTCCACACACGATTATCAAGATGAAAAACATGAAGAATTCGTCTGGGTTCATCCCTCGTCGCTCCATTTCTCTTGACGCGAGGATAAGACCCAACACAAGGCCTATGCCTATCATTAACCCATACGAGTAGAACTCGACCTCTCCGATAGTGAAAAGGACCGGATGCACCATAATCACCCCTACGAATAATATCACACTGAAACCTGTTGAAGGATATAAAGCAAAGGGACGATTCCCCGAGGCAACATCTTGTGATCTTCACCCCAAGAATGCCTCGTAATCGTCCCCGGTCTTGAGCAAGTCCTCTAGGCAGAAACCTCGGGCGCGGGCATTTTCGCAAGCAATTCGTTTGCGTCTAGCCTATCGATTACCATCTCATCCGATACGATTCTGCCATCCCTAAGAGATATTATCCTATCGGCATGCCGGGCTATGTCCGGGTCATGCGTTACCAACACAAAAGTGATCCCTTTTCGGTGAAGGTCTTGGAAAACTGCCATTATCTCCTCACCCGAGCGCGAATCCAAATTCCCCGTAGGTTCGTCTGCAAGTATAAGTTTCGGATCGCCGACGATTGCCCTAGCTACCGCAACTCGCTGCTGCTCCCCTCCGGACAACTCGTTTGACTTGTGATGAGCCCGATGTGAAAGACCCACAACTTCCAGCGCCCGTATGGCGAGCTCCCGTCGCTTCGCCGAAGGCATTCCCCTGTATATAAGAGGGATCTCCACGTTAGACATTGCATCTGTCCTCGGCAGAAGATTATAAGCCTGGAAAATGAACCCTACAAACCGATTCCTTATCTCTGCTAATTCGTCATCTGACTTTTTGCTGACATCTTCACCATCAAGGTAATACTGTCCCGAAGTCGGGTGATCCAGACATCCCAAAATATTCATCAGCGTTGACTTACCTGATCCTGACGGACCCATGATTGCAACAAATTGGCCTTTCGGAATCTCCACATCTACATCCCGAAGAGCCATAACCTTGACCTTACCCATGTTATATTCTTTGCTCAACTTGCAGGTTTTGATCATTCAGAATAGTCACCCCAATAACTTACCCGTTTTTTATGTGCGCATGCCGCGCAGACCGCCAGAATCAAGCAAACTATATCACTACTGACGCAAAAAGCCATAGCCGGTTCCATTTCTTCACAAAACTCAAGGTCACCTGGTGACTCCCGGCGTGAAAACATCGACAGCGCTTGAATCCACATAGGTGTTTTTGACCTTTATGATTTGTCCGTCTATATCGTACTCGATCGTCAAAGTAGCCGCCCAATACACCAAGAACTCGCCTGATCTTTCCCAAAGTACTTTGAACCTCTCACCGGGATCGTATTCGATGTCGGTGATTTGAGCATCCCGCGGAAGATCACAATTGACTTTCCCGTCAAATACCGCATACTTTCCGGTTACCCATTTCTTGGGACCCGAAATCTCCAAGTCCACGTTGGGTGCCACAATGCTCCT
>ERZ795047.2031-NODE-2031-length-19976-cov-21.838663_pt1 | contig 19976 bp, 21 predicted proteins | sample MGYA00375131_ERZ795047 | MGnify/ENA primary metagenome ERZ795047 (study PRJEB30176, sample SAMN05720228) | activated sludge metagenome | isolation source: Anaerobic digester | place: Japan | collected 2015-05-20 ...
GCCCGGGTGCTGGATGGGTGGCAGGTGCCTGCCTGCGTGATCACCGCTGCCGGATCTCATGCGGGCGGATGCCCGGTGACGGTGAGACTCCGCCGGCCGTTCTCACTGCCAGACCCTGACCGGGTTGATCGAGGCATCGATGAGGAGGTCAAAGTCAAACATCTCGACCCAGCCCATCTTCTCAAACATCTGCATGAAGCAGACACCGACGATCATTGCTCCTGGATGGGTGGCGACGGCCCCGCGCACCGCTTCTTTTGTGACCGGGACGCCCGGCATCGAGAGTCCACCCATCAGGACTATCACCTTCGGGTCGACCTTCACGGCCGATTCGGCGGAGACCTGCATACCGACGCCCTCGACCGGCCGGATGACCTTTGCCGCTGCCTCGTTGACGTAGGGCACGTAAACCTGTTCGATAGGGAGGTCGCGGACGGCAAACCCCAGGAGTTCGATGAAGGGTGTGCAGGTGCCGGGGCAGCCGTAGTAGACAACCTGGTCGCCCTCATTTAGCCCAGAATCGCGAAGGAATCCTTTGAACGGCCGGAGCATTCCCGGGACGCCTGAGAGTTGTTCTTTCAGTTCCATGCAGGTCTTGTTATCGCCTGGAGATATACCATTTCCGGATGTGACCGTACGTTGCCTACAGCACTCCGCAGCCTGAGAGGTGGTAGAGTCTGCGGACACGTTCGGCCGCCTTTTCCGATACCCTCTCCCCGATATGGGCAAGGATGGTCTCGATGTCCTCTTCCGGCACGCATCCCAGGTCTTCCCGGCCGGAGAGAATCAGGTCCGTAAGATACGCCCAGTCCTCTTCTGAGAGTCGGGCAACCCGTTCTGCAAAATCCTTATCATCCCTGGCAATGTGGTTTGAGACCGGCGGAAGGATGGAGTGAAACTCATGCCCGGACCCGGGGCAGAGGATACCACTGTACTCAGGGGCCAGTTTTCGAAGGATGGATAGATCCTTCTCGTCAAGTTCGCGAGCCATGGTTTACCGGATATAATGGAGTTGTGTTCGTTCAAAAAGTGTTTTGTCCCCTGGCCCGGTTACGACGCTGTGAGGGCTTTTTGCTCAGGAGTCAGGCCTGGCCGGGGTGGTAAACGAGAGAAGGAATGCGTGGTTTCGACTCATAGAGACCAGGGGTGATCTCAGGGCCAAACTGCCGCCAGATGGTTCGTTGCGCTGCTGCGCCGCGACCACTCCGCGTGATAAAATGCGGAAGAAAAGGGAATGGCCAACAACCCGGCCCCCCACCTTACTCTCCTATCTGTGCCTGGATGTGCCGCACCGTTTCGGGGTAATGTCCTGCAAGGTGGTTATCCTTGAGGTTCTCCCTCACAATCCACCGGATCTCCTGGTCATCCAGTGTTGAGACCTGCTGCAGGTACTCAAACCCGCTGGACGGGAGGGCGGCAACGACCCGGCTGAGCGTGCAGCCAAGCGTCTTTCGAAGCGCCTGGAAATCTTCGGACTCTCTCTCACCAGCGGTGTAGACGCGGATCATGATCTTCCGATGGAGCCGGAGCGCCGCCTCTGCGAGATCTGGCTCTCTGAGCACGTCCGCGTCAGCAACCCCGGCGGCAACGGTCTGCATGGCGGACCATGAACCCCCCTCCACCCAGCCATTCAGTTCTGAGACGGTCACGTCCCGGTGCCGGGCGAGGAGATCCCTGAGCCCGATCGCCACTGCATCCCGGATCCGCCACCTCGGGTCTTCGGCGCTCTCTGCAAGTTTCCGGAGCGCCGCCTTCACGCATCCGGGTGATATCGTGCCCATCGCCGCGATACCCCTGACTCCGCAGACCGAGAGGAACTCGTGCGGGTCGTCCGTCGGTGCATCTTCGGGTGATATGCAGGCGAGTTCGACGCAGAGGTCCCATAGGATCCGGCGGTCTTCCCGGTCAGCGACAGCAAATTCCCGGATTGCCCTGGCAAACGCCTCCGTCAGATCCTGGTTTGTGCGTGGGCCCGCGAGGCTGCTCTCCGCCGCGAGGTACGCGGCGAGGTCTCCGGCGTCTCCGCTTGAGAGGAGATCCATGAGGCGCCTGGCAACTTCGCGGGTATAAATGGAGTCAGGGGTCAATCGTGTGTAGAGAGGTGGCAACCCGCGGGCATAAAAAGATCGCTACCTCCGGGAGAGGGTTTCAACAAAGGTCTCAAGTGCCGCATGGACATCCTCGCTGTTTAAGGCAGAGATGGGGAAGACCATCTCCCCGTGGAGATCGCGGCAGATGGCGTCGGGCATCGCATCAGGACAGTCGCACTTGTTTGCCATAAACGCGAGTGGCACCTCAAGCGTTTTCAGCCGGGCATACAGATCTCTGGTCATGGCATCCACGCCCTTTGTTGCATCCACCATGATGATAGCGCCGTCCATCCCACGCGAGAGGACCTGACGGACAAACTCGAACCGCTCCTGCCCGGGCGTCCCGAAGAGGTAGACAGCCCTCCCGTTGACTTTGAGTCTGCCGAAATCGAGCGCCACGGTGGTAGGGCCGTCGTCTGAGGAGGCCTCGATGTGACGGCTGTGGGGGTCAAGCGCCTGAATGAAACTTGATTTGCCTGCATTGAATGATCCAAACACGACAATCTTGAGTCTGTCTTCTGCCATCAGGCTTCTATTAGCGAGAAGATGTTTTAGGGTTTCGATATGATTGCAGCATGGACGAGACAGCAATGGTTCCGGGCTGTCATGGGAATCATATTGGTACTCTCCCGCGTCTCATGGAAAGATTGTTCCGCAGTCGATGGCGCAAGCGGCACTGCCCGGTTACGGGGGCGCAGGTCACCGAACAACCATATACTGGTAAAATCCAACCTACAGGTATGGGGCCAGACGAGATGGATCCTGTAGTGCTGGAGATCATGGCAGTTCTGGATAGCCTCTTCCTCGCCGAGAGGCAGGCAAGGTTCCAGGTATCCGCCCTCGAGGTGCAGGACTACCCATTCGCAGCGACATTCGAGATGGTCAGGGACACGGAGTCTGATGCTGCCATCGAGGAGGCGCTCAGCGGTTTCGGCTTTGAACAGCACACCCTGGATGACGATGCTGAACTATGGATCTCGGATGAACTCGGGTTGATGGTCTTCCTCTTCTTCACCACGCCGGATGGCCGCTCCTACACCTACAGGATCGTCAGGTTCGAGGTGGCCGGCGAGGATGAAATATCTCTTTAAAAATGTGGATACTGGGGAAAACCCACGTATTGCTGTTTTGTGGGCTGCCATGCCAGATGCTATATACTGTAAGATACACTTCTGTGTAACGGGCAAAAGACAGGAGGGGCATATATGGAGCGCTCGGTAAAACGTCTCATGGAGGACAGGGATAAACGTCGCGAGGAGAACATCGAGAAGTACATTGAGCAGCTCTCTGACGAGAGCACCCCCTACCGGCTGCGGGCGGTTGAAGCGCTCGGGACGTGCAGCGATCCGCGGGTGGTCGAACCGCTGATTGCCGCCCTGGATGATCCCGAGAACGAGGTTCGGTGGGTCGCGGCGCAGGCTCTCGGGAAAGTCCGCGACCCGCGGGCGGTCGAACCGCTCCTATCTCTCCTCGCTGACCATGACCGCTGGGTACGGCGCGGTGCTGCCTGGTCGCTTGGAGAGATCGGTGACCCCCGGGCAGTCGAACCGATCCTTCCGCTGCTTGCGGATAAGAAGAAGGATGTCAGGACTGCCGCCGCAGACGCGCTCGGGAAACTTCGCGACTCGCGGGCGGCCGCGGCCCTCTCCGCCGCCCTCGAGGACGAGGTGGAGCCTGAGGTCAGGACGGCGATCCGCCGCGCCCTTCGCGAGATCACAGGCGAAGCGGAGCCCTGAATGGGTGAAGGGGGTGCTTTCGGTGCCATCCAGCGTGCCGGAAGCCCTGATCCCCGGCTATATACGTAACGGTCATTACGGACGTCCGAACCCCCTGGCAGGACGATCTTTGCCGTAATTTCTGTGCAATAGCATAGGGGAAGCATAAGGGAAGCGCCGTCACTCGAAATCTGCACGGTAATCCCCGGATCCACGACCCTCAGGAGCGGTTCCGGGGTGAACGAGACCACTTTCTCGATGGACTTCATCATATAACCCCCAGCCTGTTTTTTTGCACCCGCTCGTGACCTACCCTCACCCCAGGAATCTCCGTCGGTTTGCAGCCTCCAGGATGAGCGGGGTCAACCCACCGGTCTCGTTCTCGCGCAGCGCCCGCGAGATGGCGGTCGTGAGGCGGGCATGCTCCTCGTCCTGGACGACGTCCACCAGGTCAGTCACCCTGGCTGCAAGGTCCGGTGGAACGAAACCGGTCTCTGTGTTGAGGAACCGGCAGGCGGCTCTAAGATCCTCATCAAAGTTGACATAGACTTTCCGGATAAACTCGATATCCGCATCATCCAGCACATTCAGGCCCAGTATTTCTGGAGGAAGGCCGATCGAGTAGAAAGCGGCGGTGAACTTGATTGCCCGTGGCAGGGTGATCCCGCCTGTGTTTCGCGCATACCCGAAGAGACCGATATGGAGTTTCCGTTTCCGTCTCTCCGGAACATATCGGGCAACCCGATTTATCAGAGGGGCAAACGGTCCAAGCCAGCGCTCATATGCCCGCGTATACCTCCAGATGATATCAAGTGCCGCATCTTCTTCGATCTTCGTGGGTTTTGCGGGCTGGCGTTCTTCCAGCACCCGGATAGCGTTCTGGACATCTTCAAGCTGGTAGTCATACTTGAACGCCGACTGAACGGTAAACGTCCGGACGCTGGGATACTCGGCAGCGACCCGATCGACCGTCAGCGGCGTGAGACCTCCTCTAAAAGGCGCCGAACCGACACCTATGATCGGATGAATTCCTGCTCCGGCCTCTTCTGAGACCCCCTGGAGATTCTGGAGAGCGATCTTGTTGAGGAGGACGGCGCTGATGAGCCCGTAGTTCATTGCCGGGTCTGACCGGGCAAGGAAGACACGCTGGTCAGCGATATCCTTGTCCTGGAGGTAGCGCCTGACCACGTTGTGGGCATCAAGCATCCTGGCCATATCCTCAAAGAGAGGTATGACGTTGATTCGATCCGGTCGGAATCTTCCGATCCAGTCAGCGATGGTTGGCCCACCCTCCCGGAGGCGTCTCTCCTGTTTTCCGACGACAACGTCTCTATAGTAGCGGTAGATGTTGTCGATGGCGAGATGGGAGGTGGTCATCGGCAGGATAACCTCAAATATCGGGGAGCATTCTTCCCCGTAAAAGAGGCATGCCGTATCAAATGACCGCGGGATGCTCTCGAGTGTTTCAAGCAGTATCTTTGCCTCGGCGCTCTCGACCTCCGGATTTGGAACGCGCATTGTGAGGAAAACATCCCGTCCAAGCCGTTTCTCCCGGAAGAAAGTCTCGTAGCGGCTCAGGAGTTTCCGGACCACAAAGTTGTCAACCTCTTTTCCCTCGCAGTCCCACATCTGTTCGCTGCAGCCGAGGTGGGAGTAAGCGTAGTACGCCTCCTGCACCTCATCGTCCCCGCCGAGTTCGGGACTCTCGGCAAAAAAAGGCAGGTTAACGTTGTCAGGGTGCTGTGTGCTCATGCACTGCGGGATCCGTATCATCTTCTTGCTCCACGTAGCGGGTCGTGTTCTCGTGTCGACCATATCATTCTGCAATGATTGAGGGAAAAACTCTCCGCCTGCTATTTATCCTGCGGCGGTGAAGATAGCGGAGCGAAAAGATCCCGGCCTTTATGGCGCGGTAGTTCGCAGCAGTGTGCCCTAACCCTTCACCTCATGGTCTCGTACCGCATTCTGCGGCCTGCCCGCCGCAAGTTAAAGATGGTAAGAGAGCTTTTCTGGCACAGAACCGCTGGAATTATCAGCCGCATCCGCTCACCGTGGATGATAAAAAGAAGATGTGAGGGTATCGGGGTTGATTACGACAGGTAGTCTTCAGGCCGCGGGATCTGCTCCTTCAGGCCCTTGCGGCGGCGGATGCTCCTGACCACCTCTTCCACCAGGCCTGCCGGAACCAGTTCGAACCCGGCGAACTCGGTGCTCCACATCGCACGCCCTTCTGTTGCCGACCTGATATCCCCGGCAAACCCGAAGAGTTCGGCGACCGGTGCCTTGCCGATGACCGTCACCGTGTCGCCTTCGCTCTGCATATCAAAGATCTGGCCGCGGCGGCCCTGGATCTGCGAGGTTGCCGCACCCATCAGATCGGCCGGGACGGTGATCTGGATCTTCTGGATGGGTTCGAGGAGCGAATCGCCGGCCATCAGCATGCCTGCCTTGACAGCGCTCCTGACCGCCGGGATGACCTGGGCGGGGCCGCGGTGGATGGCGTCTTCGTGGAGTTTCACATCTACCAGCCTGACCTTCAGGTTCTGGACCTGCTCATCGGCGAGCGGGCCACCGCGGAGCGCTTCGCGCCATCCTTCCAGGATCAACTCCATGGTCTCGTTGAGGTACTGGATACCCTTTGTCATGTCGATGAACATGTTGGTGCCCTCGATCGCCCTGACGTTCTTGGCCTCCTCTTTATCCATCCCTGCGGCGACCAGGATGTCACGCCGCTCAAGCGCCTGCTGGTTCATCGAGACCTCGCCATCATGGATCAACTTCACGATCGCCGGGTCCATCGGTTCGAGCTCGATGTAGAACCGGTTGTGGCGGTTCGGCGACTTCCCCTCAACCGGGCCCGCACGACCCGTGATCGTCTCGCGGTATACAACGATCGGCGGAGATGTGATGATATCCACACCCTTGTCGCGCTTGATACGCCCGGTGATGATCTCCAGGTGAAGCTCCCCCATGCCGCTTATCAGGTGCTCCCCGGTCTCTTCGTTGATCGAGACCTGCACAGTCGGATCTTCCTTGGCCACCTGACGGAGAACCTCAACCAGTTTCGGGAGGTCCTTCATGTTCTTTGCCTCGACAGCGACGGTCATGACAGGTTCGGAGTAGTGTTTCAGCGACTCGAACGGGGTCATATCAATGAGTGTCGTCACGGTCGAACCAACGATGGCGTCTTTTAAGCCCGTCACGGCGGCGATGTTGCCTGCCGGGAGCAGATCAACCTCAACCCTCTCGGCGCCCATAAAGATGCCGACCTGGGCGATACGGTTTACCCGCTTCGCCGTCCCCATGATGTAGCACTCTGTGCCCCTGCGGAGCGTTCCTGCGAAGAGGCGGCCGGTGGCGACCTCTCCGGCATGAGGGTCAAACGAGATATCTGTGACCATAAGGCATACGGGGCCGTTAGGGTCACAGTTGATCATAGCCTTCCCTTCGGGGGTGCTATAATCACCGTGCCAGATGATGGGGATACGTCGGTGCTGGGCCTCGATTGGGTTCGGGAGGTGCTTGACCACCATGTCGAGAAGGACTGAGTGCAGGGGGCTGTTCTTGGCCAGCCACTTCATATCGCCGCTGTTGCACTTCTCATAGACCTCTTTGAATGAGACCCCGCTCTTTTTCATGAATGGTATGGAGACGGCCCACTTATAGAGGGCGGACCCGAAGGCTACGGTGCCCTTTGCGGCATCCAGTTTCCAGCCTTCGTTGTACATCTTCTCGTTCATACCCTTGATCAGCTTGTTGACCTTGTCGATCACCCTTGCAAGGCGGATCTGCATCTCCTGCTCGTTCACCTTCAGCTCGTTGATCAGCCGGTCGACCTTGTTGATGAAGAGAACCGGGCGGACACCTTCTTTCAGCGCCTGACGAAGCACAGTCTCCGTCTGTGGCATGGTGCCCTCTACCGCGTCCACGACGACTACAGCACCATCCACCGCACGCATGGCGCGAGTCACGTCACCCCCGAAGTCCACGTGGCCAGGGGTATCGATCATGTTGATCAGGTACTCCTTCCCGTCGTATTCGTGGACCATCGAGACGTTGCTTGCGTCGATGGTTATGCCGCGCACCTGTTCTTCCTCATCGGAGTCCAGGAAGAGCTGCCGGCCGGCAAGCTCCTCGCTGATCATGCCCGCGCCGGCAAGCAGGTTGTCTGAGAGGGTTGTCTTTCCGTGATCAATGTGGGCGACGATGCCGATGTTCCGGATCTGCTCCGGTTTGTCCATCAGTTCCGTCACCCGCTCTACCATCTTCTTTCGTCGGGTCATGAAAAAACACCAAAAATAATGGAGGGTCTTTAGCGGGCTGCCTTTGCAATACGTTCGCGCTCTTCTTTCTTCGATATGGCATACGAACGGGTGTCACCGTTCGCAGCTGCGATAAGCTCCTCGGCAAGCGCCTCGCTCACGCTCTTCTTCTTCTTGTGGCTTGCCTGATATACGCCATCTGTTATGAACCGCAGCGCTGTATCGACGCGGCGCTGGGGTGCGGTGTCGACCGATTTCGGAACGTTGATGCCGCCGTACTTCAGCCTGACGGTCTCCTCACGGGGGCCGGCATTCGCGACAGCGTCAACCAGAACCTGTACCGGGTTCTTTCTGGTCTTCTGGTAGACGATCTCGAAGGCATCACGGACGATGCGGATGGCAAGTTCCTTCTTGCCGGTGTTGTGTTCAGTCTGCATCAGCTTGTTGATCAGGCGCTCCACGATCAGCATGTTGCTCTTGTTGAACTGCTGGCCGGCGAGCTTGCCGCATGTATGCGGCACGATCATTGTGTGGAGGTTCACGTAGCGGGCAAGGCTTGGATCCCGGATCTCAACCTCGCTCATGTCCCAGCGGTTGAATAATAACTGCTGGACGTTTGCTTCCGTCTCTGCTTCCGTCATTGTCGCTTACCTCCGCGGCTTCTCCTTGCGCCCGATGACCATCTCACGCAGGCTGACGTTGTTAACCTTGGTCACAACGTAGCGGACACCGGGGATATCACCCATCGACCTCCCCAGTCTGCCGCCGATGCCTTCGATCTCGACCTCATCATGCTCATCGATGAAGTTTATGGCACCATCACCGACGGCAAACGCCGTTACCTGGCGTCCGTTTTTGATCAACTGCACGCGGACGCACTTCCGGATGGCCGAGTTCGGCTGCTTCGCCTCGACACCCACCTTTTCGAGAACGATCCCGCGGGCCTGCGGCGCCCCTTCCAACGGGTCGGACTTCACATCAAGTCCGAGCTGGCGCCGCGCGTAGACAGGGTCGTGCCATCGCATCTTCTTTGAATCGCGCTTCAGTTTTCGGGCTGCAAATTTACCGTTTCCCATCGAATACCCTCGTATCTGTTAAATTTGTAGATAGGAGCAACTCCTGCTGTGCTATAAAACAACGCGCGTTACGGATTTATATATTGTGGAAACCCTCCTCTGCGCCGGTTGCTTATCCAGGTAATTTGATCTCGACCTGATATAATATTATATCCCGGCGGGCAACCTTCATTGATGAGAGCCCGGATATATAAAGAGGTCTTTTTCGAGGCGACCCACCGCCTGATCCACTACCGGGGAAAGTGTTTTCGATTGCATGGTCACCAGTGGCGGGTTGAGGTATGGATCGAGGGAACGGCCGATGAGCGCACGGGAATAGTCCTTGACTACAACTGCATCAAAGAGGTCGTGGGAAGGTTCGATCACCAGGTGATCCTGAACGAGGACGATCCCATGGCGGCGTGCATCGAGACGTTTCATCCGGTCGTCACCACCCGCGGTGACCCGACAAGCGAGACCCTTGCCGGTGTGATCGCGGATATGATCGATGCCGAGGCTGCACGGCAGGGGAGTGACGCCCGTGTTGCAAAGATCCGGGTCTGGGAGTCCACATCCTGTTACGCAGAGCGCACCTATGATCGTCAGTGAGATCTTCCGGAGCCTTCAGGGGGAGGGGAAAAACCAGGGGCGGCCCTGCACCTTTGTCAGGCTGGCAGGCTGCAACCTCCGGTGCGCCTGGTGCGACACCTCCTACGCCTGGAACGAGGGGGAGGAGATGAGCGTTGGGGAGGTTCTCGACCGGGTCTGGCTGCTCCGCGGCGCATACATCTGCATCACCGGCGGGGAACCGCTCCTGCAGCGGGAAGATCTCCTGGAACTTCTGAAAAAGTTCAAACTTCATGGTTATTCAGTCGAGATCGAGACGAACGGCAGTCTGGATTTCCGGGAGATGCAGCCTTACGCCTCCATATGCATGGACGTTAAATGCCCTTCATCTGGCGAGAGAAGCGATCTGTCACTTCTTTCGGCGATAACCGCGCATGACAGCGTCAAGTTCGTGGTGGCTGATATGGACGACCTCCTCTACGCGAGGGCTGTTATGGGCCGCTGCCGGATCGGGGGCGAGGTCTTCGTCTCGCCGGTGGAGGGGTCTGATTGCCGCGCCATTGCAGACTATATAGTGAGTGAGAATCTTCCTGTGAGGTTTCAGGTGCAACTTCACAAGGTCCTGGGGATGAGATAGATGAAAGCAGTCTGCCTCCTCTCCGGCGGCATGGACTCGAGCACGCTTGCCTACGTTGCAAAGGATATGGGTTACGATATAATCGCGCTCCATTTCACATACGGCCAGCGAACGGAGGAGAAGGAGCGGGAGTGTGCCCTTTTGATAGCGCGTAAGCTTGAGGCCATCGAGTTTGTCGAGATTGGCCTTGAGCACTTCAGGAAGATCGGCGCCTCGAGTCTGACGGATCCATCGATCCCGATCGAGGATTACGCTGGTGAGAAGGGAGGTGTACCTACCACCTATGTCCCGTTCAGGAATGCAAACCTCCTCGCCATTGCAACCAGTCTCGCGGAAGCCCGGCGGGCGGAGGCGATCTTCATCGGCGTCCAGACGGGGGATTACCCGGGGTATCCCGATTGCCGGCCGGAGTTCATCGAGGCGTTCCAGCGGGTGATCGACCTCGGAACGGCGGCTGACCCGCGGATCACCCTGATGACACCTTTTGTCCGGATGACGAAGGCGGATATCGTCAGGGTGGGTCTTGCTCTCGGCGTCCCCTACGAACTTACCTGGTCGTGCTACCGCAGCAGCGGCCGGGCTTGCGGGGTATGCTCATCCTGCCACTACCGGAGAGAGGCCTTCCGTGAACTCGGGCTTGAGGATCCAATCGAGTATGAGGCATGAACATGGAGATCTACAGTGGAAAACGTCTCACCGTTGAGAAAAAAGTGGTCACGCTCCCTGACGGCGAGAAGAAGGAGCGGGTGATAGTCCATCCCGGGGGGGCGGTTGCGATCCTCCCTGTAGAGGGGGATGTCTGCCACCTGATCCGGCAGTACCGGTTTGCGATTGACGACTACATACTGGAAGCCCCGGCAGGCACGATCGATGAGGGCGAGAAGCCAGAGGAGACCGCCTACCGCGAACTGATCGAGGAGACCGGCATGAAGGCGGAGAGGTTTATCCCTAAAGGCTGGATCTACCCATCCCCAGGTTATACTGACGAGCGGATCTGGCTGTTCTTGGCGGAGGGTCTATCCCCGAGTTCTGAGTATAGGAGGGATGATGATGAGTTTATCGAGGTTCTCCGCGTCCCGCTTTCCGCCCTTCCCGGAATGATCGCTAACGGAACGATCATCGATGCAAAGACGATCTGCCTTGTCTGCCGGTGTCTTGGTTGAGTGTTGCAGCGAATGGGCGCAAGTTTATGCGATCCGGGGATAAACAGATAGTAGCTTCGATGAATGAACATCAATAATAAAGCTTGGTGAACCCCGATGGTAGAGACGCAAGAGATGGAAACCGCGCGAAAGCGCTACGAATTTAAAAAGACGCTTGAGAGGCTTGCGGAGAAGGAGGGGAGCGGCACCGAGCTTATCACACTATACATACCGCCGGATAAGCAGATATCCGATGTGACCGCCCAGCTCCGTGACGAGTTCGGGCAGTGCTCAAACATCAAGAGCAAGCAGACCCGGACAAACGTCCAGAGTGCAATATCCTCCATCCTCTCCCGCCTGAAGTACTATAAGCGCCCCCCGGAGAACGGCCTGGCGATCTTCTGCGGCACGATAAACGTTGGTGGCGACCGCACAGATCTCCAGTGCGAGATAATCGAACCGCCCGAACCGCTCAACACCTACATGTACCGCTGCAGTTCCACGTTCGAACTCGAACCCCTGCAGCAGATGCTGGAGGAGAAGGAGGTCTACGGCCTTATAGTCATCGACCGGCGAGAGGCTTACATTGGTTTCCTGCGGGGCAACCGGATCGAACCCGTCCGCGGCGTCACCTCGACCGTGCCCGGCAAACAGAGAAAAGGAGGTCAGTCGAGCGTCCGGTTTCAGCGGCTGCGGTTGATCGCCATCAACGAGTTCTACAAGAAGGTTGGCGATCTCGCAAGTGAGATATTTCTTGGAGAGAAAGATTTCTTCGAGAGGTTCAAGGGTGTCCTGATCGGCGGCCCGACCCCGACAAAGGAGGAGTTTGAAGCCGGCGGCTACCTGCATCACGAGGTGCAGAAACGGATCATCGGGCTGTTTGACGTCTCCTACACAAACGAGTCAGGGCTTGCAGAACTCGTCGAGAACGCAGCGGATGCACTTAAAGGGCTTGAAGTCATCAAGGAGAAGACGGTGATGAACCGGTTCCTCCAGGAACTGGTAAAGGATGACGGAGCGGCCGCTTACGGTGAGGAGAGCGTGCGTAAGAACCTGGAGCTTGGTGCCGTCGATACCCTCCTCCTCTCCGATAAACTTCGTAGAGCAAGACTGAAACTTGCCTGCCCGAACTGTGATTACACCGAGGAGCGAACGGTCAGCGTCGAGCCTGGCAAACATATCAAGGATCTCGACCTCGGCACCTGCCCAAACGACACCTCGCCGCTCTATGTGGCCGAGGAGAGCGACATCATCGATGAACTGACCGCGCTTGCTGACCAGAGCAACACGACGGTCAAGATCATCTCGGATGATTTTGAGGAGGGCTCGATGCTCTACAATGCGTTTGGCGGAATCGCTGCAATTCTGCGTTACAGGACCGGCTACTGATGTATCAGGAGAAATACCACCATATTGAACGCATGCTCAGGGCATGCACCGGTGAGGAGGACGTCCTCCTCACCGCCGGAGGGGATCACGCCGATCTTGCCTCCACGGTAGCGTTTAAGCTTGCAAAGAAGGAGAAGCGGCCGCCGCAGGAGATCGCCGCTGATATCGCAAAGAAACTGGGGAAAAACCCGGAACTCGGCGATATCCAGGTTGAGGCGGCCGGGCCCTATCTCAACTTCCGCTTCGGGCCGACACTCCTTGCGGAGGCGGTCAGGGAGGCGGTCGAACCCGGTTACGGAAGCCGTCCCCGCCGTTCCAGCCGGGTCGTGCTCGAGCATACGAGCGCGAACCCGAACGGCCCGCTTCACGTCGGCCATATCCGCAACACTGTCATCGGGGACAGTCTGGCCCGGGCGTTCCGGAAGGCTGGCTACCCGCTTGAGGTCCAGTACTACTTAAATGATATGGGCCGCCAGATCGCCATCGTCTCCTGGGGTTTCGATCACCTCGACATCCCCCGCGGGAAGGGCGAGAAGGAGGACCATTACGTTGCCCGTGTCTATATAGCGGCGAACCGCGAGATCGAGAAGAATCCGGAGATCACCCACGAGATCGACCTTCTCATGCAGAAGGTGGAGCGCGGCGACCCCGTGGCCGTCAAGAAGTTCCGGAGTGCGGTCTCTCTCTGTCTTGAGGGGATCAGGGCGACCCTCGCCGCCTTAAACGCCTATCATGACCGGTTTGTCTGGGAGAGCGATTTTGTCCGGATCGGTGACGTGGACAGGGTCATCGAACGTGTCCGGCGGCTGCCGCAGGCCGTGGAAGATGAGACCCTCTGGGTTGACCTATCTGAGTTTGGTTTTGAGAAGAGGTACATCCTCCGGCGCAGCGACGGCACATCGGTCTACAGCACCCGGGATCTCGCATACCACATATGGAAAGGGCGTAACTATGATCGGTTGATCGACGTGCTCGGGGCGGATCATAAACTGATCGGTGCCCAGCTCCAGGCCACCCTGAAACTCCTGGGTGAGAAACCCCCTGAGATCGTCTTCTTTGAGTTTGTCTCACTCCCTGAAGGCTCGATGAGCACCAGGGCAGGCAAGTTCGTCTCGGCGGACGAACTGATCGAGGAGGTTGCCGCGAAGGCGTTCGAGGAGGTGACCGCCCGCCGGCCGGAACTCCCCGAAGGGGAGCGGTGCGCGATCGCAAAATCGGTCGCAATCGCTGCCGTCCGCTACGATATCGTTAAGGTATCGCCCGAGAAGAGCACGGTCTTTGACTGGAAGGAGGCGCTTGACTTCGAGCGGCAGAGCGGCCCATACATCCAGTATGCCCATGCCCGTGCATGCAGCATACTGGAGAAGGCCGGGGGGTTCGAGCCGGCGTATCACTACGAGACCGACCACGAGATCGCGCTTGCCAGACACCTGGCCAGGTTCCCGGCCGTTATTGAGCAGGTTGTGGCGGAGCTCCGGCCGCACCTCCTCGCTGCTTACGCTCGCGACCTCGCTGACCTCTTCAACGCCTTCTACCACTATGACCCGGTTCTGAAGAGCGAGGGTGAGACCCGCAACAGCCGTCTTACACTCGTGGATGCGGTCAGGAACACCTTGAAGGAATCACTTGAGACCCTCGGGATCGATGCACTCAGAAGCATGTAACGTCCTGCGCAGACAGGGCTACCAGTTCATCACCCCGGCCTCCTCGGCAGCCGTGAAACCATGTATGTGGTGCAAGCGGGCGCTAAAAGGCGGGGAGATGTGCTACAAGGCGCAGTTCTATGGCATTGAGAGCCATCGCTGTGTCCAGATGACTCCTACCCTGCGGTGCAACCAGCGATGCCTCTTCTGCTGGCGGTCGTTTGAGCACGAGGTCGTGGAGGAGGAAGAGTGTCCGCCGGAGGTCATCATCACAAACCTCCGGCGCGCCCAGAAGAAGGCGCTCGCGGGATACAAGGTATCGCCTTACGTCACGCCGGAACGGTTCGCCGAGGCCCTGAATCCCACGATGGTCGCGATATCCCTCTCAGGGGAGCCGACCTGCTACTCACGCCTCCCGGAACTGGTGGACGGCCTCAACGCCGAAGGCTACACAACCTTCCTGGTCTCAAACGGCACCAGGCCGGAGGTTCTCGGCCGGTGCCGGCCCTACCAGACCTACGTCTCCCTGGACGCTCCCGACCGGGAGACCTACCTGCGCCTCTGTCGACCAAAGGAGGATTACTGGGACCTGGTGCTGGAGAGCCTTGCAGGGCTTGCCGGGCGGCGGTCGGCCATCCGCACCACCCTGGTTCGCGGTTACAATGACTTCGCGCCCGAACGTTACGCGGCGATCTACCAGGGTTCCGGCGCCAGGTTTGTGGAGGTAAAGGGTTATATGTATCTTGGGTACAGTAGAAACCGATTGCTGAGGGAGCAGATGCCGGAACACGCTGAGATCCGGGAATTTTCAGAGATGGTTTCGCAGCACTCGGACTATTTCATTAAAGATGAGAGCCCGCTTTCCCGCGTTGTCTGCCTGGAGAGAGATGTATGAGATTTGATGTGGAAGAGTTCAAAAAGAGGGCCAGAGAGGACTTCGAGCACGCCTGGTATGAGGGGCCGTCTGTCCTGACGCCGCCGGGGGTCTCGGGCCGCTATCCCCGGCTTCGCTACGCCCGGGCGAGGGAGCACCCGATCTTCGATATTGTAGAGCGGCTTCGCGAGACATACCTCGCGATGGGGTTTGACGAGGCGATGAACCCCCTGATAGTCGAAGAGTCTGATATATACCGGCAGTTCGGTCCTGAAGCAATGGCGGTCCTTGACCGGGTCTTCTACCTCGGCGGTCTGCCGCGGCCGAACGTCGGGATCGCAAGAAAGCAGATCGAGGAGATCGAGGCTATCCTTGGCCGTGCGCTCACTGCCGGAACCGAGGAGAGGCTCCGTGAGACCCTCCACGGCTATAAGAAAGGAAAGATCGACGGTGACGACCTGGTGCACGAACTTGCGGCCGTGCTCGAGGCCGATGATGCTGCCGTGGTGCATATCCTTGATGCGGTCTTTCCGGAGTTCCGCGACCTTGCTCCGGAGTCGTCGCGCAACACGCTGCGCAGCCACATGACAAGCGGCTGGTTCCTGACGCTCTCATCTATCTGGGACAGGCAGCGGCTGCCACTCAGGCTTTTCTCGGTGGATCGGTGTTTCCGGAGGGAGCAGGAGGAGGGGCCAACCCGCCTGATGGCCTATCACTCGGCCTCGTGTGTCGTTGCCGGGGAGGACGTCACCCTTGAGGAGGGGAAAGCCGTCAGCGAGGCGCTTCTCTCGGCGTTCGGGTTCACTGAATTCAGGTTTCAGCCCGACGAGAAGCGGTCGAAGTACTACATGCCTGGAACGCAGACGGAGGTCTATGCACGCCATCCCTCGCTCGGGTGGGTGGAGGTCGCTACGTTTGGCCTCTACTCCCCGTCGGCGCTTGCGGAGTACGGGATCGGAGTGCCGGTGATGAACCTGGGTCTTGGGGTGGAGCGTCTTGCGATGATCGTTTACCAGTCAAACGATATCCGGCAGCTGACCTACCCGCAGTTCTTCCCGCAGGAGGTCTCCGACCGCGAGATCGCCGGTGCAATCCATCTCCGTGAAGAACCGGCGTCTGTTGCGGGGCGACGTATGGCAGAGGGTATCCGGGCCACCGCTGCGGAGCACGCCGCCGCCCCCGGGCCGTGTGCGTTTGTTGCCTGGAGTGGCGAGATCGCGGGGCGTGAGGTTGAAGTGGTGGTCGAGGAGACCGAGTCCAACACGAAACTCTGCGGCCCCGCCTGCTTAAACGAGGTCTTTGTCCATAACGGTTCGGTGCTCGGCGTACCCGATACCGCGAAGTGGGCAACCGTCCGCCAGGAGGGCGTCTCCACAGGGATCACCTACCTGGACGCCGTGGCAGGGCTTGCAGCCGCCAGGATCGAGGAGGCGGCCAGGTGCGGGGAGGAGGTTCGCGTCCAGGTGAAGATGGCAAAACTCCCCTCCGATGTCAACCTGCGTATCGAGGACTACGTGATGCGCTACATCACAGACCACAACAAAAAAGTGGATCTCCGCGGTCCGGTCTTTCTGACGGTCAGGTCGGTCATCCGGAAGCCGGGGGGTTAAAAGGCTTAAACCACCACGGTTTATACCTTTTCGGTCTTTCTTGTTCTTATTGGGAGGCCATCAAACCAGTTCGATCATGGTTTGACGCCATCGGATCACCACCGTGGTGAAACGTCTTTTGAGGCTGGCCTCCTCCATCCGGTGGGCGGGCGGTGCATGATGACAGATCCTGGAAAGCCGTGGCAGCGACGGAAACGGGATCTCAGGGAAGTATCTCACCGAGAACGTGGTAAGGAGATCTCCTCCCTGGCAGTGTATCGAGGGGGAATCACCCCCCTGGGGGTGGGGCTGACGGGGAGGGGGGAGGCGGAGACGACTCCCCCCTCTCCTGTCTCCTGCGTTTCAACCGGACACTCTTTTCCGTGTGAGGTAAAAACACCCCCACCGCCCGATCGCCCCGGATCCGGATTGGAAGAGGCGGGCGGTGATGTGTCCGCCCCCGGAATCCGTCCACACAGGCCGGGGCGCAACCCCATGAACGCCGCAAAAGAACTCCAATTTCAGGATATTTTCTTCTGGCGTCTATAAACAACCGCCCCATCTCTGAATTCTGCCCCGGCCTGAGGTATTGGTTTGATGGCTTCTACTGCACTTTATGAGGCCCCTGGCAGGTGAGCAGACGTCTCTGGGAGGCGAGGTTCAACCTGACCCTGGCCGGGTGCGAAGAGCGGTAAGGTTATGTATTTCTAACACCATGTTAGAAATATACAACTGGTGTGACTATGAAGCGAACCTACGCTGTAAAGATAGGGGTGGGAGTGATCCTCGCGGCTGCGGGCATAATCCTCCCATTTCTCGTGGACGGAATGGAATCTCTCTCCTCGGTCCTGGTTGCTATCGGTCTTGTGACCGTTGCGGTGACCGGTGTGCAGCACTGGAGATGCAGCGACGATCTGGAGAAGGACGAGAGGACTCAGAAACTCGGGGCATACGCCATCTCTTACTCCTGGTTGCTGACCCTGGTCTTCCTTGCAATCCTCTTCTGGGTTGACTACCTTGGTCTGCTCGTACTCAGCGTCCAGGCTGTTCTGGTCTCCGCCATCCTGCTGATGGGGCTCTCCGCGCGGCTCTTCCAGTGGTACCTATTCCGGCAGGGTGACGTGGCTTGAGGGGGGATGCCGGGTGAAGACCCGGATCAAAGAATTTCGGGCGAAGGCCGGGATGACCCAGGAGGAACTGGCCAGGCAGGTGGGCGTCCGGCGGGAGACGATAGTCTTCCTTGAGAAGGGGAAGTACAACCCCTCCCTGAAACTTGCCTACAGGGTGGCAAAGGCGCTCGACTCCACCATCGAGGAGGTCTTCATCTTCGATGAGGAGGATCCGGCATGAGAACCTCCTCTCCGGTCGGTGGGAAGGTCACGATTGCGGCTTTATCTCACCCCTCTCATCCCCCATTTCTGGTATAGGCGCCTCTATAGTTGCTGCAGTCCTGTCATCTCCCCGGAGAAGCGCAAACAACCGGGCAAGAGAGATGATATCCTGCCTGTTATGCTCTACGATCGGGATGAGCGGGCCGGGGTTACCTGTTCGCATGTAGGTCTCGTAGAACTCCGGAACCATCGCGCCCGGGAGATCGTCTGTCCGGGTTATGTTGAGGACTGCCGTCTCAAGACTGCCGAGACGGCAGGAGGATAAGCGGCCTCCCCAGCACCGGCGTGCAAACTGGAGGACGTCAAAGTGGGGGAGGTCGAGGGCTGCCGGGACACCGTGCCGGGCGAGTCGATCCCGGATGTAGGGGAGGTCAAAAGCCCGGCCGTTGAAGGTGACGAGGGCGGCTCTTTCCGCCTCCAGGTCGGGGAGGATGGCGGTCAGCGCCGCTGTCTCCTCCTTGATCGACCTCGGGAGGTGCTGACGGACGACGATAGAGCCTCTTTCCACCCGGCCCAGGCCTATCAGGATGATCGGCCTGGAGGAGAGCCCCAGCGTCTCGATATCCAGGAAGAGGAAATCTTCCGGGGCGTGAAACCTGCTGGCCTCGAGGAGGAGCGGATCGCTCTGCCGGTGCCGCCGTTCAATCCAGTTCACGAGTTCCCGCGTCTCCCCCCTTGCCACCAGATCGAGGAGCCGGCTGGCATCCTGATGGTAACGGGGGTGCCCCAGCAGGTCAGGGACGGTGCGGTAACCGCGCTCTTCCAGCCGCTGCCGGGTTGCCGGGCCGATACCCTGGATCAGGCTGATATCGCCCAGGATGGCTGCCGCCGCGCGTTCGCGGTCTCGAACGGCCAGGGGGATCGGGCTTCGGGAGTCTATGACGTAGCACCTCCCGCCTGAGCACCGCACCTCCCGGCCGTTGAAGACGTCCTCGATCGCCAGGCCCCGGCACCTCTCGATGAGATTGGCCCGGAACCTGCGGGCCTCCTGGTAGCCGGAGTGGTGAAGATGCCCCTTCTGGAGATCCCGCACAGACCACCTCACCCGATCAGGTGCTTGAACCATTTCATCCTGATCTCTGTCTTTGCATAAATTCAACCTGACTCCCGCGGGGTGAAAGTGAACCGCCCCGGCGCCTGACAGACCGGTCACCGGAAGCGAGCGTTTTCAAACCGGCATCATGTGGTTTTTTGCAATTCGCCGTGCATACGACCTGGAAAAACCTGGCGGGTTTATATTTCAGATCGGTGATTCGATACCACGCGCATGTAGCACCTCCTCCACCTCCGCGGCCATCCACGTAAATACTCTCAGTGACAATCGAGAGGAGAGAGATGAATATTGGTGCAGTCCTGATCGATATCGATGGCGTTCTCCACGTAGGTGACCGGCCGGTTGAAGGTGCCGGGCGGGCGCTCCGGGAACTCGACCGGCGCGGGATACCCTACCGGTCTGTCTCCAGCACAACCCGTAGTTCCAGGCGTTCGGTTGCGCAGCGTCTGCATCGCCTCGGTTATGAGATCCCGGAACCCTGGATCGTCACCGCCCCGGCTGCGGCCGCCGTAGACCTCCGGGAGAGCGGGCGGACGCGGTGCTGCCTTCTGACCACCCCGGATGCCCG
>ERZ795047.2033-NODE-2033-length-19953-cov-7.839331_pt1 | contig 19953 bp, 17 predicted proteins | sample MGYA00375131_ERZ795047 | MGnify/ENA primary metagenome ERZ795047 (study PRJEB30176, sample SAMN05720228) | activated sludge metagenome | isolation source: Anaerobic digester | place: Japan | collected 2015-05-20 ...
TCATCGTCATATAGTTCCAGCTATAACATGCAACGTCTCGACCACCTACTGGCGTTCCCGCGGTCTGGCTATGTCTTCTACAGTTTCCACAGTAAGAATGACCTCGACAGCCTCTGGCATTACATTCTCGTCAGATACCCTTTCGCTCACAGATACAATCCTCGCATCTTTGTTGAGCTTGGCTGCGATCGAATCTTCAGCAGCAGCACGGGCAAGCGCATATGCCTCGCTGCGACTTATGCGCGTTGAGGTAAGTGCAAGCTCGTATCGCTCAATTCTAATAAATTCTACGCCAGGACGGTAGTCCCTTCTATACTCCTTGGTATCGAAAGCTTCAAAACTGCCAACCCTGCCCAGACGAAAATCGAGGTTGCCCCATAAAACCCGGTAATGTATTGACTTGCGCCCGGTCCTCACGCGCTCTTCCACGTTGAGCGGGACTACTGCGCGGCCCTCGCGCCACACGCGGCCTTCGACGATAGCCCTGGCATGTGCCGCATCACCACCCGCACCCGACGCGCTTTTTCCTGATACAAGCACCTGGCCTGCCACGACCGTCTGCCCCTCAGCTACACACGCATCGCCTGCAAGGACAATCAGTTTCACAACTATGGCATCTTCTGACGCAATCAGATCGATTGGGAAAACGGGAGCATCCGGCAGAATCTTTTCAGCCACGCGCACGATCAGGGCAGTACCTTGAGTCTCCACGCCTGCCCAAGCCAGGCCTTCTACTGATTTCGTGATTTCGGACCTGATGGTGTCGCAGTCGATAGATGACAGAAGAGTCCATCTATTAACGCCCATATCATCGAGAATGCGGCGAATCTGCTGTTCCTGGTGGGGATTGGCGCCAACAACCTCTATCGTCCACAGAATCGAAGACATCACATAGAGAATCGCAACGAAGAGCATCAGACCGATGAAGAGGAATTTCCTCCTGCCCAACGCTGCAATCAAGAACGGGGCTCCAACCCGCGCATCCACGGTGGCTCGGCACTGGCAATCCCGAAGAATCGGATGCAGGCGCCTGTAATCATCAACGCTCACCCTGGCGGTGATCATCCCCGGACCCAGAGTGGTCACATCATACAGCCCTATGTGGCGAGCCGCCGCCATATTAACGAATTTCTCGATCATCCTGCCTGTGACCCTGATTATAACATATCCACGAACCCAGTCCCACAGGCCGGATGTTGCCATCTCAGGACACCTCCCACCCTAGGAACTCAAGACTGTCAAAGCGTCCTTCAACCACAATCCTCTCCCTGTTTATTCCTCTCAGGACCAGCTTGCGACCGACAATTGATACTTGGCCGACAGTAGTCTGTATGCATAGGCGATCAGCAGAATACTCGATAAGGCCCTTGTGGTTTTCCATCACGAGCCTGGCATTGCCCTCCAAACTGAGCCGAGGCAAATCGAGGGCTACGTCCTTCGGCACGCCAAGCGCGTCAGACATTCGTTCCTTTATGCGGGCCGAACGCGCTTCACGCATGTGAATACCTCCGCTATTCACGGAGCGGCTCAGGCAAGCCGTCCCGTCCAGGTTTTCTGAGTGACTCGCAAGAAGTGCCTTCGTCTAGCACGGACGATGCAAACTTGAGAATTGCCTAGAGGCCCCCACCGGTAAAACGGACGTCCAGGCCGATGTCGGATCGGCAATAACCCCCTTCAAACCCTATGCGCTCCACCGCATCGTATGCGCGCCGACGCGACTCAGTTTGGGTAGATCCGACAGCAGTGACTCCCAACACCCTACCGCCGTCCGAGACAAGCTGGCCCTCGGAGATCCTCGTGCCTGCGTGGAAAATTACCGTGCCTTCAGGAAGCTCGCTAGGCACTCGAACAGGCACCCCAGTGCTATAAGGACCTGGATATCCATTACTGGCCAACACTACACAGGTGGAATAGCCAGGTACAAAGTCTGCCTTCATTTCTCCGATGCGACCGTGACATGCAGCTTCCACAAGGTCAAGCAGATCACTTTCGAGAAGAGGCATAATGGCTTGGGTCTCAGGATCGCCGAACCTGCAATTGAACTCGAGCACCTTTGGCCCTTCATCCGTTATCATCAGCCCGGCAAAGAGGGCGCCCACAAATGGATCGCCCTCATCCGCCATCTGCCTGACAGCCGGAAGCAGCACCTTATTGCTGATCCAATCGAGCATTGCCCGGTCGATGCCGGGAGCAGGCGCCACGGCGCCCATGCCCCCCGTATTCGGTCCCTCATCACCGTCAAAAGCCCGCTTGTGATCTCTGGCAGGCACGAGCGTCACGACATCTTTGCCGTCAGTTATGCCTATAACACTAGCCTCGTAGCCCTCAAGGCACTCCTCTACAAGCAGCCGGCAGTTGCTTGCTTTCGCAGATTCAGCCAAAGAATCCACGGCTGCTCCCGCTTCCTCTGGGCCTGAGGCGACTATCACGCCTTTGCCGGCAGCAAGCGCATCCAGCTTCACAACTACCCTTCCAGCGTCGGATGCGATCGCAACCGCAGCCTGCCTCGCCTTGGAGATATCGTCGAAGACTCCATAGCGAGCAGTAGGTATGCCAGCCCGCTCCATCAAGCCCTTGGCATAGGCCTTTGATGATTCAATCCTGGCAGCGGACGCTGTAGGGCCAAACACTGCAATCCCCTGGGCAGCGAGCCTATCGGCAAGGCCGAGGCTTAAAGGCAGTTCAGGCCCTACTACGACCAAATGGCAATCGGCTTCCTGAGCAAATCTTGCCAGCCCCTCTACGTCAGCAACATCAATCGGGACACACTGCCCCAGCCGTTCTATGCCTGCATTGCCTGGCGTTGAGTATACGCGCCCTACTCTATCGCTTGCCGCCAGCTTCCATACTATTGCGTGTTCCCGCCCACCAGAACCAACAACCAAGATGTTGGGGCGGGTCGACAGACTTGACATAGACGCACCCTCCGTTCCGAGTAGTCTTCAGATAATCTCCATAATCACGTGGTCCTTCTCGACCGTTCCTCCTAAGCAAACACCAGATATCCCCGGCATACGGTGCCCTACGCCGAGAAATTGCCTAGTGCTTGAAATGCCTGACCCCCGTAAAGACCATCGCGATATCGTTCGCATCAGCGGCCTCAATTGATTCACTGTCCCGCAAAGATCCGCCCGGCTGTATCACTGCGCGAACCCCTGCCTCGGCCGCCAGCCTTACAGTGTCTCCGAATGGGAAAAAGCCATCGGATGCCATGACCGAACCGCGGGCCTTCTCGCCTGCTTGCCTGATCGCTATATCTGCGGCCCCCACTCTGTTCATCTGCCCTGCGCCTACCCCAACCGTTCCGTTTCCGCGCCAGAGAACGATAGCATTGGATCGCACATGAGCAACGGTCTTCCACGCATTGACGAGCTGAGCAAGTTCTTCTTCGTTTGGGGCCCGCTTCGTAACGACCGAAAGATCGAGCGGAACCGCCTTCGCGCTGTCCGAATTCTGGACCAGAAAACCCCCGAGCACGGGACGAATGTCCCATCCCGCACGCGGTTTCAAGTCCTCTTCCGCGATTTCGAGGAGGCGCAGGTTCTTCTTGCCATGCAGCAGCTCAACTGCCTCGGGCGAAAACTCCGGGGCGATTATGACTTCGAGGAATATCTCTGACATCAGCTTCGCCTCTTCGATGCCCACACTTCGGTTGAAAGCCACGATCCCGCCAAACGCCGACACCGGATCGCAATCAAGAGCTGCCTTGTAGGCTTCCAGAGGAGTCTTTCCTACCCCTACCCCACACGGATTGGCGTGCTTAACGATGACCACAGCCGTCTCATCATACTCGCTCACAACACCTATGGCACCTGTGGCGTCTGCAAGGTTGTTAAATGACAGTTCTTTCCCGCCAAGCTGTTTTGCAGCTGCCAAGCCCCACGGCGCGCCACCGGAAAACTTGTAAAACGCTGCTGCCTGATGCGGGTTTTCTCCATATCTCAGAGCCTGCGCCTTGGTGCCCCCGATCACCCAGTGGTCTCCGAGGGATTTCCCTTCGTCCTCTGCTTTCTCTGTCTGTTCCGCAAAGTAATTGGCTATGGCTGCATCGTAGGCCGCGGTGTGGAGGAAGGCCTCTGCCGCCAAGGCCGCCCTGGTGGCCCTGGAGACTTCGCCGTGCTCACGCAGTTCCGAGATTATCTCCGGATACCGTCTAGGATTTACCACAACAGTCACTCTCTCGAAGTTCTTGGCAGCCGCGCGCGCCATCGAAGGCCCGCCTATGTCTATGTTCTCGCAAGCCTCCTCCATCTCAGCGCCGCCTTCCACCGTCCGCTCAAATGGATAGAGATTGACTACGACTATGTCTATGGGAGTCACATCAAGCCTGTTCAAGGCGTCAAGATGCTCGCGGGTGGGCTTTGCAAGAATCCCTGCATGAATTCTTGGATGAAGAGTCTTGACACGCCCGTCAAGGACCTCCGGAAACCCCGTGATTTCTGAGACATCCCTCACATCCACCCCGGCCTTGCGGAGCAGCGCGGCAGTGCCCCCGGTAGAGATTATCTCGAACCCCAGCTCCGCCAGGCTCCTAGCAAACTCTTCAATTCCTTCCTTGTCGTAAACGCTTATCAACGCCCGGCCCCTCGCCACCGGACATCTCTCCTTTCTTGCGCCCTGACGCTATTTGCATCCAAGGCGTCTGATGACATCGACCAGTAGGTCATGTTCCTGCTCGAGTATCCTCGCTGAAAGCCTCTCCACATCGTCACCGGCCAATACCGGCACCACTCTCTGATCGATGATCGGTCCTGAATCCACCCCGTAATCGACGAAATGGACTGTACAGCCTGTGTAGCGCACGCCGGCCTCCAAAGCCTGACGCTGAGCCTCAAGGCCCGGAAATGACGGCAACAATGACGGGTGGATGTTGATCACCCTGCCCAAAAACCTGTCTAGGAACACGGGTCCGAGCACTCTCATGAAGCCTGCAAGGACTACCAGGTCAGGTCGGGCGGCCTCTGCACATGCCGCCAAGGCCGCCTCAAAATCCGCCCGCGACGAATGATCTCGCCTCTCAATGCAGAACCCGGGAACATGCGCCTTCTCGGCGCGCTTCAGGGCATATGCGTCTGGCGAGTCGGAGATCACAGCCGCTACCTCCGCATCCAGCCTTCCCCCCTCGATCGCATCGAAGATGGCCTGGAGGTTGGAGCCCCTCCCCGAAACCAGCACGACCAAGCGCAATTCTTACACCCCCTGAAATTCCACTCGCCCGTCTCCGGGAATTATCTCCCCTATAATCCGGGCATCCTCGCCCTGATCCACAAGGATGTTGACTGCTTCCCGCGCTTTTTCGGGACGCACTACCACTAGAAATCCGATCCCCATATTGAAAACCCTAAACATCTCGTCCGCCGCGACCCCTGCCGTCCGGCTTATGACATCGAATATCGGAGGCCGACGCCACGTGTCGACTGACAGCGCCATTGAGGCTCCGTGAGGCAGAATCCTAGGTGGATTCTGAACAAGCCCGCCTCCGGTTATATGGGACATGCCAAGCACCTCCACACGCTCGATCAAAGCAAGTACTGGCCTGACATATATCCTGGTGGGCTCGAGCATCTCATCGCCTAGCGGACGGTCCATACCTTCCGGGATATCGGAAAGAAGGAACCCTCCTACTTCGCATAAGGCCTTGCGCGCGAGAGAATACCCGTTGGAGTGGAGTCCCGACGAAGCCAAACCGATCACTCTGTCCCCAGGACGAATCTTCGACCCGTCGATTATCCGTCCGCGGTCCACAGCGCCAACGGCAAACCCGGCTATGTCGTATTCTCCATCCGGGTAGAATCCCGGCATCTCGGCCGTCTCGCCGCCTATGAGGGCGCATCCCGCCTGCCTGCAGCCTTCAGCAACCCCCCCGACAATTTCGGCTATCTGCCCCGCATCCAGCCTTCCACAGCCGATGTAGTCGAGGAAGAACAGGGGGCTAGCCCCCGACACCAGAACATCGTTGACACACATCGCCACCGCATCGATGCCAATGGTGTCATGGCGGTCAGCTGCGAAGGCGATCTTTAGCTTCGTTCCCACCCCGTCGGTGCCAGAAACCAGAACAGGCTCCTTCATACCTGCAAAATCAGGTTTGAAGAGGCCTCCAAAACCTCCGATATCCCCGATGACCCCAGGGGTGAACGTGCTCTTCACTGCGGGCTTCATGAGCTGCACCGCCCGCTCTCCCTCATCGATATCGACACCTGAATCAGCATACGACAAGCTCTTTGGGGGCCTGCATTTCCCATGACAGGAGATGGCGTCGGGATATCGCCCATCCAGGCACGCGGTACAGAATTCCAACGGCTCACCAGTATCGCGCGCCGACGCCAGGCCACCAATGGCTTCCAGCATTCCATCGATGGACAGATAATGCAGCGCATCGGCGCCTATCATCTCGCGGATCTCGTCTTCACTCTTAACAGCAGCCACAAGATCCCGCCTGCTCGCCGTGTCAATCCCATACGTGCACGGGAACTTGACGGGCGGTGACGAGACCGCCATGTCTACCCGCGTGGCGCCGGCTTTCCGCATCAAGTCGACAAGGCGGGCTCCGGTAGTGCCCCGCACTATCGAGTCATCCACCAACACCACGCGCTTCCCAGCGCACGATCTTTCCACCGCGTTCAGCTTGAGCCTCACGCCCAACTCCCGTTCCATCTGGGAGTTCCTGATGAAGGTTCGCCCCATATAGCGGTTCTTCGTAAGTCCTTGGCGGTACGGGATTCCGCTCTCATCCGAATATCCCAGTGCCGCAGTGACGCCTGACTCTGGAACTGCAACGACGACATCGGCATCGAACCGGGCTTCCCGGGCCAACATGGCGCCAAAGGCCTCGCGGGCTGCGGCAACGCCAATACCTTCAATGATGGAATCAGGTCGGGCGAAGTAGATGTACTCAAATATGCAGGTGGCAGAGGGACAGCTCCTCCTAGAGGCTCGAGTGGCGATACGTTTCATTCCGTCATGGGAGATGACTACGATCTCCCCTCTGCCGACATCGCGCTTCTCGGTTATCCCAACGGCATCGAGAGCACACGACTCGGAAGACACAGCCCATCCTGCAGGGCCTGACCCTGCAATCAACGGCCTGAACCCATAGGGATCGCGGACCGCATATATGGTGTCATCGACCATCACCACGAAGGAGTAGGCCCCTTCCAATTCCTCCATAGCACGTTCGATCGCGCCCACCATGCCCAGGGAAAAGTAGCGGGCTATCAAGGAACCTATCACTTCCGAATCAGATTCGCTTTGAAAGACCACACCCAACCTTCCCAGCCTCTCCCGCAATACACGCCCGTTGGTGAGGCTTCCGTTATGGGCAACAGCCATCATCCCGCCTCCGTGACGAAAGACAAAGGGCTGCGCGCCTGAGACGTCGTTGTCCTGGCACACGCCATGCCTCACATGGCCTATGCCCGTCTTTCCTGGAAGCCTCTTGAACGCGTCGCCTTCGAAAACCTCTGTGGCAAGGCCAGCTCCTTTCACAACCCGGATACGGGATCCATCGTACACGGCAATCCCTGCACTCTCCTGCCCCCTGTGCTGAAGGGAAACGAGTCCATAGTAGACTGCAACCGCGGCATCTTCACGAAAACAGGCACCAAATACGCCGCATTCTTCCTTCAGTTTGTCCGCTTCCTGCGCTCTCAGCGCTCCATGGCGCACGGTATCGCCTCCTCGTAAACCTGGGCCAATTTGGCGACGGGCAGAGCGATGACAACTTCCGCCTCCTGGGCCCGCCGGTCATCGCCTTGCACAGGAACACAAGCAGATTCAACGCACGTGATATCCAGAGACTCACCGCCCACCTCGCCTATGGCTTTCGCGGCAACGCCCATCTCGTCCGCCAGGTCGAGCAGGGCCCCCAGATCGCTCTCATCCACACTGATAATGGCTCTTCCAGCGCTTTCACTGAATAGGAACCTATCGGGAGCAATGTTCGCCTCCAGCCTCACCCTAGCGCCACAAGACCCTGCGATGCAGCATTCGGCCAGGGCAACCCCTAGGCCACCATCTGAAAGATCATGGGCAGACCTGGTAATCCCCCTGTCCGCCGCCGCCAGAAGGAGCTCACACAGACGCCTCTCAACGTCAAGATCAAGTTCAGGCACTTGACCAGCCTCTACTCCGTGGACCGTTGCAAGATACTCCGACGCTCCTATCTCGTTGCGCGTCGTTCCCAGGAGAACAATCACGTCCCCTTCTTGGCTGAATCCCATTGCTACGCAATCCTCGACATCATCAATGACGCCTACCATGCCAACAACAGGAGTGGGACGTATCGCCATTTCGCCGTCTTCGTTATAGAAACTCACGTTGCCCCCGGTAATCGGCGTATTCAGAGCGATGCATGCCTCCGCCATCCCTTCAATGCCCTCTTTGAACTGCCAGAAAACTTCGGGCTTATACGGGTTGCCGTAGTTCTGGCAGTTAGTTGCAGCCAGTGGACGGGCCCCGGTACAGGCCAAGTTCCGAGCAGCCTCGGCAACTGCGTGGGCAGCGCCGAGACGAGGATTGACATAACAGTATCTGGAGTTGCAGTCGCAGGTGAGAGCTATGCCTCGGGACGTGCCGGGAAGACGCACTACTGCGGCATCCGATCCGGGCCCGACTACTGTACCAGCGCCAACCTGCTGGTCATACTGCCTGTAAACCCATTTCTTGCTCGCCAAATTTGGTGAGCCCAGAAGCTGAAGCAGAGCTCCGCCCAGATCCTTCGGGGCCTCCAAAGCGCCGACATCATACAATGCCACTTCATCGAGGTACTTGGGGCGCACGGACTCCCTATGGTACAGCGGTGCGTTTTCAGCGAGCGCCTTGGCGGGAACCTGCGCTACTATTTCTCCGCCTTCCAAGAGAGTTATGAATCCATCATCCGTTACCTTGCCTATCTCCTCAGCCAGCAGGTCCCACTTCTCCAGCACGTTCTTGACTTCGTCTTCTTTGCCCGGCACAGGCACTAAGAGCATGCGTTCCTGAGACTCGGAAAGCATCACTTCGTATGGAGTCATCCCATCTTCGCGGCGCGGGACTTTATCGATATCGATGACCATACCCACATTGCCTCGCGCGGCCATTTCACACGAGGAACATGTAAGTCCTGCCGCCCCCATGTCTTGGATTCCCAGGACACAGCCGCGGGCAACCAACTCCAGGCATGCCTCGAGAAGGAGCTTCTCCCTGAACGGGTCGCCTACTTGGACCGCCGACTTCTTTTCCACGGCCTCTTCAGTTAGGTCGGCAGATGCGAAGGTAGCTCCGTGAATCCCATCTCGGCCCGTGGTAGATCCGATTAGCATCACCGAGTTGCCCACACCGCTGGCCGCGCTGCGCTTTATCTCATCCTGTCTCATCACGCCGACGCACATGGCGTTGACAAGGGGATTATTCTCGTAGGACTGATGGAATACTGTCTGCCCGCCCACTGTGGGAACCCCTACGGCATTTCCATACCCGGATATGCCCGAAACGATGCCATCGAAAAGCATGCGAGACTTATTAGACTGCAGATCGCCGAGCCACAGCGAGTTGAGGGAGGCTATCGGCCTAGCCCCCATGGTGAATATGTCCCTTATTATACCCCCCACCCCGGTAGCAGCCCCTTCGTAGGGTTCCACCGCGGACGGATGATTGTGGCTTTCGATCTTAAAGGCTACAGCGAGTCCATCACCTACATCGACTATACCCGCATTTTCCCCTGGACCCTGAAGGACTTGGGGGCCTGAAGTAGGAAGGCCCTTCAATACGGCCCTGGAATTCTTGTAGGAGCAGTGTTCAGACCACATTACGGAGAACATTCCCAACTCCACATAATTAGGTTCTCTTCCCAAGAGGTCCTGAATCATCTGATACTCCTCATCCGACAAACCCATCGATCGCCAAATAGACTCTTTAAGGCTATCCGTCTTGGCCAACCCTTACACCCCCACGCACCCATTCTGCGACTGATTCGAATATCCGCCTGCCATCAGTCCCGCCCAAGATCGCCTCGCATGCCCTCTCAGGATGAGGCATCATTCCCACTACGTTTCCAGCCTCGTTGCTCACTCCGGCTATGTTGTTGAGGCTTCCGTTAGGATTAGCCTCAGGAGTGGCATCGCCCAGCTCATTGCAGTATCTGAAGACGACCTGTCCACGTTCTTCAAGCTCGGCAAGGGTTTGAGGATCGGCGTAGTAATTGCCGTCGGCATGGGCTATGGGCAGTGTCAGCACGTCGCCCTCTCTACAGCCCGATGTGAATGGAGTCCTAGTCGACTCGATGCGGACCCTTACACGATCACAGATGAACCTAGTTCCCACATTTCTCTGCATGGCACCAGGCAACAATCCTGCCTCGAGGAGAATCTGAAAACCATTGCATATTCCGATCACCGGCCTCCCGTCGCGTGCATATTCCACCACCGAATCCATGACCGGCGAGAAACGCGCGATTGCGCCCGGTCGCAGATAATCTCCGTATGAGTAACCCCCGGGAAGCACCAGGCAATCGTATCCTGCGACCGACGTGTCTCGATGCCAGATGAATTCGGCATCAAAGCCCGCAGCCTCGATTGCGTTTCGGCAATCCCGGTCGCAGTTGGAGCCTGGGAACACTATGACTCCGAACTTCATTTCCCAGACTCCTCCTTGATCTCATATTCGTACGTCTCCATCGTAGGGTTCGCCAGGATCTGCGAACAGATCTCGTCCATAATCCGCCTGCATTCGGCCTCATTTGCAGCCTCAAGGTCAACGCGGATTCTCTTTCCAATTCGCACTTTCTGCACTCCACCATAACCCATTTGAACTAGAGCAGACCTTACCGCCTCTCCCTGCGGGTCGAGTATAGACTGTTTGAGCTGAACATCAACGTAAGCCACGTACTTCACTCCATGCACCTCCAAAACGACTTTTGTTTGCGCATCATCTTCATGCTTCGGTCTAAGTGATTTGGCCATCTGAGCCCTGCACTATCCCTGCCGCGCACAGAGAATTCACTCCGCCCCGTCCTGTGGGGCTTGGGCTTTGGCATCAGCCAGTCTGACCTTGTGTGCCAAAGCTTCCCTGTGCTCCAGCAAGCGCTTGCGAAGCTCTCCGTCCGAAACGGCGAGAATCTCTGCCGCGAGAAGCGCGGCGTTGGCGGCTCCGTCAATTGCCACAGTCGCAACGGGCACACCTGACGGCATCATCACCGTCGAACAGAGCGCATCAAAGCCTCCCAGGGCACCCCCGGACAGCGGCACTCCGATTACTGGCAGCACAGTATGAGAGGCAATCACTCCCGCCAGGTGTGCAGCCATTCCGGCTCCAGCAATCAGCACAGAGAGTCCTCGTTCCTCGGCACTCTTGGCATATTCTGCCGCGTCATCAGGCGTCCTATGAGCCGATATCACTCTCATCTCCCACTCTATGTCGAGAGCGGAAAGGACTTCGGTTGCCTTCAACATTCTGCCCATGTCAGAATCGCTGCCCATGATCACACCGACTCGGGGCCGTGCACAAGTCGCCCCCGGCTCCTTTTCACTACGTGAAATGGCTTGTCCAAGTGATCTGCGGGACACCTCACTACCCATCATTGCCATCCCTTACCACAACCTCCACCTTCATTGTCGTATTCTCAAAAAGTTTAGCCCCGGCGTTAGGTTATGATAACGAAACCTAACCGCCGGGGCTTTTATCCCTCAAGGTGTAGCGCCACTCAGGACGCCTGCGCCGCTCGGACCAAGCCCTCCGCAAAAAAGAGCAGAGGCGGAACCCTAGGCGCACTTTCGCAAAAGAGCGTATTCAATTCATCTCTACACTAATACCTTAACCCACGCCGCGGGGCGTGTCAACTCAATACCTGCCCGCACGTCGCAGGTGCATGCAAAAATCGAAGGCTTCAGCATCCCCTTAACTGCGAGGGAGCATCATGGGATGCGCGTCGTTCCGGCCCGCTTTCTGCATCTGGGGGGCCCAAGGACCGTAGCCCAGATGATCCCGGAAACGACCTGTTTTCCGAAAGCCTCTCCATCTGATGTAAGCTGGGGTGATACGACATCCGCTTCCCACTCCTGGACAAGTTCGCGTTCGAACACCCTACTTGCTTCCAGGCTCGTTTCGATTTCCAGATCGAGGATTACATCATCTACATCGGTGGCCCGCGGTTCTATCGTCCTCTCCGACCACTCCGAAGCATCGTCCCCCGCCTCTCCCAGAGAACCCGTCACGATGGGCTCAGCCATCTCCACTTCTCGTCCATAAGCCCGTTCTTCGGCAGCCTCCTGCGCCAATGAACGTCTCGTTTTCGGCAGCGGCCACGCATCGTAATCTTCTTCCGCTTCCACAGATTCCAGTTCATACGACTGCAGAGTCGATGGGACTTCAGGAGATCCCGCAAATCCATCAGCAGGCGCCGACGGCTCCATGCGGCCCTCAGCCTGAGCATCCCTGGAAGCTTCAAGATGTCGAGCCTTCTTGAGAGCTTCCTCCTCCGCCTGCTTGAACCCTCTAGCGACAATCCGCAGCACGTAAGAGAAGATAACCACTATCCATACAACCAGCGCTGCCAGGTCGCTCATATCCATACGGCCAACACCTCCATCCCCGCTCCGCGGCGCACAGCCAAACAAAAGATGCTTTCACGCTGCCGTATCGCCCGGACCTTGCCGTACGCATCAGGCAGCACTACTTCAAGCCAGCATCCGAACCAGAGCCCTCAGAAGAACCTGGAGCACCAGTCGCTTTCGAGATTGAATCCCGCATCTGGGTGTCGGCCTTGAGATTGAGCAGGTTGTAGTAGTCCATCACCCCAAGATTACCTGAGCGCAATGCGTCGGCAAGTGCCCGCGGCACCTCCGCCTCTGCCTCCACAACCATCGCCCTCATCTCCTGAACCTTGGCCTTGTTCTCCTGCTCGAGGGCGAGAGCTGCAAACCTGCGCTCCGCGGCCTTGGCTTGAGCGATGTTCTTGTCGGCCTCCGCCTGGTCCATCTGGAGCCGAGCCCCGATATTCCTTCCCACATCCACATCGGCAATGTCGATCGAAAGAATCTCAAAAGCCGTTCCGTCATCCAAACCCTTGTTCAGCACCGTTCTGGAGATCTGGTCTGGATTCTCCAGCACTTCCTTGTGACTCTCTGCAGAGCCCACAGTCGTGACTATCCCCTCGCCAACCCTGGCGATGATAGTCGCCTCGCCGGCGCCGCCCACGAGTCTGTCGATGTTCGCTCGCACCGTCACCCGAGCCTTGGCCTTGAGCTCAATTCCATCCTTTGCAACTGCGGCAATCACCGGGGTCTCGATCACCTTCGGGTTCACACTCATCTGCACCGCTTCAAGCACATTGCGGCCTGCAAGGTCTATGGCCGCCGCCCTTTCGAAGGTCAGGTTTATATCGGCCCTTTGCGCCGCGATCAGAGCATCGACAACACGATCCACGTTTCCGCCGGCAAGGTAATGCGCTTCAAGCTTGTCGACGGTCACCGGAATGCCACCCTTTGCTGCCTTGACCATTGGCAACACGATCCTGACCGGCGGAACGCGACGCAGTCTCATTCCGACGAGAGTGAGAAGCCCCACGTTTACTCCTGCTGCCCATGCCGAAATCCAAAGCCCCACGGGAATGAAGTTGAGCAGCACCAGCAGAAGAACGAGGACAACAATCAAAATTATCCAGCCTATAGCCATGCAATCAATCCTCCTGATCCATTTGGGTAATAGGCCTCACGAATACCTTGTTGCCTTCTATGCGAATCACCCGGACGCGGGCTCCTCCCATAACGAAGGGGCCTTCGGATATGGCCTCAACCCTGCGACCGTCGAAATCCACTATACCTACAGGTTTGAGCGGGGTAACAACTATGCCCTCAGCGCCGTAAAGCGATTCGTACGTCTCCACGGCTAAGTATCCTTCCTCCGGCGTTTCAGTGTGATCAAGGACCAATTTCGCCGGCGCACGACCCTTTCTTCCTCCACGGGAGAGCAAGAATATCACCAACGCCACAACGGCTATGGCTATGCCTATCGCTATCCCTAGAGCTGCAGCGCCTTCGCCAGGGGATGGGTAGCTAAGTACAAAGCTGGCAATCACGCTTACAATGCCGAGAATGCCTGCCACGCCAAACCCTGGTATTACAAACACCTCAAGGAGAAGCAAGGTCAGGCCGACCAGAAACAGAACAATGACTTCCCATCCGGCAAGGCCCGCCATTATCCTGCCCCCGAAGAAAAGACCGATGGAGACGATTCCTATGGTTCCCGGAATCCCAAACCCCGGCGTCACCAGCTCTACAGCCAGACCTACAAGGCCCAGCGTGAGAAGGACCTCTGCAGCAACCTGATTCGTGAGAAGCCTGGCGAACCATTCCGCTGAAGTCTGCTTCACATCGACGATCTCAGCGCCAGACAGGCCCAATAGTCCGAGAAGATCATCTAGGTCCTTCACTTTGTATTCGATAAAGCCAAGATTCTCCGCAGCAGTGGCTGTGAGGGTAAGTATCTTACCGCGCTCGATCACGCCGGGAATCTCGACGTCCGCATCTACCATCGCCCCGGCTACAGCCGGATCCCTGCCCCGAAGCTCCGCTGTTGCCTCAAATTCCGCCCGCACCGCAGAGATGTACTTTTCCTCTTTGGGTCTGGTCTCAGCAGCGCCCATCGAACTCCCCATTTTCATGGCAATATCATCACAGGCAATCGCGATGAGAGCGCCTGCAGACCACGCGCGCGAATCGACATACGCTATAGTCCTAACTTCAGAAGAGATGATGGCATCGCGCATCTTAAGCGCGGAATCAACATAACCGCCAGGCGTGTCAATGTCGATTATCACGACATCCGCTCCCGCATCGGAAGCTTCTCGTAGCCCTCGCGCTATGAAGGACGCCAATCCGTGCTCGATCTGCCCCTGAAGTGGAACGATATATACTTTAGGAGCTGCGGCGCACTTGCCAGCAGGAACCAGTAACCCCACGACAATCAGCACAAGAACGAAAACCCCTATTACGCCTCTTTTCGCTCTCAAGCAGGAGTCCCTCCCCTCTCTTATGTCAAATGGAATAATGCCGATCCCAAGCAGCGTCAAAAGCCGGGCAACAGCGCAGTCGCCCTCGCGGCTCAGGCGCGGGTCTGCATGAAGCTATTCCTCGCCGCCTTGGGCGTCAAGCATCTCTCTGACCATACTGTTTACCAGCTTCCCGTCAGCACGCCCTCTCAGTTTAGGCATGACTGCGCCCATGACTTTTCCGATATCCCGCGGTTCCTCTGCGCCGGTCTGAGCGATCGTTTCCGAGATGATCTGCCTCAGCTCATCCTCTGATAGTTGTCGCGGAAGGTACGACATGATTATTTCCATTTCTTTTCGTTCCACGTCTGCAGCATCGAACCTGCCCGCCTTTTCATACTCTTCTATCGACTCGCGCCTCATCTTCGCCTGCCTCGCCATTACATCGACTTCTTCAGACTCAGACAACGGCGCGCCTTTCTCAAGCTCTGCATTCTTCAACCCGGCCAAGGCCAACCGTATCACGGATTTTTTCAGTTCATCTTTGGATTTCATCGCGATCTTAAGATCGTCCCTCAATCGCACTGCAATCGACATTCCAATCACCATCCCAAAATGCATCGACATCTTGATTATACCATTCGCCAGTTCTCCTTGAAACAGAAGAAGCCTCGCCGATCTCGATCAAGCCATTACGCTTGCGGTCGGGGTGAAGTCATCGTTGTGCCTTGCCTTTCCACTTTCAGGCTTACCTCGGGAATTATCTTGATTTCCTTGAATATGTCGCGCCAGATCGGCGCGATTTCTTCTTCCCACGCATCGCTGGAAATGCGCCTCCTCACTGCTTCCCCAATTCCAAAAATGTCCGTCCCAAGCCGATTCTGCGCAATCTCTATCAATGATTCCATTTCCGCCTCAATCTGGTCCGAAACGCCACGACTCAAGTTCCGATCCGCCTCTATCGAAACAAACTGCTCCTCGGACATCACTTCTTCTATGTATGCACAACCTGTTACCCGTATCCGGACTTCCGCCCCCCGCAAGCCCGTCCTGGTCATCTTATGTCTCGGCGGAAGCTCTATCGTGGCCCGAGAATGCAATACCTTCACGCCGACAGTGTCTCCTTCTGTTCCTGGCACCATATGTAGAAATGAATATTCCTTCAGTCTGTTTCTAGCCATGAGAACCATGGCAGTCTGCACGGGATCAAGCCAACCCACGACCAAGTCCCCATGGAGGGCAGCGCTCCCGCTTATCTCGATGTCGCTTTTGGTTTCAACATCTCCCTTTTTACCCTTTCCGCCTTCATTTCCAGTCCGCTGTCCCCAAACACCCTGCTGCGCCTCGTCCTGCTCACCCTCTTCCTCCTCAGGTTCACTTTTCACCAGACTGACTCTGGCAAGAACAGGCTGATCTCCCGGTTCCGCAGCCGTGCTCAACAAATCTCTGAACCTCGATTGCGGAGCGACCGACGAAAGAGTTGCATGACGCATCATCAGGTTGATGTAAGATGAAGCCATGTTCTCCTGGTCTGCCTCGACTTCGAATATCTTGCCGACAGGGTCAGATGTCACCAATACCCACGAGTTATAGCGAAACTGGGAGTCCCTGGCCAGATAATCCAGGATAGGCGTCAAGCCCTTCCTTGCGATCTTCTCCCCAATAACCAGCACCTTTACATGACCGCGAAACAGCGTCTTTGCCGATTTCATTCTCAACGCAGACATGGCGTCCATCATTGTGTTTCCGGCAGCAGAGCCAAGCCAAGCAGGGGTATTGGCCGCTCCCTCCGGACCCGAGGACGGAAGAGCCATCTGGACCCAGACAACGATTTTGCCGTCATCCGACTCGTCCACTCCCATTCCCATGATGAACCCAATATGGTCGATATCGCGCGCATCCCAACAACCGCCAAGAGCGAAAACCAGAATGACGACGCAGAGCACGCATGCTGCGACTGTGAGACGTCTGCCCAATGGATGCGAGCCGTGGTCGCTCGAAACATCGACATAATCCATGTTATCTGCTGTCATCTGGTGTACCACCCTTCTCGTGCCGCAACATGCGAGCGCCGATCAGCAGCAAGGCGGGAAGCGCAATAGCATACCAGACAGTGTACTTCAAGAAATGCTCCACTGCTGCAAATGACTGAGCTACATTTGCAGGGATAGAGCTCAGCACCATCGATATAATTCCGAATGGAAGGATCAATCGCCTGTAGTTGTCCAGGTTGAGCAGGTCTGCAATGGCCGTTATGGCTGCATAGAATACTGAAGCCAGCTTCAGGATGGCAACGGAAAACCAGAGCGCCAGGAAGAGAATCTCTCCTCTTTCCAGAAACTCCCCTGCTCCAACCATTCGAGCGGTCTCTACCGCGGGGTAAGTGACGCGTGATATCCCCCCTGTGCCCAGCATCATAATGCCGTATGCCACTGTCATTGCCATTATGGCCGTCCCTATTGCCACACCCGTTCCCACTGCCCTGGATACATGACGTTTGTCCTTCAAATGCCTGAGAAATGCGAGCGATACGATGGCCTCGCCTGTATAGGAGGCCGTAAGCAAGGCTGCCCTCATGATCGGAATCACGCCCCTGCCCGCCAACGGCAAGAGACGCCCCGGAACCAACACAGGAATAGCGAAAACCCCCAAAATGGCGATGGATATGATAACCACTCCGAAGAAGATGAAACAAACGCGGGCTATCGCCTCGATGCCGAGGTAGGCGGCGTAGCTCGCCAGGATAAAGAAGACAGCGGTAGTTACGTAGAATGGCGTTCTTTCCAGAAACGAGATAGATATAGCGAGCACGAATTCCCGTGTACCAAGCACGACCACGACAGTGCAATAGAGTGCGAAGGTGAGGCCGATTACCTTGCCGAATGGTTTGCCGAATATGTCTTCTGCGATCTTTACCAGATTCTGTTCAGGAAAGGCCGATGAGACCGATCCCACCAGCCATGCAATTACCAACCCTATTACGCCGCCGAGCAGGACCGATATCCATGCTGCCGTGCCTGCTACAGGCGTCAACAACCTGGCGGCTGCAAGAAACCCCGTGGAAAACACAATGACCGCAACGAGCACAACCACCTGCGTGTAGTAAATCTCATCCTTTGCACTTCCGCCTATTGTCCATGCACCTCTCGTCCGTTATGTCTAGGTTTCATCATTGCCATAGCGACTGCCACCAGCGCGGCACTCCCGACCGGAGGTGCCACCCTTGCTGACGCGATCGCCTTATCAGCCCCGCCCCTTCGTATTCTCCTCCTCCCCAGACTGATCTCGGGAATCCGCAAGCGCCTCCCCATCCTGTCGCGCCTTCTCGGCCACCTCTGGAATCCATGTCCGCATGAAAGCTTTCTGGCGTATCTGATCCTGTGGCGACGGATACTCAGGACGCCTTTGAAACGTGTACTCGGGCGAACGCCATATGACGTCGCGTACCAACTCCTTCGGCTTCATCATTGGCTCCAGATACGGAACGCCGAAAGATGTCAGGCCCCCAAGGTGCAAGGCAATCGCGATTAGCCCGGCGATCAGCCCAAAAAGCCCGAGACTGGCCGAAAGAAAAAGGAGCGGAAAGCGCAGAAGCCTGATGGCCAAACCTGTAGGATAGTGCGGGATTATCAACGACGACAGGCCCGTGACGGCAACTACGATCACCATTATGGGGCTGACAAGGCCAGCCGAAACCGCGGCGTCGCCAAGCAACAAGGCCCCTACAAAACCGAGAGACTGGGAGATCGGGTCAGGCATGCGTATAGCGGCCTCTCTTATGAGCTCGAGCGCCACTTCCATGAGAAGCGCCTCTACCAGTGAAGGAAAAGGCACCGGAACGTGCGAACCGGCGATCGCAAGGGCAAGTTTGGTGGGAATCATTTCCTGATGAAAGGTGGCCACCGCAACATAGAGAGCAGGAAAGATCAGAGCTATTACGCCTGCAATATACCGCAACGTCCTCAGGGGTCCACCGAAGGGGAACCTCTCATAGTAGTCTTCGGCTGACTGAAAAAAGCTGGCAAGATTCGCGGGAATCATGAGAGCCATAGGCGATCCGTCAACTAGAATTCCGACGAGCCCTTCTGAGAGGGCTGCGACAAAACGGTCAGGCCTCTCAGTATACTGCACCTGGGGAAATGGAGAATAGGTGTGGTCCTCTATGAGTTCCTCCAAAACGCCCGAATCAGTCATGATGTCAACGCATATTGCATCAATCCGTTCCTTCACTGTATCCACCAGGTCAGGGTCTGTGAGGCCTTCAACGTAGGCAACTACGACATCAGTCTTGGATCTCACTCCCACTATAGTTGCATCCAATCTAAGGTCAGGTGTTCTCAGTCTTCTTCTTATCAAGGCAGTGTTGGCCCTGAGCAGCTCTGCGAAACCCTCTCTCGGGCCGCGCACAACCTTCTCAGTAGCGGGTTCCTCTATCCCCCGATGCTCCCAACCCTTGGCTTCAAAGAGCACGCATTCAGGACTTCCCTCAACAAACAAGGCACCCTCGCCAGTCAGCACGTGCTCCATCGCCAATTCCATGCTTCGAACGACGGTGATCTGGCCCGACGGCACCAAGTGCGTTGAGATGACAGTGGCAATGTTCTCCCGGTCGAGCGCCCCGGCATCCAAGGCTGTGGTCCTTTCTGCCAGCATCACCGATCTTAGGGCCATCATGTTGATCACATCGCGCGAAGTCAGACCCTCTATATAGAAAAGCAAGGCATCGAGTTCAGGAGATGTCCATATCACCAATCGGCGCAGGATTACGTCAGGACTCTCGTTGCCTAATCTTTCACGGAGGAACTTCTCGATCCCGTCCAGGCTGTCGGGGATCGGGGTTTCGTTGGCCTCATGTTGGTCTGGGCCTTCACCACCGCCAGATTTCTTCTCATCAAGCGATACCGGCGTCTTGCCAAGAACCATGCGAGGACGCCTGGCCTCCCCTTTCAGCAGCCTGCGTAGACGTGTCAAATTGCGCTTCCCCCGAA
>ERZ795047.2043-NODE-2043-length-19874-cov-4.885514_pt1 | contig 19874 bp, 14 predicted proteins | sample MGYA00375131_ERZ795047 | MGnify/ENA primary metagenome ERZ795047 (study PRJEB30176, sample SAMN05720228) | activated sludge metagenome | isolation source: Anaerobic digester | place: Japan | collected 2015-05-20 ...
TGTCATCCTCGACCATGAATTCCTGTATCCGGTACTTCTCGTAGAGCAGCTTAATCTCTTCCAGAACGTTTTCGGGGCCCCGCCCGCGGAATTGCTTCCCGAACAGGTCATGGCAATAGGTGCAATGCCAAGGACATCCCCGGCTGGTGAAGATCTGGATGGCTCGTTTGTACTTAGGAGGATACCGGGCCGAATCTGCCTCCGCATACCGGTCCATGTCAAGCAGATGGTATGCGGGCATAGGAATTTCATCGACATCTGCAATCAGCGGCCTCGGTCCGGTGCGTTTGATTTGTCCATTGCTTTCCTTGAAGGCCAGCCCGGCAACTTGTGAAAGGTCGCCGCCCGAAGACCAGGCATCAACAAACTCCTGGAAAGTCTCCTCCCCTTCCCCAATACAAACAAAATCACAGAAATCTTGAGAAACGACTTCCTCGGGCACGATGGTCGGGTGCTGACCGCCAAACAATATCGGCAAAGATGGATCGAACTCCTTGATCCGACGTGCCGTAAACTCCGCGCCTTCAAACTCCGGAGTCATGCAGCTGAGCCCGACCAAATCCCATTTGCGCTCTTTCAGTTTCGATATCAAGACTGGTTCGGGCTCGGTCTCAAGGGCAAGATCGAGAATTTCCACGTGGTGCCCACGTCGTTCGGCCATAGGCGCCACATAGGCCAACCCTATGGGAATCCCGACGATCATGTCCATAAACGTCGGTTTGGCTCGGATCAGCAGAATGTTCATACCCACAAATCTATCTATCCCGAAAAAGCGGTGCCTTGTAGAAGATGGCCATCTTCTCCATCTTGGGAATCCACCGCCTGAGTTTATAGACATCCACCAGGAAGCTGCCCAGGATCACCGGTAGCCTGGGATTCGCAGCGTGGCAATTCGCGCAATCCGGGTACTCGCTCAAATCGCCCCGCAGGTGAGCCTCACGAATCTTCTGCATCTTCTCTGAGTTCCACAGCTCGTAAACAGAACTCTCCCGCACGTTTCCGAAAGGCGGCGACCGCCAGGTGTAACAGCAAGGGAAGAAATCGCCTTTATAGTTGATCGTCGCCGGCCCCTGCCAGAGCAGAAAACAAGGGTGGCGCTTGCGATCATGATTAAGCCTTTCCTCCAGCGCCACACCTGGTATGACGATCTCGTCTTCCTTGATTCGAACTTCATCGACCCCGTCAATCGCCCACATCTTCTGGAAATCCCTGATCTGGTGCCGATTGTCCGGCAGCCGGACCATCTGAAGCACCACGAAAATCTCGGATTTCCACTGTCTCTTGATCTCCAGGAATCTCAGGATGTTAGCCCGGACCTTCTCGAATCTGGCGCCTTTTCGATACTTCTCGTATACCTCCGGAGTCGTGCCGTCGAAAGCAATGATCAGATGATCCAAGCCCGATTCCAGCAGGCGGATACTCCGCGCCTCGTTCAGCAAGGTGGCGTTGGTCGAGACGACCGTGAAAATATCCGCGTCTTTGCAGTACCGGATCATCTTAAAAAGATCGGGATTCATGAGGGGCTCGCCGCCACCCCACGGGAATACCAACTCCGTCTGGTGTCGGACGTGATCGATGATGTGCTTGAACAGATCAAAGTCGAAATCCTCGGGAGGATAGTAACCAAACTCCCGGGGACACATGGGACACTTCAGGTTACACTTCGCGGTATTTTCGATGATCAGGCTGATGGGGAGAGCCGCGACCTCTGCGCGTCTTGCCAGATAAGCCGACAGCAGCCGCCAGCGGTTGCGGATGCGGGACGATTTCATCAGTCTGAACCTTCACCCTCCCTAGAGGTATGGTTCATCTTACCAAACCTGGCACGGGAGTACAGCAGGGCCACTAAAGTACGCGAAGGAACTCCCAACCTATTGCCCGTGAACTGCCTGCGTCCTCAAAGTCCCTTGGAGTCATTGGAGTCCCTGAAGTCCTTGAAGTCCTTTGCGTCCTTCGAGTTCTCGCCCCCCAAATCCTTCAAAACTGCTTGACCCAATTGATCTTCCACCCGATAATGCAGCCTGGGATTGCCGCTGACAGAGGTGGGAGGGGACATTGATGCGGACCATCGTTTGTCCAAGTTGCCAGTGGGAGCAGGTTGGAGGAGAAGAGTGCCAGCGCTGCGGTATTATTTTCGATCGCTATCGGCCCCCCGAAGCCAGGCCCATCTTCCAGCAGGAGGTGGAAGAGGCTGAGGAGGGACTGAGACCGCCACCCACCCTTTGGCGGAAGATATTCCGCATTGCTCGTATCGTTTCTCCAGCAATTACCGTTCTGATCATCGGCCTGATCTTCAACCTGCCGGCTCCTCCGAAAATCGAGCGCGACACTGACGCCACCGCCAGGGCTCAACAGAAAATCGCGGGCGTACAACAGGCGATTGTCAACCGAGCGTCACCTTATGATCTCCATTTTTCAGAGACCGAATTAAACTCGGTGCTGGCGCTGGCTCTCAGACCCGATAACACTGCACAACTGAGCGCCGAAGAGCGTGAAGCCGCCGAATCCATTCGTGATCTGCGCGTGACGCTCGACAATGATTACACTCACCTCTATGTCGCCTTTCGACTTTACGGAAAGATGCTCACGCTTTCGATCACCGGGAAGGTTCGAGTGGAAGACCGTCAACTGCGCCTTGATGCTGAAAGTGGTCGCCTGGGCTCTCTTCCGCTCCCGAGTTTTGTCCTCGAGCGTGCCATGTATAAGGTTTTCGATGCTCCCGAGAATCGGGAAAAGTTCCGACTACCGCCTCACATAAAAGATATCCGGGTCGAGGACAGCCAGATTGTGCTCAGTGTTGACCCAGCGGCTTCCAGTTGACGATTGACGATTGATTGCTGATGATTGATTATTAGTCTGACGAACCGGAGCGATATACTCGAGTTGCTATTGCCTGATCGTCAATCGTCATTACAATGAAGCCTAGCATTCTCCTCGTTCTCCCTATCCGTGAAGGGAGCAATTATGTCGTATCTCCCGACCTCGGGCTTCTCTACCTTGGCACTGCCCTGGTGCACCAAGGGTTCGACGTCACAATTTTGGACTGCCCCAAAGAAGGCTTTACTTTCAGCGATTTCAGGCGTTTCCTGCAGGAAAGAAAGTTCGACATTGTCGGCTTCAGATGCTTCAGTCGTGATCACAACTATGTCCACCACCATGCCCGGATCGCTAAACAAGTCGATCCTGGTGTAATCACCCTTGCAGGCGGCCCCCATCCATCTCAGTTAGGCGAATACGTGCTCAACGGCATGAAAACGCTCGATTTCGCTTGGCAATCCGAAGCGGAGGAGGGATTGCCTCGCCTAGTGGAATACCTGGCGGAATTCGGAACGTCAGTCCCGGCGGAGCAACTCGCCACTGTTCCCGGCCTTGTGTGGCGGGATCACGACAACGGACGAATTGTCGCTAATCCGCCGGCTTTCGGGACCGACCTGGACAGTTTCGGTCTTCCTGTCTGGGACTTGATCCGGCCGGAGACCTACCCTCCTTTTGTCTGGGAAGGCCAGTATTACCAGGTTGTGACCACGCGAGGCTGCCCGTATCCCTGCACTTACTGCAACACCCCCGGGCTCTCGGGCAGAAAGCTGCGCCACCGGAGTGTCGAAAACGTCGTAGAAGAGCTGAGACGTCTGAAAAGCCGTTACCGGATTAAGAGCTTCAGCATCATGGATGATGAGTTCACCCTGGATCGGAAATACGCCAAACGGCTTTGCGAAGCTCTGCTGGATTCAGGACTCGGCCTGAAGTTTGACTGTCCCGTTGGTGTCCGACTGGATTCGTTGACACCGGAGTTGGTCAAAGTGATGGAAGCGGCCGGATGCCGGGCTATTGCCGTCGGAATCGAATCCGGAAACGACAGAATCCAGCGCCTGATCAAGAAGAAGGTCACCGTCGATACTATTCGGGAGAAAGCTCAAATGGTCGCCGACACCAGCAAGATCGCGATGGTCGGCTACTTCATGATCGGCTTTGAAGATGAAACCGAAGACGAAGTCTGGGATACCATCAAGCTCGCTCTGGAACTGCCGCTGACTCGGGCCAATTTCAACATCGTCATACCTATCCCGGGGACTGCAATCTTCAAAGACTGCGTGCAGAAAGGACAAATTCGGCTCGACGACATAAACTGGGACAGCCTGACCAGCGACCAGGTAGCCTTTCAGCGGAAACACCTGTCCGAGGAAAGACTCTTCGAACTGCAGAAACAGGCGTATTTGCAGTTTTATAGACGACCGCATATCGTCTGGGATGTTACCCGCCAGGTCCTCGGCAACCGGGCGGTCATTCAGGCAAGCATCCGGAAGCTGCGAATGCTCTTTCGCCGCCGCTCGCGCGACCAGTTTATCCCCATGTACCTGCGCGACGCTATCGTCTAGCCGGGTAGATGGGCCTGCAGTCGATGCCAACGCGGCTTTCCTCCCCACCCTTCTCTTGACTTCGCCAGGCAGAATCGTCACGCTATCGATCGTTATGCCTCAGCGACGGGTCACCTTTCTTCCAGATCGACGCAGTTCCCTGTTCGATGAAGGGATTTCTCTGCGAGACGCAGCGCTCGAGCTGGGGATATTAATTGAATCGTCCTGTGCAGGCATTGGAACATGCGGCGAGTGCCGGGTTCAGTGCGACCAGGGAGTCGCGCCTCCAACTTCAACCGAGCTTGACCTCCTGAGCGCCGAGGAACTGGCCAGGGGTGTACGCCTTTCCTGTCAAGCCCTGGTTCAAGGAGACTGCACCTGCACGGTTCTTCCCGAATCCCGTGTGGTCGGGCATCAGATTCTCGAGCACGGAACTCAATCGGCCTTTCCTCTTGACCCGGACTGCCGCAAGCGCGTGCTCATCACACCTGCTCCCCGCCTCGGGGAAAAGTACTTTGACCTCGAGGCCTTGCTCGCATCGTTGGGAGGATGTCCTCGCCCCCGGCTGGATTTGATCCGCAAGGTTCCCGCACTCCTGCGCGGATCCTCACCGACGGTGACCGCGTTTCTGGACCAGGAGGTGCTGCTGGGCATCGAGCCCGGAGATACATCGTCACGCCTGTACGGCCTCAGTGTCGATATCGGCACCACGACGGTGGTAGCTAAGCTGATCGATCTCAACTCGGGAGAGGTCCGGGGGGTAACTTCGGCGCTGAATGCCCAGGAACCGCACGGCGCCGACGTGATTACGCGAGCCAAGTACGTGATGGAACACCCGGGTGGCCTGGGGCTGCTCAGCCGGCTGATCATCGAACAAATCAACCGGCTTCTTGCCGAGCTGTGCAAGCAAGCCGGGGTTTCAACATCAGACGTTTACAAAGCGGTTTTCGCCGGCAACACCATCATGCAGCACCTCGCCCTCGGGATCGATCCCCGTCACCTTGTCGCCGCTCCTTATACACCGGCGCTGCAGGGACCGGTCACCATACAGCCGGCGGAGATCGGGCTGTCTTTGAACGAGAACGGGACTGCATACTTTCTGCCCAATCTGGCCTGTTTTGTCGGCAGTGACATCACCGCGGTCCTGACGACTCTCGATTTGGAATCATCAGACGAGCTGCAGCTGGTCGTCGATATCGGTACGAATGGGGAAATAGTGCTGGGATCGAGGCAGGGCCTCATCTGCTGCTCCTCTCCCGCCGGACCGGCGTGGGAAGGCGCGGCGATCAGCTGGGGAATGCGAGCAGCACACGGCGCGATTGAACGAATGGATGTTCAGGACGGTGATCTCGCCTACCGCACCATTGGCAACCTCAATCCCATTGGGATCTGTGGGTCTGGACTCATGGACTTGCTGGCCCTTCTCGTCAGGACCGGGATTGTGGATGAAACTGGAAGGATCTTGGACCCGGACGAGATTCGGCGCGGATCATGTACGCCCCTTCAACGTCGCATCGCTACAAACCGTGAAGGAGGGCACAGCTTTCGTGTCGTGCCCACCGGCGCTGCAGGCAAGTGGATAGAGCTAACTCAGCGAGACGTGCGCCAGCTTCAGCTGGCGAAGAGCGCGATCGCATCCGCTATAAACATCCTGCTAAAAGAAAAATCCGTCACGGTCAACGATATCAAGCGGGTTTACATCGCCGGCGCCTTCGGGAACCACATCCGCGGAGCCGATGCCATCGACATCGGACTCCTGCCCGCGATGTCTCCCGATCGAATTCATTTTATCGGTAACGCAGCGATGGCCGGGGCGGAAGCCGTGCTCTGCTCTAAGCAAGCGCGCCGCAAAGCGGAGGCTCTGGCTGAGATGATAGAATACGTCGAGCTTGCAGGTCGCAGCGACTTTCAGGACGAATTCAGCGCGGCACTGCTTTTCCCGAAGCATTAATTGGCCGGTGGGGAGGAACTATGACGGCAGGAATACTGCAACGGCTCGCTGAAGGCGAGATATTGGTGGCCGACGGCGCCTTTGGCACCCAGCTTCAACAACGAGGTCTGCCTTCCGGACATTGCCCGGAGGAGTTCAATGTCTCCCATCCCGACCTCGTACAAGCCATCTATAGCGACTACTACTCGGCCGGCGCCGATTTCGTCTCAACTGCTTCTTTCGGCGGAAATCGGCCAAGACTCGCAAGCCATGGAATGGGAGATCGGGTCAGGGAGTTTTCCCAGAAAGCCGCCGAACTGGCACGCGCCGTTTGTCCGGAGGGACGCTATGTGGCAGGATCCATCGGACCAACCGGCGAACTTCTGGAGCCATTTGGTCTCTTCTCCGAGCGTGAAGCGTATGACGTCTTTGCAGAACAGGCAATCGCCCTCGCGGATGGGGGCGTCGATTTCATTCTGGTCGAGACGATGATGGCCGCCCAGGAAGCGCGAATCGCCGTCCGGGCAGCCAAGGACGCGACCAGACTTCCGGTTGCCGCCACGATGAGTTTCGAAGGCAAGAATGACCAGTTCCGAACGAGCTGGGGCGTCTCAGTCGAGGAAGCGGCTCAATGCCTGGCTGAGGCAGGGGCCGACATCGTGGGCTCCAACTGCGGACTCGGATTTGATCAGATGATCAGTATCGTCAAGCAGATGCGCTCGGCCACTACCCTGCCCATTCTGGCACAAGCCAACGCCGGACTGCCCCAGTGGATAGACGGACGGACCGTTTACGCCGAGACGCCTGAGACAATGGCCCCGAAAATTCAGGCAATGCTCGAGGCAGGTGCCAATATTATCGGGGGGTGCTGCGGGACCACCCCCGCACATATCGCAAAGATTAGGGAGATTGTAGACCAGTTCCGGCGCACTGACCGCTGACTGGGGCTAGGGCGGTCAGACGAACTCGACCTCGACGCGTCTGGGGAGCACTCCTGCCTCGACCCCCTTGTCCAGGAACAGCTGCACCGCCTTGCGTCCGTCCTCGCCATAATCGAGGGTACGCTGGTTCACGTACATCCCTACGAACTTATCCGCCTGGCTCCGATCAAGCCCCCGGCCGAAATCCAGAGCATAGGTCAGGGCTTCCTCTCTGTGCTCTAATGCGTACCGGATGCTCCGCTTTAAGAGATTCGAGAGTTTTTCAATCACTGCGGAACCGAGATCACGACGGATAGCGTTCCCACCCAGCGGAAGAGGAAGTCCGGTTTGTTCCAGCCACCATTCTCCCAGATCCACAATTTTCTTCAGTCCCCGTTCTGAGTAGGTGAGCTGACCTTCGTGAATAATTAACCCCGCGTCCACGTGGCCAGCCTCTACTTCTTCGAGAATGCGGTCAAACGGGACCACCCGGCAGGCAACGCGCGGTTCCAGTATTCTTAAGGCCAGGAAAGCTGACGTCCTCTCTCCGGGAACCGCTACCACAACATCCCGCAAACGGCTGACCGGGATCTCCTTGCGGGCTACCACTATAGGTCCGTACCCCTCTCCCATGCTGGCACCGCTGTTCAGAAGCGCGTAACGATCCGCCACGTACGCATATCCGTGGATGCTCAACGCGGTGATCTCGTAAATACCCTTGGTTGCTGCCTGATTCAGCGACTCGATATCCTCGAGATGATCGACGAAATCAAACTCCCCGGTATCCACTTTCTTTTGAGCCAAGGCGTAGAACATGAAGGCGTCATCGCTGTCCGGACTGTGTGCCGCTCTAATTATTAACCTGTTCATAGTTGAGGCGACTATAGCAAAGCCGGCACGAGGTCGGCCAGCCGGGAGAGACGCGGCGCGTTGAGGTGTGCACGGCGTCCGTCAGGATCATACAGGATTGCCTTCAAACCAGCTCGTTTCGCGCCTTCCCAGTCCTCTTCCGGGTCGTCGCCGATATGGCAAGTCAGCGCTGGGGTTGAAGACAGCGCCTCGCAGGCCGCGGCAAAAATGGCTGGATCCGGTTTAGCAGCGCCGACCTGCGAGGAGATCGTAATCACGTCGAAAAAGGACCGGATTCCGAGATTATCGAGTACGTTGAAGACCCGTGAATCATAATTCGTCACAAGGCCGATCTTAACCGTTCGGTCTTTGAATGCGCTGAGAACGGCCCTCGCATCTTGATCCAGGCGCCAAGGCTCTCCGGTCCCGAACATCTCAAAAAGATCCTCATAAAAAGTGTTGAAATAAGGGATTGTTCCATGGGAAGCGAATGTGCCGAGAACCACCGACCTCCACCATTCCCGCTCCAATCCGGGAATCTCCGCAGCTTCCCGCGTTGGAAATGCCAGAGGGCCCTGCCTGCGGAAAGCTGTCCGAAAGGAGGCGTCGAGTTTGGCGGCGATTTGACGATCGGACGCCTCAAACCCGAACCGCTGCGCTCGCTCGAGGTAGATTTTCCCCACCGGCGCCTTCAGATGGATCAAAGTACCTACAGCGTCAAACAGAATGGCCTCTAACTGTTGTTTTTCCACTCTCGGATTGTAACTTGAGAGAAAAAATCCGCGTAATCCGAGTGATGCGTCTAATCCGCGGGCAAACGAGTAACCCGCGGATAACGCGGAACGCGGATCAGAGACGTACCAAAGACGAAACCACAGACCGGGTCCTTACTGTAAAATCATCGCATGTCCACTGGAGAGCCACTGATATTTGAGCGCGCTGTCGAACCTTTCATGAAGAACGGTTACCTGGTTGTGTGCCCGCGGACGCATGAGGCGGTTTACATTGATCCCGGAGACGAGGCCGACTCGCTACTTGAATTGGCGGATGCCAGAAAAATCCGTATCACCGCGATTGCTAACACCCACGGACATCTGGATCATATCTGCGGCGTGCGATCTGTTAAGGAAAAGTCTCAGGCGCCGATCTACCTGCACGCCGACGATGAGCAGCTTTACAACGCTCTCAGCCAGCAGGCAGCCTGGTTTGGCTTGAACTATCCTCCAGCTCCCCCGGTTGATCAGTACTACGGCGACGGCGACCTGCTTCGAGTAGGGACCCTGGAATTCCGGGTGCATCACACTCCGGGACATTCGCCGGGCGGGGTGTGCCTGGAGCTGAACAACCACATCTTTTGTGGAGATCTGATTTTCCGCGATTCAGTGGGCCGAACCGACTTGCCAGGCGGGTCTCATGAGACTCTGATCAGAAGCATTTACGAAAAACTGTTGCCGTTGGGCGACGACAAGCTGCTTCACTGCGGCCATGGTCCAGAGACCACGATAGGACGGGAGAGGAGGGAAAATCCTTTCCTTACTCGATCGGCCTGAGCCAGGCCTAAACTACGCCCTCTTCCAGCGATATCCTATGCCTCGTACCGTCTGTACGGCCTTTGCAGCCTTTCCCAGCTTCCTTCTAAGTCGCTGAATGTGGGTGTTCACCGTGGTCGGCTTGCCTTCAAAAGTATCACCCCAGACCTCGAGAATGATCTCCTCCCGCTTCACAGTCTCTCCCCGGCGGGCAATCAGGCATGCCAGAATCGAGCATTCGGTGATTGTTAAACTGACTTCCTTCTTTCCGACAATGACCACACAACGCTCCAGACTGACGGTGACGTTCCCGTCAACAACCAACTCCTCCCTTGGCTTCACGAGTTGTAACTATAGACTGAAAAGGCTTTTAGAGCCAGCGAATAACCTTGATACAATCGTGATTTTGAAAGAAGAGGACGAAGATGAGTGAGACCATGTGGGCGGCTCGACTGTATGCCGCGCGCGATATCAGGATCGAAAGAGTACCACTGCCACACCAGCCGGGATCGGGCGAAGCACTCGTAAGAGTGGAAGCGACCGGAATTTGCGGATCGGATCTTCACACATACGGCGACGCCTGCATTGGCGACGTTAAGCTCGAATCCCCGCTTGTACTTGGACATGAATTCGCAGGTCGTGTGATCGCTACCGGACCCGAGTCTAGAGATGGCAACGACAATTCTCTGGCAGTCGGTGCGCGAGTGGCGATCGACCCTGCCGTTGCGTGCCATCGCTGCGAATTTTGCGAGCGCGGCCATCCGAACCTCTGCCGCCGGCTTCACTTCTGCGGATTATGGCCGGATGACGGCTCTTTGCGTGAATATCTCACGGTGCCTGCCCGAACCTGCTTTCAACTTCCTTCATCGGTCAGCAGCGAGGAAGGAGCTTTACTAGAGCCTCTGGGTGTTGCTCTTCACGCGGTCGATCTTGCGCACCTGCGCGTTCATGAGAGCGTGGCTGTCCTTGGGGCGGGGCCGATCGGCCTACTGATCCTCAAAGTCGCCCTGCTGTCGGGCGCCCACCCGGTTTTCGTAACGGACCGCCTTCCCTGGCGACTGGAATACGCCCGCCGCTTCGGTGCTCATGATGTCATTCCGATCGACCAAATTGACCCGGTGAAGGCCATCGTCGACCTCACTCGCGGCCGAGGCGTGGATGTTGTCATCGAAGCAGCCTGGGGAGGATTGGCTGTCGAACAGGCGATCGACATGGCTTGTCTCGGCGGCCGCGTTATCCTGGTCGGGATTCCAAGTGAGTCCAGTCTGACGCTGCCCGCTGCGCCGGCGCGCAGGAAAGGGCTTACCGTCAAGTTTTCCCGCCGGATGAAGCACACCTATAACCGGACCATTGAAATGGTGCGTACCGGGCGAGTAAGTCTGGCCGACCTGATTACCCATCGCTTTCCCTTGACAGAAGCCGCCAAGGCCTTCGCACTGAACGCGGCCTACGAGGATGAAGTGGTGAAGGTGATCATCAACTGACGAACTCCCTTGCTTTGCGAAACGATGTACGCCGTACGGCATTACATTCCGGTAAACTTTACGCTTGACCAGTTCGTATATACTGACCGGACGTATCGAACAGGGTGGTCGAACCTGATGAGTACCCTCGTAATTAATCAACCGAACCTTACAGGGGACTTGGCGCGCCGACTTGTTCGCTTGATTTTGAAGGGGGCCGGCGGTTGTTGCTCTCCCCATCCGTAAGGAAGAAATCTGTATGCTCAGAAAGTCGAAACGTCTCCTGGCGATCATACTGTTTCTTGTGGCGCCGGTTCGGTCGCAGTCTCCAACTGCCTCCGAACCCGAAACCTTGACTCTGGATCAGGCCGTCGCTTTGGCCCTGGAGCGTAATCCCCAGGTGCTCGCTTCTCGGGCACGAACCGAGATCCTGGAAGGACAGATCAGGGAGGTCAAATCTCAGGCGTTTCCCGCGATTTCTGTGCAGACCTCGGCCCTGCGATGGCGGGATCCTAGCCTGTTAAATGCCCCTACTCTCGACGATTTCCTTCCTCCGGGTGTAGAACTGCGGGCACTCGCAGCCAACCTATTCGGTTACGAAGTGACCGTTGCCCAGCCTCTTTACACGGCCGGCAAAATCGGGACGGCTCTCCAGCTGGCCAAATTGGAGCGTGAAGGAGTTGGCATCGACGTGACCAAGACCGAACAGGACATCAAGATTCAGGTCGTCCGCGCCTTCTATGCCCTCCTCTTGGCCGAAAAACAACTGGAAATCGTGCAAGATACCATCAAGCAGCGCGAACGACACCTCGCCATGGCCCGGGCTCGATATGAAGCAGGCGCGGCGACTCAAGTGGATGTTCTTCGATCGGAAGTGAGCCTTGCCAATGCGCAACCGGAACTGCTGCGGGCTGAAAACGGAATCCGTTACGCAAGATCCGTGCTTAATAACCTGTTGGCAAGATCCACCGACTTTCCGACTAGGGCGGTCGGGGACTTGATTTATCGTAAGGTGGAAGTGCCTCCCTTGGAGGAGGTTGTAAGCGACGCGTTTGCCGGACGGCCGGAGCTTCAGCGCTTGAGGCTCAATGAGAAGCAAGCCGAGGAGCAGAGGAAACTGGCAAGCGCGGAAAGCCGGCTGCGGGTCGATCTCAATGGAGCTTATGGTTTCTCGGCCAGGGACGCGACCAACCTTGCGAACCCGGAATTTACACGCTGGTCCCTCGCCGTCACTCTCAACCTGCCGCTTTTTGACGGCGGCCGACGAGAAGGTTTGATTCAACAGGCGGTTGCCAACCAGCGGATTGTACGGCTCACCAGGTCCGAAACCGAGGATAATATCCATTTGCAGGCCCAGACCGCCGTCGACGAAATCAAGCGGGCCGAACAAACGATAGAGGCGGCCCGGGCCAGTGTTAAGGAGGCCGAGCGAGTGCTCGAACTGATGGAGCAGAACTACCGTTACGGTGCCGCCACGACTCTCGACGTCCAGGACGCGCAGACGGCTGTCTCGCTGGCAAGAATGAATCTGTTCCAAAGTCTTTTTGATCACACTGTGGCGCGTGCCCAGCTGAGATACGTCATGGGCTTGGATCCCGTGGAGAAGATTGATGGCCAACAAACCAACCCGTAGTGAGGAGCGTGCTTCAATTTCACCACAGCCGGCGGCTGCGGAATTCGTAAGAACTCCACGGCTGCGATCGGTCGCACTGTGCACCCTTGCACTGATCGGAGCAGTCGTCTTCCCCGGCTGCTCTCAGCAAACGGCGACAGCAAGGAGCGAAACGCCTCCTCCTTTGCCTGTGAAAACTGTAACGGTCGTCCCGACGCCACTCGAGCACCGAGTGGAGATTACGGGAACGTTGATCTCGACAGCAACGGTCGACGTTAAGACCGAAACCAGCGGCCGGCTGCTCGCTCTCCTGAAGGAAGAGGGGGACTATGTCGAGAAAGGCGAACTGTTGGCCCAGCAGGATGAAACCGATGCCCTTCTGGGACTCAGGCAGGCCGAAGCCAACCTGGCAACAGCCATGGCCGCGCGAGAACGCGCCGAGGTTCTGGAGGAGCATGCCAAGATAGAGGATGAACGGGCGCGGAATCTCCTGAAATCCGGCGGCATCACCGACCGTGACTTTCAGGCTGCGCAAATGGCGCTTAAAGACGCCCGGGCTCAGCTCCGCCTGGCTGAAGCTCAGATCGCGCAAGCTCAACAGGCGATTGCCATAGCCCGGAAACGGCTGAACGATTGCCGGGTCTACGCGCCTATATCCGGCCAGATCGAGCGCAAATATCTGAACGAGGGGAGCCACGCCGACGCCAATGCCCCGCTTTACCGAATCGTGGACAATCAACGTTTGGAGTTGGAATTGTTCGTCTCCTCGAACCAACTCGGACACCTAAGAGAAGGTCAGTCCATTCGCTTCAATGTCCTGTCCTATCCCGCAGAGTTGTTTGAAGCGCGGATTAAGTCCATCAATCCGGCGGTGCAGGCGATCAACCGGTCGATATCCGTTCGCGCGGCCGTCCCAAACCATTCCCGAAAACTGAAAGCCGGCATGTTTGCGCGCGGCTGGATTATCACCGACGTCCGAGACGAAGGTTATCTCGTTCCCTTCAACGCCGTGTGGCGACGGGCCGGTCAGACTCCTTTCATTTTTGTCGTTGAAGGAGATACGGCCCGCAAACGTGAAGTCACACTTGGCCGGGAGCAACCTGAAGGAATAGAGATCACGGAAGGGCTGAAGACCGGGGACGTCATCGTTGTTGAGCAGTACATGGAATTGGCCGACGGCTCGCGCGTTGCGCCACAGAGTTAGTCCGAGGTTCAACTTTTTATGTTTCTCTCCAACCTCTCCATTCGTCAGCCGGTATTCGCAACCATGATGGTCCTCAGCCTCGTGGTGCTCGGACTCGTTTCCTATACCGAGCTCAAAGTCGACTTCTTCCCCCAAGTGGACATTCCGGTTGTCAGCATTACAACCGTGTACCCGGGCGTTGGCCCCGAGACAGTGGAGACGGAAGTCACCCGCCGCATCGAGGAGGCGGTCAATCCGATAGGGGGCATCCGACACATCGATTCCATCAGTACCGAAGGTTTGTCTTCGGTGCTCGTGGAGTTTCAGCTCGAGAAAGATTTGAATGTCGCGCTCCAGGAAGTGCAGAACAAGATCAACACGGTACGCAGCCTGTTTCCCCGCGAGGTTGAGGAACCGGTCCTGCAGCAGATCCGAATAGAAGACCTGCCGATCCTTTCAATTGCCGTTCTGTCCTCGTCGCACGACGCCAAGACTCTCACGACTTTAACCGAAAAGGTCATTAAGCGAAGGCTGGAGAATGTTTCGGGTGTGGGAAAAGTCACCATTGTGGGTGCCTCCCGCCGTGAAGTCCAGGTGTTGCTTGACCGGTTCCAATTGCAGGCCTACGGACTGACTTATGCCGAGGTCATGCAGGCTTTACAGCGTGAAAATCTGGAGGTACCGGCCGGGAAGCTCGAACAGGGAGCCCGAGAATCCCTGGTGAAGATTGCCGGCAGGATGAGGACCCCCCGGGATTTTGAAAACATCATCGTCGCCGAGAAGAACGGTTTCCCGATCAGGCTGTCGGCCCTGGCCCAGGTCGTCGACGGGATCGAGGAACAGCGGTCCTTGGCACTGGTCGACGGCCAGCCAACCCTGGTCCTCGAAATCCAGAAACAAACCGGTGCTAACACCGTGGAGGTGGCCGATCAACTGAAAGAACACCTGGCATCGCTTCAGAAGGAGATGCCTCCAGGCGTCGAGTTGCGGATCGTCCGCGACAACTCGATATTCATAGTCGACTCGGTGGAAGACGTGAAAACCACACTGATCCTGGGCGCGATTCTCACTGTTCTGGTCGTGTTCACCTTCCTGAACAGCTGGCGAAGCACCGTGATCACAGGGCTGACTCTCCCGATTGCCGTCATAAGCGCTTTCATCATTATGAAAGCGCTGGGATTCACTTTGAACGTCATGACACTGATGGGGCTCTCGCTCGCCATCGGCATGTTGATCGACGACGCGATTGTCGTCCGAGAAAACATCGTGCGCCACATGGAACGTGGCAAGAACCACATGGCGGCGGCCCTGGATGGTACCGCAGAAATCGGCCTGGCCGTCATGGCGACGACATTTACCATCCTGGCGGTTTTTGTGCCGGTCGCCTTTATGGGAGGAATCATCGGCCGCTTCTTCTACCAGTTTGGAATGACCGTCGGATTTGCCGTGCTGGTCTCGTTGTTTGTCTCTTTCACCCTGGATCCGATGCTTTCTTCCCGCTGGTACGATCCCGCGGTCGAAAGCCACAGGCGCCGTGGATGGCTGTCCCGGCAGCTGGAGAAAATGAACGACGCGTTGAACCGACTGCAGAATGTCTTGGCCCGAATGCTCGGTTGGTCTCTGCGGCATCGGCTTGTCGTACTTACTATCGGCGCCGTCTGTATTGTTATAAGCCTCGCCATGTTGCGCCAAACCGGCAGCGACTTTATGCCCGATTTTGATCGGGAAGAGTTTCAGGTGTCTTTCAAGGCGCCTTCCGGAACCACGCTGGCAGAAACAGCCGTCATCGCTGGGCGGCTGCATGAAACGCTCAAGCGCTATCCCGAAGTTGCTTACACCTTGGTCAGCATTGGAACCGGAACCAGCTCCGTTAATCAGGGGAACATCTACGTCAAGCTCACCCCGAAAGATCAAAGGGAAATATCCGACTTCGAACTGCGAAGACTCGTTCGTCTGGATCTCGACCGGTGGCCCAGCCTTCAGACCTCCGTTGAAGAGGCCGAGCAGTTAGGTGACGCGAGGCCGATCCAGATCAGCGTAAGAGGAGCCGATTTGAACGAGATCGACCGCATTGCACGCCTGGTCGTCCAAAATGTCGAGCAGGTCGAAGGGGCCGTCGACGTCGACACCAGCCTGGACGAACCTCGCCCCGAAGTGCGTGTGCAGCTCGACCGTCAGGCTGCCGCCGACCTGGGACTTGACCTCGGTACCGTTGCCATGACGGTACGAGGGCTTATTGCCGGCGAAGTCGTCTCGCAGTACGAGGACTCTGACGGCGATGCCTACGACGTCCGCCTGCGCGTCAACCCAGGACAGCGACAACTCAAGGATGACCTGGCGGAAATCTACGTGCCTGTCGTGGATTTGGGCGGCGCCGCCACGCTGATGCTGGACAATCGCGGCAATATGCCCGCTTCTGTGCCTCTTTCTCAGGTGGCGTCGCTTGAAGAATCGGAGGCGCCTTCGCTAATCCGCCGACGGGACCTGATGCGTGAAGTTCGCGTCCGAGCCTCAATTCAGGACCGAGCCTTGGGAGATGTCATTGCTGACATCAAGGCTTTGAACGACCAGATTCAACTGCCCCCCGGTGTCACGATCGGATATACGGGACAGGCGGAGGACCTGAGGGAAACGCTCTATTACATGAGTCGAGCCTTGATCTTGGCCATCGTATTCATTTACGCCATCCTCGCCTCCCAGTTTCGAAGTTTCTTCCATCCGGCAGCAATCATGCTCTCGTTGCCCTTGTCACTGCTGGGTGTCGCGCTCGCTCTCTGGATTACCGGCGGGACTCTGAACATCATGTCGGAAATCGGACTCATCATGCTTATGGGCCTGGTCACCAAGAACGCCATCCTGCTGATCGATTATGCAAACCGGCAGCAACGAGAAGGAGAATCGCGTACCAACGCTTTAATCGTCGCCGCCCGGGTTCGGCTGCGTCCGATCATCATGACGACCGCTGCAATGATATTCGGCATGCTTCCGCTGGCCTTTGAAATCGGCGCCGGATCAGAGTTCCGGGCGCCTATGGCACGTGCGGTCATCGGCGGATTGATCACTTCCACGCTGCTGACGCTAATCATGGTTCCGGTCGTCTACACTTTCTTTGACGACTGGGCCGCCCGCCTGCGCCGTTGGTGGCACAGCGAAGTGCCAGACATGCAAGTCGACGAACAGGAGTTGGCCGCCGGCGAAGGGGCGGCCTCTCATGCGCCCGTAGGTGCCCCGTAAGACCTGAATACCGACGCCCGACCGTTTATCTTTTGAGTCGGTCGTCGGTGCAATGGTCAGGATCGTCCGACTGGGTACAGCGCTTTTCGGCTCTCGTTGGGAACTCGTTACTTCTCGCTCTTGAAGACCTGGTTGCGCAGAAACTTCTCGGGATCCCAAGGCGGCTTGCCCCCTCCCAACCAACGATGGAACCAGTCGAGATGCACATCGTAATAAAACGCCATTTCATACCAACTCGGCCAGTGTCCGGCGTTCGGAAAAACAACCAATCGGGAAGGAACCTTCATCTTCTGGAGAGCAGTAAAGAACTCCAGGCTCTGGGTGTACGGCACGCGGTAGTCAAGCTCGCCGGTAATCACGAGTGTCGGCGTCTTGAATTTCTCGACGTATTCTGAGGGCGACCACTTCCGGTAGGCTTCGGAGTTCCACGGCTGCCCGCAAAGGTCCTTTTCGACAAACCACAGCTCTTCAGTCGATCCAAACATGGCCGTGAGGTTGTACACGCCCATCATAGCGGCAAGAGTCTTGAACCGGTCCGTGTGGCCGGCGAACCACATCATCATGTAACCGCCGTAGGACCATCCCATCGCTCCCATCCGCGACGAATCCACGTATGGAAGCGCCTCAAGACCGTCCGTTACCTTCATCAGGTCCTCAAAGACCCGTCCTCCCCAGTCGCAGGCAATTGCATCCACGTAGTCCTGCCCGTAGCCGCTTGATCCCGTTGGATTGGCGAAGGCCACCACGTATCCTTTACCCGGGTAAACCTGCCAATCGCCGCGGTAGGAATCAAGCCATTGCTGCTGGGGACCGCCGTGGACATTTAGGATCAGAGGATACTTTTTGGCTGGGTCAAAGTCGTGCGGCTTGATAACAAAAGTGTGAACCTTGTAGTTCCCGGCGCCTTGGAACCACATTTCCTCGGCCGGACGAATGTCGACCTCTCGCCGCAATTCCATGTTGAATTCGGTGAGTTGTCTGCGCCGCCGGCCGCCATCCGAAGAGGCCAGAAAGATTTCGGGTGGCTCGGCGATGCTGCGCCGTCCATAGACGATAGTCCTGCCATCGCTCGATAATTCCCAGGCAGTAATTGTTGCGTCGGTAAGGACTTTTGAGATCGCGCCTGATTGGATATCGATTTTAAGAAGCGGAGTCCGGGCCTGCACTTCGGCTTGAAAGAAAATCGTCTTCGAATCAGGTGACCAAGCAATCTCATCCACCCAGTTGTCAAAGTTCTGCCGGTCGGTCAGGTACCGAACCGACTTGGATTGCCGATCATAGACAGCAATGCGGAACAGATCGGACTCATAAGCGGGTGTTGCCTGGCTCCGGTAGGCGATGTACCGACCATCCGGGGAATAGAGGGGAGAGCCGTCCCAGCCGTTATTGGCTTCCGTGATGTTGACGGCTGTGTGTTCGTCTATTTCCCCCTCGATGGGGGTAATCCATAGGTCTGCATTGGTGGTCGAGGCCTGGTCGGCCTCACGATTTGAAACGAAGCAAAGCTCCTTTGAATCTGGCGAAAAGTCGTAACCCCTGTCGCCGCCAAGCGAGAAAATCGGACTGTTCCAGCGGCCGGGAGTCAAATCTCGAACGACTTGACCCGATTCAGCATCCACCAGCAGCACATGACTGACTTTGCCGTCCGCCCAGCTGGTCCAGTGGCGGTACAGAAGTTCATCGGCCATATGGGCCTTCAATTTGCCTTCTTCCCAGGTCTTTCGGATCTTCTCGTTACAGTCGCTGTCCGCCCCGCATTCTGGGAAAACCTCGGCCGTCACCGCAATCCACTTGCCGTTCGGCGACCATACAGGGTCGGTGACTCCCATAGAAAAGTTCGTGAGCCGTTTCGCTTCTCCCCCGTCGATGCGCATCAGGTGGAGTTGGGGTTTTTCGTTCACTCTTCGCGAAAAAACGAATCGACGGCCGTCGGGTGCGAAAACAGGGGACGTGTCCTGGTGCTGACCGAAAGTCATCTGTCGCAGTTCGGAACCATCCGAGTTCATCATCCAGATCTCGGACCAGCCCTTGCCTTTCGGCAAATCATAACGTTGAACCGCGAAGACGACCTTTGAACCATCGGGACTGAGCGATGGTGCACCGGGGAAAACGGTTCGATAGTAGTCGCTGATTTCAAAAGCCTTCTTAGCCGGCTGAGCATAGACAATCAGACCGCAGGTCGCGAGAAAAAGCGTCAAGCATCGAAATATCTGGCTCATCCGCAGAGTTTAGCAGAACCGCCCCAATTGCTTTCACGAAAATCCGAGTTCTGTAAACTTGTGTTAAGTCGTTGTTAAGGCGTTAGTTGCAGTCCCAGTTTTTAGCCAGCGTCCCCATTTCGACTACAGCCAGCGTCCCCATTTCACCCCCCCATTTCACCTCCAGAGTCCAGCAAAAGCGGAGGATGCTGCACCATCAATCCACGCCGGAAAGTCCGATGCCGGACTCTGGAGCTGGAGAGTCCGGCCATAATAAAAGACGAGTGACCTCAGGGTAAGGGACTGTCCCAAAGCGGTCCCAGCGGAGGGTCCTGTCACACCTCTAGTGCACAATAGGTTGGCGTCAACGGACGTCAGTCCACTCTGCTATTTGGAGATACGATGCGTTCGCGAAAGATCGAACACAAGATCCTTGAGCAAGACGCGGCTGTCCCTTTTGTGACCCGGGATTCCGCCGCAGTAGGAATCGGCGATGACTGCGTCGCAGAACCGCACGGCGATCTACCCTTCAGAAAGCGGATTTCAGACTGGCAACACCCGTTGCCCTTCAAATTCGTTGATCTGTTTGCCGGTATTGGCG
>ERZ795047.2048-NODE-2048-length-19842-cov-4.589528_pt1 | contig 19842 bp, 14 predicted proteins | sample MGYA00375131_ERZ795047 | MGnify/ENA primary metagenome ERZ795047 (study PRJEB30176, sample SAMN05720228) | activated sludge metagenome | isolation source: Anaerobic digester | place: Japan | collected 2015-05-20 ...
AATCCTGGATATAAATCCCAGTTCAGATGTCAGTAAAAACAGAATGAGACAGAAGATCGGGGTCAGGAAGAGATGATAAGTCATAAATGCAAGGAATTTGTTGTCTGGTGATTTCAGGGATAATAGATTGTAAATAGCGAATGCAGAAACGATTAATAGAATGTCAACCAATATACCAGTGTAAAAGGGATACTTTTTCTGTTCGCTTAACTGAAGGAGACGGGCAAGAAACATCCCTGCGACAAACTCAAAGAGCCTTACCGGCGCAAATATGTGAAAGAACATATACCATTTCGGATCTGCTTCTATAACACGGTAGAGAAGAGTCCATAAAAAAACAGGAATAAAACAGAGGAAAATGGAAAGTATGGTAACTCTCTTTGTTTTCAGCTTTCCGGTTATTATAAGCAGAGGTTTAAATAAAAGGTAACAGAGGAAAAACGCCGAAAGTGCCCATGATGGGGTATTAAGGTTATAGCTGAAAAACGGGAACAGAGACCAGAGGAGAGAAAGGTGCATGAAACCTGAAAATGCGAATTTGCCAAAATCAATTGATTCAGCCGGTAGTTTGACCAGCATGAGGATCATCATGGCTATTGTGGTGATAAAATGCAACGGATAAAGCTCAGAGAATCTCTTCCGTAAAAATGGTAATGTTTTAAATTCTGCGGCTTTGGGAAGAAACTTGGTGGCGAAAATGAAACCGCCAAGAATAAAAAAGATGCTGGCGTGAAAGGCTGGGCCTTTTAGAATTCTGAAAAGCCAGGCTGGAGAGCCGCCAAGGTCATTCAGCCCTCCCATGTTTTCGAAATGAAAGAGGACAATGTTAAGTGACGCAATCAGCCGCAGTCCATCGACGGAGAGGAAGTAACGGCTGGAAGATGATGTAGTTGACTGATTTTTCATGCCTGAGGAAATCTTAAAAAATAAAAATCAGAATGTAAAATCCTTTTCGGAAGGAAGGTTCAATTCCTTTGAAGTAGTAAATTTATATTCATGACCGCTGCTCCGTACAACAATATTTTTCCCTTCTCCCTCAATCTGGAAGCGGTCTTCGGGGCTGCGGTTTTTGATCAGGTTGATAAGACAGATTGCTTTTTCCAGTCCGTCTCCTCTCTGAAAATTCCAGACCTCATCCGGCTGTGCCATCCTTGTCTTTCCGCTGTATATGGAATCGTTTCTCATCGATATAAGTGCAGAATAAGCCTGATCCACCTCCATCCCGCTCATCCCTTTCAGACTGACAGGGTTGCGTTCCAGAGCAGCTTTTAGAAATGGTTTCCAGGCGCTGCGGCTGATATCCCGGAAAGCATAGAAAGCAAGATCCGCAGATGCATTTTCTTTTCTAAGGGATTCAAGTTTCTCTATTACCTCCTCTGCAGATTCAGGATTTCCCAGATCTATCGGTTTTTCCGGCATCCATTCTTTATCGGTATTGGGCAGTTGAGGAACGGTTTTGCAGAACTTTTTGAGATCGTGTACTATTTCATCAACATTAAAGCAACTGTGCCGTAAACAGGCTCTGAGTTTTTCGACTGTTTCCGTCTCATCGAAAATAACCCTGTTTTCCTTGAAGAATAATTCCATCTCACTCATCAGGATTCGTTCGGGCAGGGGTTCCGTATAAAACTCATCCTCCTCGATCTCATGCAGCAGTGATTTCTGGGTTGAATTGCCTACTCTGGACTTGCTTGAATGCTCGTAATGATAAACTTTCTCTGCTTCTATATAACGGGGTTTACCGCAGCATTGATGGGAGATCTGGAAACAGCGCTGGTATTTGCTGTGTTGTCTGAGGAAATTTGACAGTATCTCGTATGTAACTTCGGTTTGAAGGAATTTGCTTATTTTGTGAGCAAAATTGCTGTAACTTCGGGGCTGAATTGTTGCTTTGTCATAGAGTACGTGGATATAGCCGGTCCGATGGGCTACGATGGTGACCCGCTCGTTTTCCAGGGCACGTCTGGCTTTGGCGGAAAGTTCGGTTCCATTGAACCACATGGTTTTAGTCACTATCCGCCTGTTATTTGTAATTATTCCATCACCGATATCCAGAAAATTTTGAGAGTGCAGCGGTGTAGCCATCATGAAGATATTTTCCAGAGGAATTTTTGCTACCACAAATGATGCTGCAGCGTAAAGTGCGGCCAGTGATACACACTCTCCTGCTCCTGTCGAATAGCCCTCCTTGTACCTGAATGCCTCCATTGCCTCAAGTGTTTCTGTCTTCCAGTAGGGTATTACATCCGAATTGTATTTATCGAGTCCGAAGTGTTTTCTGATATCGATATCGAAGTAATATTTGTCACCTTCGTAACCGAAAAGTGCGTTGCTTCTTGCAAGCACGCTCTCATCTATCATTCCTGAGAAGCGAGCCAGTTCTCTGCCTTTTGTTGTAAGGCCCCAGGTGTCCAGATCGAGATTAAACCAGAAATGATCGATAATGTATTGTTTGAGCCTCTGGATTCGTCTCTGCGGCGGCTTCTTTGATTCTCCGGTAAACCAGGGATCCGAAAGCCACGCCCATAAATCAGGGGACATGGTATTGGCCAGAAACAGAGAATACATCAACTCCGGAAAAATAAAGACCTCCATATCCGACAGTGTTATTGCTGAAGAATATTTTTCCAGGGAACGTGGGTCATTCTCATTGAACATTTTGCTGCTCCGGTTCGGGGTCGGTATCGACTCCTGCCTTGATAGACTAAAGGACTACCTTGGTTTTAATGATTTCTGGTTTTTGAATATAAATGCTTCTATACCGGTGCCGGTTAAGAACTGTAAAAATCTTTTCCCATTGAAAAAATCAAGGATCATTTTCCTGATCACGGTACCCGGTGGTGCCTGTAATCTGGCAGGAACAAATTTGGATTAGCCTTTTTCCTGAATATAATTTAGAAATCTACTTCAAAACCTGCTCCCGGGTGCCATGGAAAACAACTATGTGGCAGGGAGGCAATCTGGAAAGGTTTTTGTACCATTCCAAAACTCTCACAGTCAAGTTTCCGGAACAGCTAATCTAGGAAGAGGCAAATCAGCCATGAGAACAATAGGTGTCTGTTTTGGGTCTACCACTGTCCAGTGTGTAGAAGTTGTTGTCGAGAAAAACACCAAACATATTGGAAAAATCATAAGAATTCCTCACGAAGGTAATCCGCAGCAGGTTTTCAAGGATCTGCTTTCCGGTCTGGATATCCACAATATCAGCGGGATAGCGGTTACCGGCCGGGCTTTCCGTAAAAATGTGAGGCTATCGAGTATTTCCGAGCCGGAGGCACTGGAGTTTGCTCTGAAAGAGGAGTATAGTGACGGGGCTTTTCCTGATCTTGTGATCAGTTCCGGGGGGGAAACCCAACTGGTTTACTCTATCAATAGAAATGGCGGGATAGTCTCGGTGCACTCAGGCAACAAGTGTGCATCAGGGACAGGAGAGTTTTTCCTTCAGCAGATCCGCAGGATGGGGCTTGAGCTCGATGAAGCGGTTGAGCTGGCCTCCAGGGGAACTCCTCATAAGATTGCCGGAAGATGCAGTGTATTCTGTAAAAGCGACTGTACTCATGCTCTTAACAAAGGAGAGCCAAAGGAGAATGTCGCTGCCGGGCTCTGCACGATGATGGCAGATAAGATTTCTGATCTGGTAAAAGATATACAATACGAGAAAGCTGCGCTTATCGGCGGGGGATCTCTCAACGGGGCAATGGTTAAAGAACTGAAATCACGTTTCGGCAAACTTGAGATTCCAAGAATAGCCGAGTGTTTTGAAGCGTATGGGGCAGCGCTCTGGGCTCTGGAGAACAAATGCATTCCGGTAGAGAGCATCGATGGATTGTTTACCGGCTGTGCAAATTCATTCGGATCTCATCCCCCTCTGAAAAGCGCGCTTGGTCTGGTGGAATTCAAGGAGGCCAACAGGGGAACTGCCTCAGAAGGTGATAAATGTATTCTGGGTCTTGATGTCGGATCAACGACTACAAAAGCTGTAATCTTACGTCAATCTGACAACAGTATCCTTTCTTCTGTTTACCTTCGTACAAACGGAGACCCGGTAGGGGCCGCCAGAAACTGCTACAGATCCATGAAGACCCAACTGGGTGGTGTTGAAATAGACATAGTGGCCCTTGGTGTCACCGGATCGGGACGTCAGATAGCTGCGCTTCATGCACTCACCGATAATGTAATAAATGAAATCATCGCTCATGCTGCCGCGGCATCGTATTTCGACAAGGAAGTTGACACGATATTTGAGATAGGGGGGCAGGATGCCAAATACACTTACCTGACCGGAGGTGTTCCGTCGGATTATGCGATGAATGAGGCGTGCAGTGCCGGAACCGGCTCCTTTCTGGAGGAATCGGCGCGTGAGTCACTGAATGTACTTACAGAAGATATTGCTGAGGGCGCCTTGCGGGGAGAGAATCCTCCCAACTTTACAGATCAGTGCTCTGCCTTCATTTCGAGTGATATCAAGATCGCAGGTCAGGAGGGGATCAGCAAAGATGACATCTTGGCCGGGCTCGTTTATTCTATCTGTCTGAATTATCTTAACCGGGTGAGAGGTTCACGTCCGGTTGGTAAAAAGATTTTCATGCAGGGAGGAGTCTGTTACAATAAGGCTGTTCCGGTTGCGATGGCCTCATTGATGCAGCATCACATAATTGTTCCTCCTGATCCGGGTCTGATGGGGGCGTTTGGTGTGGCGCTGGAGGTGAAGAAAAGGATTGAACTGGGTATCAGCAGTGAAGGACATTTTGATCTGGATGAACTGATAAACAGAGAGGCAGCCAGGGAAGACAGCTTTGTCTGTTCGGGCGGCAGGGAGAAATGTGACCGCAAATGCGAGATTTCACGAATAAGAGTAGGGGATAAAGTTTATCCATTCGGTGGAATCTGCAACAAATATTACAACTTGCGGCTCAACCGGCATATCGATTCAGGTAAATATGACCTGGTGGCACTGCGGCAGAAGCTTCTATTTGAGAAATACGGGGTTAAGCAGGGAGATTTCCAGCCCGATCAGGATAAACCTGCACGTACTGTCGGGATTCTGAGATCATTTCTCACCCATTCGTTTTATCCTCTGTATTCAAATTTCTTTCACAAGATGAATTTCAGGGTTGTGCTTTCCGATGAAATTGACAGTGAGGGAATATCCCGGGTCGAATCGGCTTTCTGTTTCCCGGCTGAGATTACTCACGGGAGTTTCTATAACATACTTAAAAAGAACCCCGATTATATCTTCCTTCCTCAGGTGATGCAGATTCCGGTTCCCAATGTACCCACATACAGCAGGGCATGTGTATTTGTACAGGGTGAACCTTATTATCTCAGGACTACATTCCGGCGTGAGATTGAGCAGTTGCCGGTGATTGTGCTCTCTCCGGTTCTGAAGATGGAGAAAGGGTATGAGGCAGCCGAGGACACGATGGTTGAGATGGCGCGTGGTATGGGGGTTAGTGAAAAGGACGCACGGAGAGCGTACCGGTATGCCTGCAGAAAACAGAGGGAGTTTGAGCAGGAACTGCTTGAGATCGGGAAAACAGTGCTGGATGACCTTGACAGGAATCCTGATACTTTCGGGATAGTACTTTTCGGCCGTCCCTACAACTCTTTTGCTTCAGATGCAAACATGGGTATACCCCACAAGGTGGCGTCAAGAGGCTATTATGTAATCCCTTACGACATGCTTTCCGCACAGCATTTTGAAGTTGATACCAAGATGTTCTGGGGAATGGGGCAGAAGATCATGAAAGCTGCCCAATTTGTAAAGCAGAAGAATAATCTCTTCGGGTTTTATGTGACAAACTTTTCCTGCGGTCCGGATTCATTTCTGCTCGGTTATTTCCGCAAGCTCATGGGCAGCAAACCCTCTTTGACTCTTGAGCTGGATCAGCACACTGCCGATGCCGGAATCGATACCCGTACCGAAGCTGCACTTGACATAATGAACAGCTACAGACAGTTGGGGATAACACCGGCTGTAAAGCGTTTCAGGTCCGCAAAAGTGGTAAACAGGGGTAAAGAGATCAAAGTTATCTCCTCAAACGGCAGAGAATACAGTCTGAAGGATCCCATGGTGGAAATAGTGCTTCCATCGATGGGCAGGTACAGTACTGAGAGTGTTGCTGCAATTCTTAGATCAATGGGTATCAATGCCCGTGCGCTCCCTGTAGCGGATAAGGAAACTCTGCTTGAAGGACGAAAGAATACCACCTGTAAGGAGTGCCTGCCTTACATAGTCACTACAGGGTCATTTCTGCAGTATATCAGGCAAAATCCCGGCCGTAATAAGGTAACACTGTTTTTCATGGCAACAGGTGGCGGCCCCTGCAGGCTTGGGCAGTATTGCAGGGCACTGGAGAATGTTATTGAAAGGGAGCAGATTCCCGATGCCGCGGTCTTTACCATGACAGATGAGAATGGTTACGGAGGCATGGGGAGTCGCTGTCTGTTAAAGGCCTGGCAGGCAATTATTATTTCCGACTGTTTGGCGGATATCAAGAGTACTCTTGCCGTTTGTGCAAGTGACAAGAAGGCTGCGCTTGATGAAGTTGAGAAAATCTGGAAAGAATTGATCTCCTATTTTGAAGGCCGACTTTCAGTTCGTTTGAGTGTTCTTCTTTCCCGTGCGGTATCAAGGCTCTCGGCAATTCCCCTGAAAAAGGATCCATCCAGAATTCCTGTGATCTCTCTTATCGGGGAAATATTTGTAAGGAGAGATGAGTTTTCAAGGAAGAACATAGTTGATTACCTGGAAAACAACGGATTTATGGTAAGAGTTGCTCCGGTAGCGGAGTACATGTGCTACAGTAACTATGTTGTTCATTCCGGTCTTGGTGAAAGGGAGTTTTCCTTCAGTGAACAGGTTCGGATGAAACTGGTTGTTCAGATTCAGGAGTGGTGGGAGAGGAGAATAAAAACTATCCTTTCCGAAAGTGGACTTTACAAATTTGAAATGATCGATGTGGGAAAGACAATCAGGGGTGTTTCTCATCTAATAAACGAAAATTTCAGGGGTGAGGCTATTCTCACTGTGGGGCTTGCCCTCAGGGAGATTCTCCACGACTCCTGCGGAGTCATAGCAATCGGCCCCTTTGGCTGTATGCCCTCAAGAGTGGCTGAATCGATTCTGAAAAAGGAGATGAATATTGAGGGTAAGGAAAGGATGTGTGAACCCGGAAGTAACATCGAGCATTTCAGGGAACTTCAGGATCTTCCCTTCTTTTCATTGGAAACTGATGGTTCCGCATTTCCTCAGTTGATAGAGGCAAACCTTGAGGCTTTTATCCTGCAGGCCAGACGTGTTCACAACCGTATACTGGAAACAAAAGACCATGGAGACAGCAGCACAGGCAGGCGTCTGTCGCTAAGATGGTATGATATTGTTACCGGTAACGGCAAAGCTCTCTCAGGGGTTAAAAAAAAGCTCCGTTGACCACTTCCTCTTATCACTGTATAATTAATCTGTTCTGTATCTGAATTATCTGTTCCTGATAATTCAGATACAGGTATTTTTTTATTGAAAATCAAGGTTATCTATCAATCAGGTAAATCATGGTCAAAAAAACGGTATTATCCTTAATTATTGCCACAGCTTTAATCACTGGCTGTGCCGGACCTGCAAAGCAGCTTGACACTGAAGCACTGCTGCCGGAAATCGATGTCATTCAGGTAAAAGAGAATTCCGATGAAGCTCTGAAACTGGCTCAGGAGGCCAAGCTTGATGTTGAAGTGCTCACTGCCAGGCTTAACGAAATCGACAGCAAGATTATTATGCTTTCAGAGGAGATCTCCAGTGTGTCAGGTGCCAAAATCGAGGAGCTCGAGAGCAGACTTGCTTTACTTGTGGAAGCTTACAAAGATCTTGCGGCACAGGTGAAGGCTCTCGAAACGAAGTCTTTGGGATCCGGGAGGAAAAGCAGCAGCCCGGGCCCAACCTTCTCACCCTCATCGGCCGTTTCGGTTATTACTTCTCCTGAGCATGAACTGTATCAGAAAGGGCTTCAGGTTTTCAATACCCGTCAGTATGACAATGCCATGAAGATTTTTAACGATGTCCTCCAGCAGTATCCATCAGGCAAATATCCCGATAACTGCCATTACTGGATTGGTGAATGCTTATACGCCAAGGGAGATTTCGCCGGCGCGATTGCATCATTCCAGAAAGTTCATTCGTATCAGAATTCCGGCAAAGCTGATGATGCGCAGATAAAAATCGGGCTCTGCTATTTGAAAATGGGGCAGACTGGAGCTGCAAAGGAAGAATTTAAGAAATTGAAGGACCGCTATCCGGCCAGTGAGTATGTACCCAGGGCAGAGAAATATCTTTCTGAGCTGAAATAGTGTGTTTTCAGGCAGCGGGAGACTTGGAACCCGCTGTTTTTGATACAACTTCTTGCTTTTTGCCCCTCTCAAAAACCACTTTTAAATGTTATTCATTAGCCGGCAAGAGCTCTCCATTAATCTATAACTCCTGGAAAATCTATGAAAAAACTTAATGCAGGTATTCTTCTTATATGCGGTTTATTGCTTATACCTTGCGCAGAGGGAGCAAAAATCAAATCAAAGCAGTATGACTGCTCAAAGAAGATGTCTGAGGCGCTTGAGCTGTATAAAAAACAGAAATACTCCAGAGTAAAAACACTGCTTGAGGATGTCAAAATTCAGTGCAGCGGCAGCCCTGTAATCGACAGTGTCCTTTACTATCTTGGAATGTCGGATATGCACATGAAAGCTTATGTGGATGCCCGCTCGGAATTTGAAGCACTTGCGCAGGATTTCCCAAATTCTCCTTTTTATGAGGAAGCTCAGTTCAGAATCGGCCTTTCAGTCTATCGTCAGTCGCACACCTCAAGCCGGGACCAGACAGAAACAAAAGAGGCGATCCGTCTTCTGCGGGATTTTTTGGAAACTTATCCTGAAGGTAAGATGGCTGACAGTGCTTCAAAGTATCTCAATGAGGCTGTGGAGAAGCTGGCTCAGAAGGAATTTGACAATGCGCGGTTCTATGTAAAGATCCACGAACCCGAAGCCGCTGTGGTGTATTATAAATCGTTTATTAATGAATATCCAGGTTCCAGGCTTACAGATCAGGCTTATTTGAATCTGGCGGAACTTCTGTTTAAACTGGACAGAAAAAGTGATGCGCAGGAAGTGCTTGATCGGTTGCTTGAATCCAGTAAAGATAAGGATGTCATCAACAAGGCCAAAGCGCTGCGCTCCCGTAAATCCTGATAGTGTTTTCAGGGGAGCAGAATGTCAGGGCACATCGGAATACTCGGCGGTATTTTCGATCCTGTTCACAATGGTCATCTCGCGATTGCCTCACTGGCCCGTGAATCTTTTGGTCTGCAGAAAGTTCTTTTTATCCCTTCCGGTTCTCCTCCTCATAAAGACAGTGTAACAGCTTCTGCTGAAGACCGGCTGGCGATGTTGCGGCTTGCCCTCAAAAATGAGCCCGGTGCAGAGATACGGGAGGAGGAGTTGCATCGCAGCGGCTACTCTTATACAATCGATACTCTTCATGAGCTCAGAAAGCAGTATGATGGGCAGTTCTTTTTTATTATTGGTTCTGACAATATTACTGAAATTCCGGGCTGGCACAGGTACCGCAGCATTATCCAGATGGTCGAATTATGCATAGCGCATCGGCCAGGTTATGCGGTAAAGATCCCTCCTGAACTGAAAGACGCCTCTGTCCGCACATTTCCTTCACCGGAGTGGGGAATCAGCTCCACTATGATCCGGCGGTATCTGAAAGAAGGACTCTCCTGCCGTCATCTTATCCCTGAGCAGGTAAGAGAGTATATTTTAAAGAAAGGGCTTTACAGGAATACACGGGTGGATTCCATGGGAAACAGAAAGGTATACAGCCATGAACCAGGAAAAGGATGCAGAGGGTAAGAAGTTTCTGGGTATCCATTTCCGCTGCTGTAATGTTTACACCAGAATCTATAAAAGTAAAGAGGGGAAATCCTACAGGGGACAGTGCCCCAGGTGTGGAAAAAGAGTAGAAGTACCCATTGGCGAGGGTGGTGTTTCAAGCCGCTTTTTTGAAGCTTACTGAGGATGAGGACCAGAAGAGAACTTATTAAGGATCTTCTTCTTTTGGCAGGCACTATTGCTGCCGGGCCTTCTTTGGCATCCGCTCCCCGTTATCATGCTGCCAGGTACTGGTCAAAGATGGGCAACAGTATTCTGTGTGAGCTTTGCCCGAACGGATGTGTTTTACCTGAAGGGAAAACAGGTAACTGCCGCAACCGGAAGAATTCTGGAGGCAAGCTTGTCACTCTGGGATATTCCCAGCCTTGTGCAGTAAACGTTGATCCTGTTGAAAAGAAACCTCTTTACCATTTTCTTCCCGGTGCCAGAACTTTCTCCCTGGCGATTGCGGGGTGCAATCTTCGGTGCAAGAACTGCCAGAATTATGCTATCAGTCAGAAAAGTCCTCTGGAGACAGAAAACTACAATCTCTCTCCGGAAAAGGTGGTTCAGGAGGCCATAAGTCATGATTGTAAAATCATTGCCTATACCTATTCAGAACCGACTGTCTGGATCGAGTATGTGCTTGACACTGCGGCTCTGGCCCGTAAAGCCGGTCTGAAGAATGTCCTTGTCACTTCGGGATATATAAATCAGGGACCGTTCTCTGAGCTTGCGGAATTGATCGATGCTGCGCACATAGATCTCAAGAGCTTTGACAACAGGGTATATCAGGATCTCAACGCCGGTAAGCTGCAGCCGGTGCTTGATACGCTTAAACTGGCACGTAAAAAGGGCGTCTGGGTGGAAATAATAAACCTGGTGGTTCCCCAATGGACAGACAAACTTGAGATGATACGTTCGATGTGCAGATGGATCGCGAAGGAACTGGGAACTGAGGTTCCGCTGCACTTTTCCAGATTTTTCCCATTGTATAAACTTGCCCATCTTTATCCCACTCCATCAGAGGTACTGTTGTCTGCCAGGAAGATCGCGTTGGAGGAAAAGTTAAAATTTGTTTATATTGGAAATGTGATGGAAATGGATTCTAATACGTACTGTTTATCTTGTGGCGAACTGTTGATTTCAAGATCCGGCTATGTGATTAATAACCGTAATCTTAAATCCGGTTCCTGCGGCAAGTGCGGGACCGCTATTCCAGGGGTCTGGGCATGAATAAACGTGTCTTCCATATTTACCGATACATTTCAGGAGTGTTGCTGATGGCTGGACTATTCGGGCTGCAAGCCGCGGATGTAATAAGAAAAGCTGCTGTTGCGGGGCAGTTTTATACTGCCAATCCCTCTGCGCTTAAAAAGGAACTGGAGACTTATTTTGCAGGAGCCAGCCAGCTTCAGACTCCCGGACGTCTGCTGGTATCTCCGCATGCGGGGTATGTTTTTTCTGGCCCCGTTGCAGGAAAAGGATTCGCCGCCATAGATAAAAATGTCAAGAAAGTAATCGTTATCGGCCCATCCCATTATGCTTTGATAAATGGACTTGCTGTTACCGACGTATCCTGGTATGAAACTCCGCTTGGAAAAGTAAAGATTGATCAGGATCTCAGGGACAAACTGAAAAAGAGTCCGCTTGTGTGTTCTGCCAAGGGAGCAGAGGATCCGGAACACTGCATAGAGGTACAGTTGCCGTTCCTGCAAATGAAACTGGGACAGTTTACATTTTTACCCATTATCACAGGGAGAATCGATCCGGCTCAGGCAGCCGATCTTTTATATCCTCTCATCGATAAAGAAACCCTGGTTATCGCTTCGTCCGATCTCTCCCATTATCAGCATCAAAAGGAAGCTCGCCGTATCGATGACAGGAGTATTGAAACCATACTCTCCGGTGATGTATCGGGGTTTATTGACGGATGCGGAGAGACACCTATACGGATTATAATGTATCTTGGTAAAAAAATGGGCCTGAAACCGGTTAAACTCGATGCGCGGACATCCTTTGAAACAGCTCCGGCTTATGGCTCCGAATCGAAGGTTGTCGGCTACGCCTCCATTGCCTGGATTGAATCCGGTGCAGGCAAAAAGGAAATCAGTTCTGAAAAGTCTTCCCTTTCTCCTGAATTGAAGAAATTTCTTCTCAATCTGGCGATGGAGAGTATGGTACTGGCGGTGAAAGGTATGAATCCGCCGGTTGTAGACAGTGTCCCATCAGTCCTGAAAAAGAACAGCGGCTGCTTTGTGACACTAACAATAAACGGGAATTTGCGCGGATGTATCGGTTATATTGAGCCCATCAAACCTCTTTATCAGGCTGTTATCGACAACGCCAGAAGTGCAGCTCTGAGTGATCCAAGGTTCTCTCCTGTCAGGCAGGATGAACTTGGAAAAATTAATGTCGAGGTGTCGGTGCTTAGCAACCCGGTGCCTCTTGAGTTCAAAAGCCCGGATGATCTGCTGCAGAAGTTAAAGCCCGGTGTTCACGGTGTGATACTTCAGAAAGGCCCCTACCATTCGACATTTCTTCCACAGGTCTGGGAACAGCTCCCTGATAAGATAATGTTCCTTGAGCATTTATCGATGAAGGGGGGAATGCCCAGAGACGGTTGGAAAACATCTGAAGTCAGGACCTATACTGCAGAACACTTTCAGGAATGATTTCTTTCCGGAAGGAGCACCCGTTTTTATTTTCCGGTTCCTGTGGCTTTTTTGCCGCAGTTGCCCAGATTATCCTCATTCGGGAGTTCCTGTCTGTTTTTTCAGGTAACGAACTGATCCTTGGTTTTTTCATCGCCCTCTGGCTTATCGCTGCAGCCTTTGGAAGTAAAGCAGGCAGTAAAGCGGATAAACTTCGTACAGATATCACCGCTTTACTTCTAATAACACTGTTCTTTTCCGGTACTTTTATTATCCGTTCTGTAAAACTTTTTTTTCCACCCGGAGAGGAGCTTTCAATCAAAGTAGCAGTCACGGTGCTGCTCCTTTCAGTTGTACCCTTCTCTTTTCTTTCCGGCTTTGTTTACGGGGCGCTTTCCGGAAAAAATGACGGAAGAAGGCTTTACAGGTTCGAAAATGCTGGAGGATTTGCGGGATTACTTCTTTCTGCAGCCGCAATCCTTGCCGGAGTTCCGAATATGATTATGGCCGCTGCTGTCTCATGTTCCATGATCCCCTTTGTTTTTCCAAACCGGATCTGTTTTTCCGGATCAGCAGCACTGATTATTCTTGCTCTCATTTTTGACGGCACATCACGACAATGGAAATATCCATCAGGATTTACCAGTGTACTTTACGGTCCGGAAGGAGAGATTGCATATACTGAGAATAAGGAGACTGTCCTGCTCAATAATCATCTTTACCGTACTGCTGTTCCACGTCCTTCGGTTGAGCAGGCTGTTCATGTCCCGATGTCACTGTTTTCATCGCCAGTCCATGTGCTGCTTATACAGGATCAGGGGCACTCAAACGAAATAAGAAAGTACACGGGAGCGGAACTGACCTGCCTGGAACATAATCCCTCCCTTGCGGATGAAAAGTGCAGTTGCGGTTCTCCGGAAACTTACGGTTTCAGTCAGAAATTTGATGTGATCATCTCTGGAGTGAGTATTCCTGAGAATCTTTCGGAAAGCCGTTTTTTTACAGAGTCCTTCTTTCACAGGATGAAGATGAATATGACAGATACCGGGATACTTTCCTTTACACTTCTTTTTAATTCCGAATATCTGTCCAAAGAGGAGAAACAGATCAGGGATTTTACGATCAGAACCCTCTCGGCTGTTTTTAAGAATGTCAGGATTTTTCCAGGCGAGGGGTATACCTTTGTGGCCTCTGACAAGCCTTTTGAGTTTACTTCTGTATGTCCTGTCGATGCGCCATATTATAAAAATTTCATACTGCCATCCCTTACACCTGAAAAGATTGTTGCCGCGAACCGGCAGTCATTCTCTGATGAGGCCGGGACAAAAGGTTTATCATCGCTGCTTATCTTTTCCATCAAGAGATATCTTGATAAATTTGAGGTGTCTTCAGTTCTTCTCATATTCGCAGCAGTAATTTTACTGACTGTTATTCTGCTTTTTTTCATGCGTTCAGTTCCGGATCTCTCTGTGGGTTCAACGGGATTTGTTGCAGGAGTGTATTCAATAGGGTTGATGCTTCTTTACCAGTCTCTCTACGGGATGCTTTACTCCAGATTACCTCTGCTGATGATAGCCATGACCGGAGGGTTCGTGTTAGGGAGTTTATTCCGGAGATTTCCGTTTTCTGATTTTGCTGCGGGTATATATGCCTGCTTGAGTCTTTTACTTTTGACAAAAATCAGTTATCCGCCTCTTGGTTTATTTCTGTTATTCAATGCTTTGATGGGTATTATTGCCGGTGCGCAGTTCGTTACCCGCAGATCAGTTGAGTTCGGAAAACTCAATGCCTCGGATCTGGCGGGTGGAGTAATAGGAATGGCCTCCGGGCCAGTGATCCTGTTTCCGCTGCTTGATATTCAGGGAGTGGCTGCTGTGCTGCTGGCAGTAAAACTGCTGTCTATGGTTCCGCTATTGAAAAGGTAACGGACTTATCTGCTGCAGGGGTCGCAAACCCGGATCTGCAGACCTTCTATGTCCCATCGCGCCCTTGCTTCGACTGTGTCCGGGGACATTATGTGCTCTTCCGGTGCTGTCCAGGGGATCAGTTTCCCGGGATCAGGGGTATCGTTTCCATTTCTGTCAACGAAATATCCCATCAGTCCTTTTCCGGAAGGGATCATTTCGAAGTAAAATGATCCGGCGTTGTCTTTAGTGGTGTAAGTTTTTCCGTTGAAAAGGGAGAATCTCCATTTGGCGCTTTTTTCTCCTTTCAGACATTCAGCTCCACCCTGTATGCTCGATGCCAGACTGTCAATGTCAAGAGTGGAAAGCGTGATTTTTGCTACAGTATCAGTTGTCGTGTCTTTGGTTTTAAGAGGATTTCCGCTGAGATCTTCTCCTGAATGCTTGAAAAGCACCAGATTGTAGCTTGTCCCGGGCTGAAGCTTTTTTAATGGGACCAATGTAAGGCTGTCGGAAAAAAGTCTGTTTGTGGACAGGAGAACTGTGTCGCCTGAGGAGTCGGTCATGATGAGTGAATCTCTCAGGAGCACCGGCTCTGACCAGTTTATTTTTATTGAAGGAAGGAGGTCTGCAGGTTTATCAGATGTCCAGGATGTGAGTACAGGCGGAACAGTATCGGTTCCATCCTGAACGGTGAAAGCTGCGGTGTCCGCTGCAGATTCTGAGCTGTAATTTCTGGAAAGTATGTATATGAGTCTGTACTGGCCGGTTTTGAAGGGTTCTGATGTCCTGAGAGCGAATCTGTTTGTGTTTGTGAAGGGGAGGTATGTGAACTCCGGAATTTTTCCTGATGATTCCCCTGCGTGCTCGATCTTGAAACCGGGTTGCATTAAAGAAAGCGAGTCGAAGGGTTTGTTCCATTTACCGGTCAAAACGGTTCCCTGAGCCTGCAGAGATGCTATTTTCGGGAAAGCTGTATCATAAACAGCAGGGTAGAGAACAATTTCTGCAGGGCTGCTCTGTACCTTTATGATAGAGTCTGCCGGCATGTAAACCTGTTCGGTTACAGGCTGCAGGCGTGAGTCATTGTTCAAATCGAGATAACCGATTATTGTGTAAATTCCAGTTTTTATGTTGTTAAAACTGAAGTGACCTGTGCTGTCTGTCTGCAGGAGATATGACGGGGGGCCGGAAAACCCCGAATCGGCTTTTTCCTTAGGAGAGAACAGTGCGATTCTGGGCTGCAGAAGGTTTTTTGATGGGTCAACAACGCATCCGCTGATTGCCCCGCTGTCAAGAGTCGGACCTGTGGAGAAAATGAGGCTGTAAGGGGTTGTCACAGGGTTGCCCCTGAGATCCTTCAGCATCGAACCTACTTCCACATGGTAAGTTGTGGATTCTGCCAGTTCTGTAACCGGTTTTATGATCAGTGAATTGCCTTTTATTTTGGATTTAAACTCAACCGGAGGAAAGATCGATATACCCTTATCTGATTTTTTATCGATCCATTCGGAAAAGGTGAATCTGATTTCTGTGTTCCTGTTGACATTTACCGATTTTAAATCCGGACTGACAGAGAGGACAACCGGACCGGTCTTATCATCCGGACCGCCTCCTGGTGTCATCTGATGTGCACAGGAAAGCACAATCAAAAGGCAGAGTGTTGAAATGATTCTTTTATTGAGCATCACTGAAAAATAACTTAATAGCCGATGTTTTCACAACTTACATGGAATCAGAGATTCCGGGAAACAGGAGGGAAAAGAATTATATTAAGGTATACAGTAGAAACTGAATTATCCGAGCAGATAAGGAAATCCTTTAATCAAGTAATCAAGGTCAGAACCAAGATATGAGTTTCATTATCTCCACACTGGGATCCGCTAAAGTACCCTCACCTGTTTCTTTATCTAAAAAGATGGGTGATATGATCGCAAACTATGTTTCCGATGACGAGCTGATTATTTACGGTATTAATGCTCAGCCTGGAAAAACCTACACTCCCAAGAGAGAGGAGCTTGTGGAGAAAGCCGGGCCCCGTGAATATATCTACTTCGATCCATCCAAAGTGCATGCGGGGATTGTCACCTGCGGGGGGCTTTGTCCGGGTTTGAATGATGTTATCAGAGCTATAGTGATGACTCTGTGGTATCAGTATGGGGTACGTAAAATTTCCGGTATCAGGTTTGGATACAGGGGATTTATTCCGGACTATGGTCTGCCTGTAGTTGAACTTAATCCCGATGTTGTATCTGATATTCATCGCATGGGTGGAACAATTCTGGGATCATCGAGAGGAAATGGCGAGCGCACGTCCGACATCGTCGATTCTATTGAACGGATGAACCTGACGATTCTATTTACTATAGGTGGCGATGGGACACAGAAGGGTGCCTTGAAGATTGCTGAGGAGATTGAACGGAGGTGCCTTAAAACTGCTGTGGTGGGAGTTCCCAAGACGATTGACAATGATCTCAGTTTTATTGAAAAGTCCTTTGGTTTCGAGACCGCGGTTTCCAAGGCTGTAGAGGCGGTTTCCGGGGCACATGTCGAGGCACACGATGCTGTAAACGGAATAGCTGTTGTCAAATTGATGGGGAGAGAATCGGGTTTTATAGCTGCGCATACTGCCCTTGCCTCCAACGATGTCAATTATGTTCTTGTCCCGGAAATCCCTTTTGATCTGGATGGGGAGAAGGGACTCCTTGCGAATCTCAAGAAGAGGCTTGAGCGTCGTAAACATGCACTCATTGTAGTTGCCGAGGGAGCCGGACAGGAGCTTTTTCCCGATTCCGAGGTGGAGCGTGATGCTTCAGGGAACAGAAAACTGGGAGATATCGGGTTATTGCTCAAACAGAGGATATCCTCCTATTTCAAGGAGCAGAATATTGAGATCAATTTGAAGTATCTTGACCCCAGTTACATAATCCGCAGCACGGAATCCAATCCCAGTGATTCTGTTTACTGCACACGTCTTGGGACAAACGCAGTACATGCTGCAATGGCGGGAAAAACCAAGATGCTGATCAGCCTTATACATAATACTTATGTGCATGTGCCGATGAAGCTGGCGGTATCACAGCGTAATAGGATCGATCCTGAGAGTCCTCTCTGGCGTGATGTTGTGCACGCGACTGGTCAGCCGGCATTGATGAAAAATATGGAAGTTTAAATTTGACAGAGGTAAAGAAGGAGTTTTGCCCGCCTCAGAATTAACTCATGAGGCGGGCATTTTTATATCTGCTTAAATCCCGTCCCAGGATCTGATCAGCTTGCCTATGCGATCCCATCGGATCTTCAGAGGAAGCTGCCAGGCGGGGATATGTTTATCGAGCGAAAAGTAGAGAATGAAGGCTTTGGCCTTTATGTAGTTGCGGTTCAGATATCCCCAGTAGCGTGAATCCAGAGAATTGTCCCTGTTATCACCCATCATGAAGTAGTTGTCATACTTGACCTTGTATTCATCGACAGGTTTGTCACCGATATAGATCATCTTTCTAATATCAACTTCCCTGTTCGGAAATGACTGCTTTACATAAGAAAGCAGGTCTTCGAGTACAGTCCAGTCATCATGCTCGAATTTTATATCGCTGAATGCGATGCGGAATTCCTGTTTTGTAAAAGGATCGATCATCCGGATTGTCTGATTGTTTGAGAACTCTCCATCGAGGTAAAGCTGAAAGTCCGCTCTGACTTTGGCACGCGGGTTTTCCTGACGCATAAGATGTTTGAGAAACAGAAACTCCCTTGTATCCAGATCAGCGACTTTTATGATGTCGCCTTTGGCGGGTATTCTCAGAGGTCTGAAATTTGTAATTCTGCTGTCAAGTTGACCGTCATTGAGATACTTACCCCTGGGTGGTATCTGAATCTCTTTGCCGTCTACAATAAGCTTCTTCCCGTGGATTTCGATTATTGACCCCGGTCCGGCGACACACCTTTTGATATAATCTTTCTTGTCGGTACCAGGATATTTGAATATGATTACATCACCGGTTTTGGGATCTGTTACTGCAGGGAAACGGGTGGTTATCCCAAGCTCCTGGGAGAATGGTACGATAGGGGCGCCGTACATGAATTTGAGGCCCAGAAGAAAATCTCCAACCAGCAGACTGTCTTCCATGGATCCGGTAGGAATTTTGAATGCCTGAATTACATATACAATGGCGATCAGCGCCATGATGAGTGCGGAACCCATCTCACGGATGAAATGAAGGATTCCGGCTTGCTCAGATCGTCTGGTCTGTGTATTGGACAAAACGCCCTCCGCTTCGGGTTACAGTTGACAGGAACAGATATATGATTTCGAAATGAACCGGTGAATATTTTACTCCTGATTCTGCCTTGCGTGGTTTCATTGCAACATTATCCGTGCCGGGTTTTAAAATCTGTAATTATCGATTCCGGATGATATGAAAAGTGAAACATTCACTGTACTTCTTTCGGTTCCCGGAAAAAATCCAGCACCTGGTTGTGCAGAATACCGTTTGAAATGACAAATGACCCATTATGGACAGATCGGTTTCCGTTTATGTCCGAGAATTCACCTCCTGCCTCGGTTACAATACAGGCTGCGGCAGCGCAGTCCCATGCTTTATCCAACAGGTTGACAGCAAAATCAATTTTTCCTGCTGCAACGCAGACATAGGAAAACGCGTCCATGAAACCGTAAGAGTAATCACATTTGCGGAGAAGTGAGAGCAACTGTCTGCCCTCCCGGTAATCGGCTTTTTCAAGAAACCCAAGGGCACTTCCCATCGAGTTTTCCAAACATTTCACTGTGGAAACGTGGATTCTCTGATCGTTGAGAAAGGCTCCTCCATTCCTGAAAGCCCAGCATGTAAGAGACATCGCTGGAAGGCAGATCACTCCCAGAGACGGGATCCCGCCATCTTCAAGAGCGATAAGCACGCTGAACGTCGGTATTCCCCTGATAAAGGGGCGTGTACCGTCGAGCGGATCAACTATCCATCTTCTGCCGCTTGTTCCGTTGTGATTGCCGGTTTCCTCTCCAAGGAATCCGTCTTGAGGAAAAGCTTTCAGGAGATGGTCACGGATCATCGCCTCACATTGTTTGTCAATTTCTGTGACCGGTGAACGGTCTTCTTTTATTTCTATGGTTTTGAGCTTGTGCTGGAATTGAAGCTGTAAGTTCCCTGCTTTTTTAGCGATGTCAAGTGTGGCCGATATCTCTGATTTGTAATTCATTTCTACCCCGGGAACCTGGACTCAGAAGCCTGACATGGGACGTGTGACCTGTGGTTTATATGCATGCCTGCTGCTGAAACCTGAATAAAATACAATAAACCGGCAGGCGACAGTTCATTTTCCTGATATTTCGGTAATTCGGATAATATGGTTCAGCA
>ERZ795047.2070-NODE-2070-length-19672-cov-33.591477_pt1 | contig 19672 bp, 12 predicted proteins | sample MGYA00375131_ERZ795047 | MGnify/ENA primary metagenome ERZ795047 (study PRJEB30176, sample SAMN05720228) | activated sludge metagenome | isolation source: Anaerobic digester | place: Japan | collected 2015-05-20 ...
TCACCAGTGGACTTAACAGGCCCGCTGTAAAACCGCCGAGGGGACCGAATACCAGGCCTGCCAAAAGAACCGTCCAGTGCATAGGTAACAGTACCGCGCCATTCCAGCCCATGGAATGAACAAAGGCAGGCAGCAGCGCTGCAATGATAATAAAAACAGCCTCTACCATGAGCCGTACCGGGTTGTTAAGCCGTACCAGGGGCGGATTCAATAATACAACATCTGACATAGGATACCTCCACATATAAAGTACGCTACAACCAATTATTTGTCAGGTCCTTGTCTTATTTTTGGCGCAATAAAACAACTAGGGCAAAGGCTCTAAAGACAGGGGGCCCGCAATGCGGACCCCTCATAGAGGAGCACCCAACAGAAGGGGTGCCCTGGCTGATCATGTTATTTCAGTTTCAGCATTACCGCGGTAAGGGGTTCCACGGTAACAGTCTGGCCGGTAACGGTCATGCCTGAAACGGTTTTTACTCCCGCGGGATTTGCTACATCGTCATCCACCAGTACACTCGCATTGGTGAGATCAAGACCGGTCTTAAAGTCTATCGCCTGATCGAAGTTGGCATTCACCAGCATGACCAGGGTAGTACCCTTGTAGGTTACGATCCAGCCCATGGAAAGCTGATCCGCATGTTGAATCTGCTTCATGCTTGCATCGATGGTGGCCATATCTCCGATCCGCAACCCCTCTTCGGCACGGCGAACCGCGATGACACCGGCTACCCATGTACCCATGGCATCATATTCCTTGGGAACATTCCAGATAAACTGGTTAATGTCATCGGAAGAATCATAGCTGTTGTGCACATAGTCGCCGATAACTTCACTCTTGGAATTCAGCTTGGGTTTGCTCCGTCCCCGTTCATCCCCTCCATGGAGGAATGCAATCGGCTGACCGGTCAGAACCATAAAGTTTGCAAGTTTTGCCCGTTTGGCAATTTCTGCCCGTTCTTCCGGATACTTTGCGTTCAAGCCAGTATTAAAGGCAATGTTATCAGTAAGGGTAAGGTTATCATGGGCAGACACATAGTTCATGGAATCCCCCGGATCATCGGCCTTGTAGTTCAGCATGGGCTGACCCTTCAGGTTATTAAAGATCATGGCAGTATTCATAGGCCGGCCTGTTACAAAGCCCTTTCGTTTATCATCCATACCGCCGCCCTTCATGATATCCCGGAACTCGTCATTAAAGACCGCAACTTCATTGGTTTTGGTCATATAATTCTGGTCCATCACCTCAAGGGCAGGACCGCGGTACATCTTCCAGCCCTCGCCTTCAAAGAGTACATCATCCTTTCCGGGGATCTTCGCAATAGCATCCCGGGCTTTCAGTATCGCCTTAGCATCGATGAGCCCCATGAGATCAAAGCGGAATCCATCCACCTTATATTCATCAACCCAATAATAGAGGGAATCCCGCATGAGCCGGCCCGCCATGAGCCGTTCGGTGGCCACATCATTGCCGCAGCCCGACTGGCTGATAAAGCCGCCCTTTACATCCCGCCGGTAATAGTAGCCGGGTACCACATTTTCAAATATGGCCGTATTCGCCGTATGGTTATACACCACATCCAGGATTACCCCGATACCCGCCTTATGCAATTCTTTGATAAGGGTTTTCAATTCCACCACCCGGCTGTAGGGATCTTTGGGATCCATGGCATACCAGCCTTCGGGGGTAAAGTAGTTGTGGGGATCGTACCCCCAGTTGTAGTTGTTATCAGTAGAACGGCCCGTAGCTTCATATGCGGTTTTGGTTTCATCAGTGTAATAAAAATTGAGAACCGGCATGAGCTGTACATGGGTAACCCCCAGGGATTTTAAGTAGGGGATTTTTTCGATAAAGGCCAGATATGAACCAGGGCGAGCCTTTACTCCCGAATCGGGGGAAATGGTAAAGTCCCGGACCGACATTTCATAGATGATGGCATCTTCCCGTTTTGCCAGCTGCACATCCGTATACCCTTCCCAACCGCCAGCAGGTTGTGCCTTAGCCAGGTTGATGATCGCTCCCCGGCCGAGACCGCTGCCGGTAAATGCGTCCATACTCTTCGCATAGGGGTCCAGGGCAATCTGCTCCTTGCTGCCGAAGAAGACCGAATATTCATAGAACATTCCATCCGGATCTACCGTATTAAAGGTTCCGGTCCAGACGCCGGTTTTTGCATCCTTGGTAAGATCTACTTCATAATCGGCCTTAGTCGCCAGGCTCTGTTTATAGAGCCGAACCTTTACTTTGCTTGCAAAGGGAGTCCAGAGACGGAATTCCACCGATTTGGACACATCATTATAGATAGCACCAAGCTGGTAGCCCTCTGGTGGAGTGATAGTGTCCGCCATAGAGGCTACCAGAGCACCGCTGTCCACCGGAACGGGAGCCAGGAATTTCGGATGGGATACAACCAGGGGAGCATCAAGCGGCGCCGGTTCGGCAAGAATCAGACGAACCCGCTTGGTGTAGTTATTCATCTTATTTTCCGGATCCGCATTATTCACCGCATCTGCAATGGTGAGGGTTTTTGTTCCATCCGCATACTGGACCACAAAACCACTGTCCCCCTTTTCGGTAGAAAGGCCATAGCGGCCAGAAAGGTCCAGCAGCACCTCGGTCTGGGACAGCAAACGGGCAGAATCTATGGTAGGAACATAGGGACCATAGGGATAGGTTTTCTGATCATTCTGGAATACTACCCACTCGTTGTTCGCCTTGGTATCGATAATCCGGTCATCATTACCGTCCTTGTCCCAGGCATCATCCTTTCGGGGAATTAAACCCATAAAGCCATCAGAACCGATGGTTTTAACTCCAAGGGTAGATCCATCTTTTTTAAACCGAAGGTAGCCGACCCCTTCGACGACTTCCAGATTCTTGGTTTTATCCCAGACAGCGGCTCCATCACCGCCGGGGACAGCCCATAGCCAGAAGCCCCAGGGTTCATACTTTGCATCATTCCTGAGATAGTAAATTACAATCTCGTCAGGACCCGGTTTCAGTGCTTCATGGGCAGGGATAATTTTATCCATCTTGGGGTGGCCCATGTTTTCGATGGTTCCGGCTTCAACGGTCTGATACGCAGGACCAGCCGCCTGGGCTTGCGTTTCCGCAGCCTCTTTGGTGCTGGCACAGCCAATCAAGAGACCCACTAACAAACTGCCTGCAAGCAGAACAGCTATCCGTTTCTGTAGCATTCTATACTCCTCCTATATCGCAGACTGAAGGTCTTGCGCATATAATTTTTCTAGCTCATAGGAATTCAGAAATCCCTGGGCAGCCCCGGTTGTCCCAATTTTCCAGCTGGCAAAAACCATAGCCCGCTTCAGAGATTCCAGCGGAGAAAATCCATCAATATAAAAATTGATGAATGAAGCGAACAACGCATCCCCAGCCCCGATGGTCGATACCACAGGCCGTGTATGTACCGCAGGCAACTCGATACAGGTACCGTTGTCTTCCAGAAGTAGGGCTCCCCGTGCTCCCATACCGATAACGATGAGTCGATTGTGGTACCGTTTTATCAAGTCCCGGGCCGCCACATCTGGCGCTGCCCAGAGTTTTTCATCGGATAAAAAGAGAATATCCGCAGCGGCCATAAAATCCCGGTTATATTCATCCTCAGGGTCCGTGATGGTATGCACATCGGTGCATACAGGGATGCCCTTCTCTTTAGCAACTTCTAACAGGTGCCGGTTAAAATTGATATTACAGAGTACCGCTACTGAGGCCCGTTCTATGGCGACTTCAAAAAGTTCCAGGGGATACCGCTGTTCCTGTATATTTTTTAAATCCACATGAATCTGTCTGCGCCCGGCCTTATCGTACAGAATAACCGACTGGGCGGTCTGGGGCAGACGCCGGATAAAAAACTCCGATGAAAGGCCCTGATGCTGCATCCATTCATGGGCCATCTCGCCATACACATCGGTTCCAAGCATCGTACAAAAGTGTACGGGTTTCCCCAGCGTATGGAGCGCCAGGCTCACATTAAGACCTACCCCGGAAACGGTTGTAGCAATACCCCAGAAAGGGTACCGGACCGGCTCATATTCCAGAGGAAATGTATCTATCTGCAGGGTCGTCTCTATGTTTACCAGACCCGAAACCAGGATACCCATAATATAATCTTCATTATAAACCGGTTTAGTTATAGTTGTAAATAAAAATTTTTTGAAAAGATTGAGAGCAATTGTAAAATACATGAAGCAAGTTATAATCAAAAAAGATGATATAGCAAAAAACGAAAGTATAACTGTTTGCTATGGGAGCATTACTTGAATAAGGCGTCATTTGTAACAAAAATGGTCCGAGAATTATTATTGATCTCTGGTCAATTCGCGCTTTTTTACATTTTAATGAATTTCAGCAATGATGGTCTTGGATTCTTTACGAATACCGGTCATGTTGCCCTATTTGCATTCCTTATCCTGCAAACAATGATCCTGGTACAGTTTGGCCAGCGTCCTCTTATCAGATTATTTGGATCACTTATTGTTCCACTCATATATACGATTATTGAAATTAAGGAAGGTTGGTATTTTGTATTTAATGCGGCCCACATCTGGTTTTGGATATTTAGTATCACAACAGGTAGTATGCAAGCTTTAATACTTATAAGCAAAAAACAAAAAATAAAACTGGCGCTTGAATTTGCACTCACAGTTGTAAATGTGGGTAGTTTTCTTTTGCTTTATTTTTATTTTGATACAATGAAAACAATAGATGATGCCATCCGATCAGGAACAAGAAATATCCCAATACCACAGGCGGAACTTACAATTGGTGCTATTGGCGCATGGCTACCCGCATTTCTTTCCGATCCTACACATATATACATTATTATTGGAGGAGCTTTTCTTGCTTTATCTCTTGGGGTAGGCAGAACTGATATTCTTAGATTAAAAGAACGAATTAACACCCTTTTTGGCCAGTATGTCGATGGTGAAATCAGAGATCGAATCATCTCAAGTGGCAAAGTAACCTCACAAAAGGCTGAGTTATGTATATTATTTGCTGACATAAGAGATTTTACCAGCATCAGTGAAACCCATGAGGCAGATACTATAACTGGCATGCTCAACCAATACTTTACTCTCTGGTGGCAAACAATAAACCAACATGGTGGGATTGTTGATAAATTCATTGGTGATGCGGTAATGGCAGTCTTTGGATTGCGCAGTAATCGTTCTCCCTGTGATGATGCAGTGGCCAGTTTCATCGACATGAAAGCCCTCTTACCGGATTTAAATAGCAAACTTAAGACGCTCGGTTTACCGGAGATTCAAAATTTCGGTGTTGGCATACATTTTGGGCAAGTGGTCTTAGGAGACATTGGTAGTAATGAACGTAAAAATTATACAGTTATCGGTGATACGGTAAATATTGCATCACGACTTGAGTCCGCCACAAAAGTATTTAAAACATCCTGTGTTATATCCCAGGAAACCTACCTTCTGCTCAGCCCCAACTATCAGTCTCAGTTTCAACTTCTTGGCTCAGCTAATCTAAAAGGTAAAAGTAAGGCCATAAAAATCTTTGGTTATAAATAGGTTGGCCCCTTGCAAATTTTATTTCTCATCCATCCTTGACAGCATCTATCTTTCGTTTTATTATGTTTATCGAAAGGTTTCGAAATTGACAAATCAGGAACGGCAGGAAGAAATAATCCGTATCGTGTCCCTGCGGGGACAGGTGAGTATTCAGGATCTGAGCAGCCGCCTCGGGGTATCGGAGGTAACCCTTCGGAAGGACTTAAGCTTTCTGGAAGCCTCGGGGCTTCTCGTCCGTACCCGGGGCGGGGCCATGGCGGCCACGAAAAAGGAATTGATCCGGCCCCTGGAACAACGCCGAACAGAACAGAAAGAAGCCAAGACACGGATCGCCAAAAAAGCCCGGGAATTTATACGGGAAGGGGATACCATTTTCCTCGATTCGGGCAGTACCACCCAGGAACTGGCCCTGCATATCAAGGATATGAGCCTCCGCCTTGTTACCAATTCCATCGATGTGCTTATCGCTTTGCAGGATGCCCCGGAGGTACTGGTCTTTGCCCTGGGGGGAAACTTTCGCAAAGATGCGGGGTCCTTTATCGGTCCACAGACCCTGGAAGCCCTTAAAAGTTTTAACATCGACACCTGCTTTATCGGAACTACGGGCTTTTCTTCCGATGGCTACTTCAGTTCCCAGAATATTTACGAATCGGACACAAAAAAACAGGCAATCAGCCGATCAAAACGGAGGATCATTCTGGCAGACAGTTCCAAATACGGCAGCGAAGCCTTTTCGGTTTTTGCAAGTGTCAAAGATATCCACATTATCATTTCCGATTCAGAGCTGGCCAATACATGTGATGTTTCCCGGTTCCCCTGTGAGGTTATCCTCGCATGAGACAGGTACCTAAAACTATGTAAGTGGAGGATTCTATGTCAAATTATGCATCGGACTATGCAGCCAGTCTTTTCACCCTTACGGACAAACGCATCATCATAACCGGCGGCGCCGGAGCCCTGGCGGGCACCATGTCAGAAGCTCTGGTCAAAGCGGGAGCAAAGGTTTGCCTCTGGGGCCGCGGCACCCACCATCCTGTCGATGAAGCCGTCCGTGACCTGGCCGAAAGGACCGGTCATCCTGAAGCCTGTTTTGGGGTAACCGTAGATACGGGAAACGAAGCGGAGGTACAACGGGCCATCGCCGAGACCGAACAGGCAATGGGTGTTCCCAACATCCTTATAAATGCAGCGGGCGGAAATAAGGGAAAAAGCCCCTTCATTGAACTCGATACGGCCCTCTTTACCGAGGTCTTAGAAAACAATCTGCTTGGAGGCCTTGTTATTCCCACCAAGCATATCGCAGCCTACTGGATACATAAAAAAGTGGCCGGTTCTATCATCAATATGACCTCCATGAGTTCCTATATACCCCTTTCCGGGGTCTGGGCCTACGATGCTGCAAAAAGTGCGGTTCTGAACCTTACCATGGCCACCGCCAAGGAATTTGCCCCCTATGGGATACGGGTAAATGCGATTGCTCCGGGCTTTTTTGTGGGAAACCAGAACCGCCTTCTCCTTTATAAGGATGAAAGCATGACCGAACTTACCGACCGGGGTAAGTCTATTATTTCCCGAACTCCCTTTGGCCGATTCGGACAAAACGAAGAATTAATTGGGACCACCATCTTCCTCTGCAGCGATAAAGCATCGGGCTTTATTACCGGAGTATCCATCCCCGTCGATGGGGGTTTCCTCGTGGACAACGTTTAAAACCCAGTCAGGAGCATATAATGAAAGAATTGGCACGATTTTCTATAGGCATCGGCGACCGTTTTGGTATGCAGGGACAAGCCCAGCTGCAGGCCCTGGCGGATGCCCGGAATTTGGGCTGCACCATCATTCCCGTATGGAACAAGTCATACCGGGAACATTCGATAATCCACACGGACCCAAGCCAGGTACGGGAAGAGGCCGACAGGGCCGTGGCTGCCCTGGGCTGGAAAGACCCATACCATGTTGATGCGGATCATATAAGCCTGAAGACGGTAGATCTGTTTCTGGATTACAGCGATTTCTTTACCCTGGATGTGGCCGATTACACTGGAAAACCCGCAGAAGAGGCTTCTATCGCCCGTTTTGTCAACAAATACCGGAACAGAATTGGCCACCTTAGCATCCCCGGCATCGATGAAGGTCTGGAGATTACCGAAGCAACGCTCCTTACCATAGCCCGGAAATATCTGCTTGCGGTACAGGAGGCGGGAAAACTCTACCGGTATATCGCTGAAAAAAAAGGTGCGGAGAACTTTATCACCGAAGTTTCTATGGATGAAACCGACCAGCCCCAGGGTCCGCTGGACCTTTTTTTCATACTGGCCATGATTGCCGATGAAGGTATTCCCGCCCAGACTATCGCGCCCAAATTTACCGGCCGCTTTAATAAGGGGGTAGATTATGTAGGAAACCTTGCACAATTCGAAAAGGAGTTTAATCAGGATATCCTCGTCATTGCCTACGCAGTACGGGAATTTGGACTTCCCCGAAATCTTAAGCTGAGCGTCCATTCAGGAAGCGATAAATTCTCCATCTATCCTGCCATCAAAAAAGCTATATACACCCATAATGCGGGGCTTCACCTGAAAACCGCCGGTACCACCTGGCTGGAGGAACTTATCGGCCTCGCATCCGCCGGCGGTTCAGCCCTGACAATCGCTAAAAAGATTTACCGGGAAGCCTATCATCGTTTTGATGAACTCTGCGGCCCCTATGCAACCGTAATCGATATCAATCGGGACCAGTTGCCAAGCCCGGATCAGGTTGATGCATGGGACGGCGAAACCTATGCTTCTGCACTCCGTCATATAGAGGGTCATCCCCGGTATAATCCCCATTTCCGTCAGCTCCTCCATGTGGGTTACAAGGTAGCTGCTGAACTGGGTGAGACCTACCGCAGTGCCCTTAAAGCCCATGAAGCATATATTGCAGATCAGGTACGGGAAAATCTTCTGGATCGACACATAAGGCAGGTTTTTATACAATAGCCCCATGACTATAGAAACCTTCGAAACCGCCATTCCCCAGCTGGGCGGCAGGAAACGGACCATACGGGTGCTCCTGCCACCGGGCTATGAAAGGGACCGACAGAGACGCTATCCCGTCCTGTATATGCAGGACGGGCACAACCTCTTTTCACCAGAGACAGCAACCTTTGGCAAACACTGGGAAATCGGCGAAACTCTGGACCGCCTGGCATCCCAGGATGACCACCGCAGGCTTATTATTGTCGGGGTGGACTGCAACCATGACCGGCAGGGAATGAGCCGCCTGGATGAATATTCCCCCTGGGTAAACCCCGCCATATCCATGGATATTTCCCGGGCCAGGGGCTTTGCCTCCGCAGGCGGAGAAGGCGCAGCCTACCTCGCCTTTATCGCCGAAACCCTCATGCCCCTCATCAATATGAAATACCGTACCCTGACAGGCCCCGCCTCCACCGGCATCGCCGGGTCTTCCATGGGGGGTCTCTTCAGCCTCTACGCCCTCTATGAGCAGCCTGACCTGTTCGGTCTCTGCGGCGCCTTTTCTACCGCCGCCTGGTTCGCCAAGGAAGCCCTCATCAAGCACATTGCTGACCACGTCCGCCCTGACCTGTCAGTCTATCTGGACATAGGCACCCGGGAAACCAGCGATGACAGCAAAGAGGACTTTCCCAACCGCTACCTGCAGGACACCCTGGATATCCGGGACCTTCTCATTTCCCGGGGACTGCCCCAGGCTCGGCTCCTCTGCATCATCGATGAGGGGGCAAACCATAGCGAACAGAGCTGGGCTCGCCGTTTTCCCGGTTTTATCACCTGGGCCCTGGACCGTCTCGAAGGCGCTGCCGGGTAAAAAGTTTGCGGAAGAAGTTTGCGGTAAAAAGCCGCTGCCTATGATACAATACCCTTATGGCTCCCAAACCACTTCTGGATATTTTTAAAACCCATATCGATGACCGCTCTGCGGTCTTTGTATTCCCCTCCGCCGTGCCTGCCCACTTTTGGCTCAGGCAGCTCTGCGAAATGTACCGAAAACCGCTGGCTCTGGAACGCTTTATCGCCTGGGATGAATTTAAGGAACACTGTCTCTCTCTCTATGAACCTGACCAAAAACCCGCAAACAGCCTGAGCCGCATGCTTTTTGCCTCCCATATATTAGAAGAAAATGCACAGGATGCCAGGGCTGGGTCTCCCCTGTTCAAGGAACTGCTACCCCCCGAACATGCCTCAGATTACGCCCCCTTTATAAGCCATGTAGGCCAGATTCTCCCATCTTTACAGACTATAATAGAAAGGACTGGCACCCAGACATTCACCAGTGACAGTCCCTCTCATGATCCCTACTTTATGGATCTGCGTCTCCTCTATCACCGGTATAGGGATTTTCTTATTTCCCACAGGCTCTTCGAACCGGACTGGGTCCGTTCCCCCTTTACGAGCCAGGGAAAAACCTGGGTACTCCTCTTTCCCGATCTGGCCGACGATTGGGAAGCCTACGCTCCCGAACTTTCGCAGGCCCCTTCGGTTCATATCTATACGGTACAGGATATTCAAATTGATGAAAGTCCTGGTGGGGCTGCTGCAGTTCCTGTCCAGGAACCGCTCCTTAAAATGCTGAACCGGAGGCTGCTCCAATTTTCTTCCGTCCGCGAAGAAATCCGCTATGTGGCAAACCTGCTTGCCTACCTTGTTCATAACAAACTGCTTGGGGTGGTAGATATAGCCCTTAGTATCCCCGACCTGGAGCATTACGGCGAAGCCCTGCTCCTGGAATGCAGGCTTCGCAGCCTCCCGATGAGCATCCGCCAGGGCAAGGCTATCACCGATCAGAGCGGAGGCCGTCTTTTTTCCCACCTGCAGGATTGTTACCAGAGCCGCTGGTCCTACCGGGCCATAAAAAACCTTCTTACAGACCGGGCTCTGCCCTGGAAGGACATGAAACTCATAGAACAGTTTCTCTCCTTCGGCCTCACCTATCGCTGTTTAAGCGGTTACGAGATTTCGGGCAGAGTAGTAGACGTATGGGAGGAAACCTTTACCCGTCTTTTAGAGCAAAAGATCGGTACGCCCTATGCACTCATCAACCTGAAACAGTTTTACCGACAGCTTAAACGGGATATTGTGGATATTGTTACCGCAAAAAGTTTTGAAACCCTGCAGGATAAACTCATGTATTTTACGGGAAATCACTTTGACCTATCCCGTATGTCTGAGGAAACGGACAGGGTCTATGCCCGAGCCATAGAAGAACTGGGCCGCCTCATAGAAACCGAAAAGTATCTGGCGGACTGTTCCACCGGCAGGGCCTTTCCGCTCCTGCTCACCCATTTAAAAAACACCACCTATGTGCATCAATCTGAAGATCAGGGCATTGCGGTATATCCCTACCGGGTGGCCGCAGGCATTGCCCCAAAACTGCACATCATCATGAATGCCACCCAGGAAGCAATTTCGGTACTGGTTGACCCCGCTCCCTTTCTCAGGGAAGACCGAAAAAGATCCCTGGATATTTCATCCATAGACAGGTCTGAATCGTTTATCACCGCCTATGGGATCGGACCTGTTACGATCTTTACCGCACCGGAACGGGGGTTTACCGGGTATGCCATACCTCATCAGGGGCTCACCGCTCAGAAAAGTACTATTCCCCCATTAGAAGACCGCTATAAAATGGAAGAAACCCGCATCAACCTTGAAAAGGCAGCCCCCTTTTCCATTCAATATGAGGCCTGGAAACGGAGCCAGCGGGCTCAGAGACCCTACAGTACAGCCCAGGATATCCGGAAGGCGCCCATCAATATGGAAGACCTCCGGGAATCCCTTTATACAAGGCTCACCACCAAAAAGGATCCCCATCATATCTCGCCGACCGACATCAACCGCTTTATTACCTGCCCCTTCCAATGGCTGCTTACCCAGGGCCTGGGTATTGCAGAACCCCAGCTGGAAATAGAAACCATTGGCCAGAAGGATATCGGTATTTTGTACCACGCCATACTGGAAGCCTTCTTTAACCAGCTGCAGGCAGAGCCGGGCAAGCGGATCCATTCGAATGAACTTGAGCATTATAAGATGCTGATGCTGACCCTTATCAGACAAAAGCTTGATAAACAACGCAGCGAAGAAGGGGCCTTTCAGGAATCGGTCTATGAAATGCTCTTTGAACGGATCCAGGAACATCTCTTTGCCTACCTGGAAACCGAAATTCCCAATCTCAACTCATGCGCCGTCCTTGGTCCCGAATACCCCCTCCGCCGTAAGTACCCAGAGCTCGGAATATATCTCGCAGGTAAGGCGGACCTTATTCTTATGAATAACAATGGAAACCTTATTATCCTTGACTTTAAAACAGGAAAAGCCCCGCAAAAACGGGAACTCTGGCCCGATGCGGAAGGACTCGTTTCTAATTTTCAGATTGCAGCCTATATCCGTATGGCGGAAGATCAGCTTTCAACATCGGTAAGCCATGCAGCCTTTTATTCTATAGAGGAACGGAAAACCACCAAGGTAATCGACCCGGAAGGGCCAACTAACAGATCCCCCTTGCCGGTGGTCAGGACCGGCTATGAGCCGGTAATCACAAAACTGGATGAAACCCTTGCAGTCATGGTTGAGTATTTAAAAACAGGCAGGTACCCCGTGGTGGAACCGGCGAACCGCAGTATCTGCGCTTCCTGTGCTGTTAAGGCCGTATGCCGGATTAACTTCTCTGGCGGAGATAAAGAATGAGCAGCATACAATCCCTGGATTCGGAACAACTTGCAGCCTATAAGGCCGACCATAATGTGGTGGTATCCGCCGGAGCCGGTTCAGGTAAAACCACGGTCCTCTCCCGCCGTTATGTGCGGCTCGTTTCGGAGAAAAGACTCCCCGTAGAGGCCATCCTGACCCTCACCTTTACCCGGAAGGCCGCTGCGGAAATGTTCAGCCGTATCCATCAGGAACTCTCCCAATTGGATGACCCCTGGGTTCAGGAGCAGCTTCAGCGTTTCGACTCTGCCCGTATCGCCACCTTGGATTCTTTCTGTTCTTCCATAGTCCGCGGTTCCTGCCAGACCTATGGGATACCTCCCAACTTTACCATTGATGAAGCAAAACTAAAACAGGTGGCTAAAGAAACCGCCACAGCCTTTCTCATGGAACACCAGCATGAAGCAGCCCTAAGGGAACTGGTTGCAATCTTTTCCTTTGACAGGGTGGTTTCAGAACTACTCGCCGATTTCTGCCTCTATGAGCTTCCTGTTATACATGTTCCTTCCTACGAAGCCCTTGCCAGAAACCAGGTTGATGAACTCCTCCACCGCATTAACAATATCCTTCAGAGGCTCTCCGACATCTTTGCAGAGGGGGCTCGCATCGACACGAAGGGTCAATCCAAAGGTATCATCGCCATTGTGGAACTTTTCCAGAATCACAGGAACCTTGCTGCGACCTATGCCGAAACCGATCATGAAGGTCTGCTCACGCTATGTAATACCATTGCAAAAATCAGAAAACCAGGAACTGTTGCCCCGGGCAGCGACAGCGAACAGGTCAAGGACCTGTTTTCTGAAGCCAAGGACCTTTGTCCCCTTCTTCAATCCCTTCTATTCTTTTACAAAAAGCGGGACCATATCCAAAGGCTCGGCTTCCTGCTGGATGACCTTGCCCGGCGCTTTAACCAGAAAAAACGCAGCGAAGCCATCCTTTCGTTTAGTGACCTCATAGACCTGGCGGTAGATATATTAAAATCCTCTTTACCTTTAAGAAACTATTACAAACAGCAGATCCGGGCCATCATGATCGATGAATTCCAGGACAACAATGAAAAACAGAAGGAACTGCTTTACCTCTTAGGGGAACGTGAAAACGAAGCAAGCCCCGGAATCCCACCGCCGGACAAGCTGGCACCGGACAAACTCTTTTTTGTGGGGGATGAAAAACAATCTATCTATCGTTTCCGCGGAGCCGATGTCTCGGTTTTTAAAAGGCTTTCCCAGGAGCTCAACCAGACCGCTTCACCCGACCTGCCGCGCCAGCTCTCTATCAAAACCAATTACCGCTCAGAACCGGAGTTGATCAAATTTTTTAACCAGCTCTTTCCCGGAATATTTGGCAATCCTGAAGAAGATTATGAAGCCTCCTATACAGAAGCGAAGCCGGACCCAAATCGGCCCCTCAGCGGTACCATACCGGTAGAAATATATATCAATACCGCAGAAGAGGATGAAGAAAACCTTACCGCTCAAGGAACCGAATCGGAGGATACTGGCCAGGAACCAGAGGCATTCTGCAGCCCCTCGGAGACCGAAGCCCTTACAGTTGCCCGTCGCATCATAGAAGGCTTAGAACGGTCCGAATTCCGCCCCGGAGATGTGGCCCTCCTCTTCAGAACCACCACCCATCAATCGGTCTATGAACGGGTATTCCGTACCATAGGAATCCCCTTTGTAAGCGCAGATCCCCGTGGACTTTATCTGGATGCCCCCAGCAATGATCTCTATGCTATGCTGCAGCTCGTCATCGTACCCCAGGACACCAACGCCTATGCCGCGGTGCTCCGCTCCCCCTTTGTAAACATAAGTGACCAGGCCTTTCTCAATCTCATGCTTCGTATAAAGGATGATCCCTGGTTTGAACCCTTTTCAGATTTGCCGGACAGTTTCTGGGCTATATGCGATCCACAGGACAGGGCTCGCTATACCCTTGGAGCTGAACTCTATGGAACCCTTATAGCTATGACCGACACCAGGGGAATCGCAGACCTTTTAGCATGGCTCTGGTATGAAACGGGATATAGAACCAGCATTCTAAACGACACAGAAATGGCTATCACGGTAGGTCACTTTGAATTGCTTTATGATCTTGCGATAGATGCGGACCAGCGGCACCTCACCCTCGCAGCCTTCCTGGAAGAACTGGCCCCCCGAATCGGGAACCCTGAGAAGATTGAGGGAGACGAAACAGACAAAGGGACCGATGCAGTCACGTTTATGACCATCCATAAAAGCAAGGGGCTGCAATTCCCTGTAGTGATAATTCCCCAATCTGGATCGGAAGGGCAGGCTCAGCGAAATGATAAACCCTATTACTACCATAACAGCTACGGACCGGTCATTTCATGGAAATCCTATAGCAAAAATTCAAGTGATAAAATAATTAATCCCTTCTTTGAGGAACTGCGGGAATCGGAATACAAACAGACCCATGCGGAATTAAAACGGCTCTTTTATGTGGCCCTCACCAGGGCAGAACAAAAAATCATCATCGCCGGTACTAGAAAGGTGAGTCAAAAAGCACTAAAAGAATTGCGCGATAACTATGGTCAGGAATTAAACAGTCTGGAAGCAGCGCTGTATATAAAACCCAAAGATGATGCGGCAAAAATAAGATTTTTCGACCTCCTTGCCCTTGGTATTGATCAGGTTTCTAAGGATCTCTTTTCTTTACAACCAATCGAGCCAATCCTTTTAACCAAGCGGGGCAAAGCACTGGCGGAGCTCCGAAGACGGCTGGATAGTATACAAATGGTACAATCTGGAATCAGCGGGTCAACCAATAAGGACTGGCAGCAGTCATTTTATAAACAGCCAGGAATTTCACCTATTGTACCACTAAAAATCACCCCCCGGATTACAAGCCCCACCGCTATAGAACGATACTGGCAGCAGATGCAACAATCAGCAGCCGCCTATCTTAAGCCAACCCATGGTACGGTGCAAGCTACCGGGATGATCCTAGAAGCATCCCGCCAGGAAGCACCCCAACCATTGCCTGTCCTGCCTGTGGACCAAATCATCTCCGCATCCAACCAGGAACTGGAAACTATCTTCGGTACCCTCTGCCATAACGTAATCCAGAACAGCCTTGAGGATCTGGGAGATATGCCTTCACCGCAGATCCTTGCAGAATTAGAAAAGCTCAATATGCAAGATGAGCAGAAAATCCTTTTAATTGATACGGCTAAATCACTTGCCAAAAGCTTTATCCAATCCGAACTTGGCCAAACCGCGGTGAATGCAAAACCGCTCCTTAAAACCGAATATGCCTTTCTGTTACCCCTCTACCAAAATGAGCCAAAACCTATCCTTATTCAGGGAAGCATAGATCTTATCTTTGAAACCCCATTAAATTGCTTTGTCATTGATTTTAAAACCGACAAGGTATTACAAAGCGAAGCCCACCGGATTCAGCTCGAATGTTACCAGCGGGCAGCTCAGGCCTTTTCCGATAAACCGGTAAAAACCCTGCTTGTATATTTGCGAAATATGCAGGCCGTAGAAGTAAACTCCAGACTAAGCGATGCCGAGCTATATACAATAGCCCAGGAGGCCATCAGTGGGTGCTGAATTAAGTTATGAAGAACTGCTCGATGCATACCACGACCAGAACCTTCTTATACAGATTGGCCAGGAATTGGTCCGTCAACGGGATATCGACCTCCTCCTGCGAAACATCCTGGAAATCAGCCAGCACATTACCGGTGCCGATGCGGGAAGTATATTTCTTGTTGATGAAAATAATGGTAACTCATGCCTTAAGTTTAAATATTCAATTAACCAATCTTTAAAAACAAAAAATTACGAAGAGTTCTCCATGTCTCGAACTACCGCATCCATTGCGGGCTATGTATCTCTCACCGGTAAAACCCTTAATATTTCCGAAGTATATAAGATCCCCCAGGATGTGCCCTATTCTTTTAATAACAGCTTTGATGCACAAACCGGTTACCGAACAAAGTCTATGCTGGCGGTCCCCATGTTAGACCATACCGGTACCATTGTTGGCGTCATCCAGCTTATCAATTCTAAAGAGAAGGATCACGAAAGCTGTATGGATGCCGAACATATCATCCTGAAAAGCCTGGATGATTTTGAATCCTGTGTGGTCCCCTTTAAAAAACGCTACGAAGCTTTAATGGAGGCCATAGCTTCCCAGGCAGCGGTGGCCCTGGAAAATGCACAAATGATTAAACGCATTCAGGACCAATTTGAGCAGTTTGTCCTGGCCGCCATAGAAGCCGTTGAACAACGGGACCCAGCCACGAGTGGCCATTCATACCGGGTGGCAATGACTGCGGTAAAGCTTGCCCGCCTCCTCAATAGCGAGGACGAGCTATCAGGAAAGCCTCCCCATTTTTCTGAAGCCCAGATTAAGGAACTTGAATACTCAGCCCTGCTCCACGATTTTGGAAAGGTATACATAGATCCAGCCATATTTCTCAAGGAGCGTAAACTGTATCCTGAGGATTTTGAAAAACTTCAGCTCCGTCTTAAATATCTGCGTCGTTCCCTGGAACTCGACTTTGCCCTCAGGGAATCCCATTTACAAAAGGATGCTGTTCAACGGTTAAATGAAGAGCGGGACCGGACCATTAAAGAAATAATGGAAATATCTAAATTAATAGAAAGGATAAATATGCCAACCGTTACTGAGATTGACCCCGAAGATGCCATATCCCGAATCCTGTCTGCACCGCTGCCGCCGGTCCAGGGTATAGATAACGAAGCCATCCCCCTATTAACTCAGGAAGAAATTGAAAACCTTAAGATAAAACGTGGCAGCCTGAATGCAAAGGAACGGAAAGAAATGGAACAGCATGTGGTCCGCTCCTACGAGTTTGTCCGCCGCATTCCCTGGCCTGATGAATATCGGTATATCCCTGAATATATCAAAGTTCACCACGAAATGCTCGACGGTTCAGGATACCCCGAAGGGCTTAAGGGGGAAGCAATTCCTCTGCAGGGACGGATCATCGCAGTAGCTGATATATACGATGCTCTCACTGCTGCGGACCGGCCCTATAAAAAGGCCGTTCCCATCCCCAAGGCCCTTTCCATCCTGGACGATGAAGCTTCCCGAGGCCGACTGGACAGCAGCCTCGTCAAACTCATGCACCTCCTGGTTGGTGAAGAAAAGACAGCTTAACCAGATCTTACCCTTTTACAGCTCCGGCTGAAACGCCCTGGGTTATCTGTTTATGAAACAATGCATAAAAGGCGAGCATTGGAGCCATACCGATACTTAAAGCTGCAAACTGCTTTCCATAATCAGTAGCCAATGCACCAGAAAATTTAAGTATCCCCACCGGTAGACTCTTAATTGCTTCTTTAGACGCCAGAATGTTTATCAACATGAACTCATTCCAGATACCCGTAAAAGAAATAATTGCTAATGTCATCGCCACCGGCTTTGTCATCGGTGCTATGATTGAAAAAAAGATTCTTAGATACCCGGCACCCTCAATTCGAGCCGATTCGATAAGCGCATCCGGTATGGACTTTATGTATTCCGTCCCCAGGTATATTCCCATGGGAAGTCCGATACCAATATAGGGGATCAGTATTCCCAGGCGGGTGTTGTACAAACCAACCGCATTGGTCATTAAAAAGAGGGGCACCATGATCGACTGCAGGGTCAGAAGAATCCCAATGATAAAGCTCCCATGCAGGAAACCGGTAAACCGTGAAGGAATTTTTGCAAAAGCAAAGGATGCGGCAAAGGAAAAGACCAGCACCGCAATTGTGGTAGTTATGGTATAAATTACGGAATTAGAAAACAGTATATCAAAATGACCGATTTTCCATGCCAAAGGATAGTTTTTCAGAAATATAGGATTCGGCAAGCCAAGTCTATCCATTTGAAAAGCCTGGGTAGTCTTTAATGAAGAAAGCACAAGCCAAAGCAGCGGATAGATGGTTAAAAAGGTGATAATGCCAAAAACAATATACATAATAAATCGGTATACCAGGGCAGCTCCGCCCTTATGTCGTATCTCTCTTCCCATATTATTCTCTCCCGCCAAAGCGCTTTTCTACAGCGCGGACCACAATAATCAACAGAAAACTTAAGACTACCATAAAGGTAGAAATCGCATTTGCTAAGGGATAATCCGGTGCACCTCGGAAAGCATTATCAAACATATATAGGGATAACACACTGGTGCGCCGGGCAGGGTTTCCCGCAGTCATTGCAAATATAAGATCAAAACTCTTTAATGAACCGGAAATAGCCAGAATAGCGGTAGTTACAATCACGCCCGATAGGGCTGGCAGAATAAGATATCGCAGGGTTTGAAATTCATTGGCCCCATCAATTCTGCAGGCTTCTATTACCGATTGATCTATTTTTTGCATATTAGCCAAAAAGATAATCATATAGTAGCCGGTGTACATCCAGAGGATTACAAGGAGCACCGGAATCATAGCCATATTGGGATTTAACATGAGCGTATTTTCAAAGGCAGGATCGATCATCTTGCCAAGCTGGGTAAATGCTCCGTAGGGTGAAAAAAAGGATTGAAACATAACCCCAATTACAATTGTTGAGATTGTATTAGGTAAATAGGTCATGGTCTGAAAAAAGCCCTCATACCGTACTATCCGACGGAATAGAATATAGGCTAAAGCAAAACCAATCGGAATTTGACCAAAAACAGAAACTAAAATAATTAAAAAGTTGAAGACGGTAGATCTGTTATATAATAAAGATATAAAGCGATTTTTTAATTTACTTATTTTCCTCGCGCGCCGAAGGCGTCCAGCTAACATACGGTTGAGCTGCGATCGGGCTTGACCCGCGAGTCCGCTCGAACCGGTTGTTAGGTGGCGACAGTCCACATTTTCCTCTTTTTTTTCCCCAATAGCAAGCAAAAGACCGTTTCGCTGCGTATATGTAGGTATGGGTACATATATTCCCCATCGAGAAGGCATAATCCAGACCATAGTCCGCAATTCTCTTGCCCAATACCAAGCCTACGCCATTCCATCGCAAACTATCCTTGACCGCTTAGAGCATTTTACTGATTGTGCAGACTGGTCTAAGGGCGTTGCTCGAATTCGCTGCGAAGATTGCGGCCATTCGTACTTCAGGCCCTTTTCACCTTTGCCCATCATGCGACCAAAAGAGGACCTTACTCTACGCTAAGTACTTGGCCAAGGACTTGCTGTTGGATTTGCCTCATCGGCAATTTGTTTTTACGATCCCCAAGATTCTCAGACCCTACTTTAAATCGGATAAGCGCCTGTTTGGCGAAGTGTCCAAGCTGATTTTCTCGCTGTTGTCCAACTTTTTCTCCCTTGCTGCAGGGCGGACACTGCTTTGCGCTTGTGTTGTCAGCTACCAGTCGTTTGGTGAATTTACTCGATTCCACCCGCATTGGC
>ERZ795047.2082-NODE-2082-length-19566-cov-8.031367_pt1 | contig 19566 bp, 14 predicted proteins | sample MGYA00375131_ERZ795047 | MGnify/ENA primary metagenome ERZ795047 (study PRJEB30176, sample SAMN05720228) | activated sludge metagenome | isolation source: Anaerobic digester | place: Japan | collected 2015-05-20 ...
CAGGTGAAGAGACACGCGGCGCGCAACCGCACTTCCTGACCGGGTGCCATGCGGAAAAACTTTTTCACCGGCACCTCCATAAAGTCTTCACGCTCGATATACACCTCCCGGCTGAACGGCACCTGACGTGTGCCGGCTGCGGGATCTTCGGGATTGTTCAGCACTTCGACGTATTCTACCTGCCCCTCGGGATAGTTGTCGATCACGACTTTGACCGGATCGAGCACAGCCATACGCCGCAGCGCACGCTTGTTGAGATCATCGCGCAGGCAGTACTCCAGCAGCGCCACATCAGTCTCGCTCTCGTATTTGGACACGCCAATACGCTCGCCAAAATCACGAATCGCCTCCGGCGTGTAACCGCGACGCCGCAACCCGCATACCGTCGGCATGCGCGGATCGTCCCATCCGCTGACATGCCCCTCTTCGACCAATTGCAGTAACCGGCGCTTGCTCATTACCGTGTAAGTAAGATTCAGTCGCGCGAACTCGCGCTGTTGCGGACGGATCTTGACACCGTTGCGCACGACCAGCATGCCCATTTCGTCCATGCGATCAACCACCCAGTCATAAAGCGGACGGTGTACTTCAAACTCCAACGTACACATCGAGTGGGTCACCCCTTCGAGCGCGTCTTCGATCGGATGCGCGAAGTCGTACATCGGATAGATGCACCATTTATCGCCTGCATGATAGTGCGGCACATGCATGATGCGGTAGAGCACTGGATCACGGAAATGAATGTTGGGCGACGCCATATCGATCTTGGCCCGCAGACAAAGCGAGCCGTCAGGAAACTCACCAGCCCGCATGCGACGGAAGAGCGCGAGATTCTCCTCGGGCGCACGGTTACGCGTCGGGCTCTCCTTGCCCGGAACGGTCGGGATACCGCGGTACTCCTTCCACTCCTCTTGCGTCAACTCGCAGACATACGCATGTCCGCTAAGAATCAGGTTTTCGGCAATCTCGTACATCGTGTCGAAGCGGTCGGCCGCGCTAAAAAACCACTCGCCCCAATCAAACCCGAGCCAGCGGATGTCGCGTTTGATGCTCTCGACGTACTCGTCGGACTCCTTTGACGGATTGGTATCGTCCATGCGCAGGTGGCACCGCCCGTCGAACTCCTGCGCCATGCCGAAATCGATGCAGATCGCCTTGGCGTGTCCGATGTGGATATAACCGTTGGGCTCCGGCGGAAACCGCGTCACAACCAGTCCGCCAGTCCGTCCAGCCGCTACATCCTCGGCGATCCACTGCTTGAGGAAATGCCGACTGGTATCCGACTCCACACTTGGCCCCTCACACTTAGTCTCAACACTTAGTCGATCACACTTAGTCTTCTCGTCACTCATAACTATTCAGGTCTCTGTTAAATGCGTTCACTCCAAAAAAACTCAAGGCTTCCACACGCGCACACGCACACCCTTCTGGCGGCCCCACCGCAACGCTGCGTCGTGAGAAGGGAACCAGAGATCAAGCTTGTTACCCTTGATCGCGCCGCCACGGTCCTCTACACGTCCAAAGCCGTAACCCGGCACCTCCACAATGGTTCCGAACGGCAACACCGAGGTATCAGCCGCGACCGTACCCCGACCCGCACGCGTGCCGCTGGCCGTGATGCCGACCTCCTTCGGCTTGCCCTTGTTGGGTCCGCCGCTGATCACCGGAGGCCCCAGCCCAAACCAACTCCGTTCCCAACTACAACAAACTCCGCAGTTGCAGTACCCGGTCACCTCCATCGTCATCACCACCGGTGTTCGTCCGGCAGGCGGCCGGATACGGGCAGTCAAGCAGCCCGCCCACCAGACCAAAAGCGGCAGACAAAGGCCGGCAATGACAGCCGACAGGTGACTCAACCGGACACGCCGTACCCATCTATGAAGAAGCGTGGACATGTGGCCTGTAGATTAACAGAACCCCCCGGCTCCCGCAATGCCGATCACCCTGCGAGAGTTATCATTGAGGATTTAGGATTTGGGATTGGGGATTTTTCACTTCTGAGTTCGACGTTCGGCGTTCGATGTTCAGCGTTCACAGAATGGATACTTGCCCTGCCCCGCATCTCGTGGTATCACTTACGTCATGGATTTTGAAACCACACCCATGTCGCCGTTGAGCAGGCTCCGCATGCTGGTCGCGTGCATGCGCGACGCCCTGCACGACCGGTCGCCGCCGACCGGCGCAGACGAGCCACCGTGGCCGCTGCTTTATCGCACGGCATGCGAACAAGGCGTGGATACCTTTCTCTTTCCGTGGCTGACCGCCCATTTCCCTGAACATTTCGCTGCGTCAGCCGCCCCGCCCGATAGCGTGCCAGGCGCGTGGCGCATGCGCACCTTGCGAGAGCTACAACGTTCGACCCTGCGGCAGCGGCAGCTTGCCGAAATGGCGGCGGGTTTCGAACGCGCTGGTCTGAATCTGGTCATGTTGAAAGGCGCTTGGCTCGCCGAATCAGTGTACGCGAATCCGGTGTTGCGAAGCATGACTGACATCGACGTGCTGATCCGTACCGACCAGCGCGACCGCAGCCATGCCGTGATGCTGCAACTTGGCTACACCGCCACCGCAGACACCCTGCACAGCCGCTTCGCCTACGATCAAGGTTACCGCCACCCCCAGTACCCTTACGCCGTGGAAATGCACTGGGCGGTCTCCAGCGAGCGGGAGACCGACTCACCAGAAGCGGATATGGCAGCGATATGGCGGCATGTTGAACCGACACGGCTCTACGGTTTTCCCTGCTTCGCCTTGTCGGTCCCCGATCAACTCGCACATCTTGTACACCACATGCTGCACCATCTGTTCGCGGTTCCGCTGCGTTCCTATCTGGATATCGCGCTGCTCATGCGCACACGAGGCGATGCGCTCACGCCCGAGGCGATCACTGCCGCTGGCACGCGCTGGCAAACCGGAACGGCTATCCCGTTCATCTTGCGTTTCGTTGCGGATCTGTTTGACATACCCCTGCCCGCCACCTTGACGAGCAGCGCACCGCAAATCGAGGCAACTTGGCGTGACGCCGTGCTTCACGCCCTCGCCCGCCTGCCGCACGGGTCAGAGCGCGGGGCGGAATCGACGATGCTCAGTTATCGCCAAGCTGGTTTGTTAGGACGCGCCCGGCTGGTACTGAGTCGAATCTTCATGCCCCGAGCGTTTCTGGCCGAGCGCTACCCCTGCGCGCGTGTACTGGTGGGTGTGCCGTGGGCTTGGATCTGTCGGGCACGCGACCTGTACCGGACCCACCGCGCCACCCTCGCCGCGCTGGATACCGACGCCTCACCAGAACAACAACGGCTCGATACCGCCGCCGTCCGCGCGGCTCTTGCCAACCACCTGCGCAAGACACCAGACGCTTGAAGGCAAGGAGCTTGGTGAAACGAATCAGGGAGGACAAGCGGATGATACGGAGTCGGAGGAAACGGTGCGTTCGGAATGTGAGGTGGATAGCGTTTTTGATGTTCAGCGTAGCGTATGCGGGACCCGAGCCGCAAAGGGGCATAGAAGACGACGCCCCCGCGCTCTTTTCAGTGGGGTTCGAAGAAGTCGAAGCCGCCAATTTGTGGACCGCGAAACCTCTGGGCGGTGCGGAGGCCTCCATCCGCTTGGAAGCCGGAGCAGGAAAAGGGCGTTCGCTACGCGTGGAAAAAACCAATGTGAAGGGGTATGTCCAGTGGGAAACCGTGCCTATCCCGGTCGAAACCGCGACCACCTATCGGGTCTCCGCCTGGCTGAACACCCTCCACTCGGACCGCAAGTCCAAAGACGGGACGACCACGGCCGCCGCCGTCTACTTTATGATCAGCCCCTCCAGTTCAAAAAAAACCGGTGCATCCCATTCGAACATCTTCGGGCCGACCCGCCCGTTTTTCTCCTCTGGAAGCCAGTGGGAAAAACTCGATATGTCCTTCACGACCGGGCCGGACATCGACCGCGTGCGCATCAGTCTGGTTTTCGCACAAGACGCCATCGATATCTTGATGGACGACCTCAAACTGACGCGACTGGGAAACAAAAAGGACTACAAGCCACGGTATGAACGGCCTGTGCCCGAAACACTGATGCCGCTCGAAGAGGCAAAGAAGATCGTGGCGGCCAGACCGCGCGCAACCGCCGAAGTCCGCCGGGTGGGTCAGCGGCCGCGCCTCTTTCTGGACGGCAAAGAGAGCTTCCCCGATTTCTACGTCGGCAACGCGTGGCGCGCCCAAAACTCCCAGGTGCGGGAATTCGGCATGGCGGGCGTAAAGGTCACCTTCATCCCTTACATTCTGGGACGCGGCGTGTACGGTCCCTTTGGGGTCTGGAGAGGGCCGGGGCAGACCGACTTCTCCGAGGTTGATGAGATGTTGTGGCGGGTGCTCCGGGCGGATCCGAACATGTACATCATGTTTTACCTGTGTACCGACCCCTACTCGGAATGGGCCGCGGAAAACAACCTCGAGGATGTCGTGACCGATTGGGACGGCAACAAGGCCATTGTCAACATGCACTTCCTGCGCTGGGACAAGGTGCCGCCGCCGAAACCGGACGCCCAAAAATCCTCGTACATCGAGCGCTACGGCTACGTATATGCCTCGGAGCGGTTACGGAAGGACACCGGAGAGGTTCTCCGCCAGTTCGCTGGGCACATCCGGAATTCGCTTCCGGGCAAGGCGGTGATCGGGTACCATGTGATCGGAGGAAACGACGGCCAGATGTTCCAGTGGAACGATTTCCACGGGAACCGGTGCGGCGACTACAGCCCCGCCTCCCTGCGCGCCTTCCGGAACTGGCTCCGGACAAAATACCGGAGAGAGACCGAACTGAAAAAGGCTTGGCGTCAACCGAATGTGACCTTCGAAACGGCTGAATTTCCCGTGCCCGAACGGATTGGAACCGACCGGTTCTTTTGGGACCGTCCCGAAGACATGGACATCGTCGACTACAAAATTTTCCGTAGCGAGGGAACCATTGACACGCTCGCCGGGTACGGTCAAATCCTGCGCGACACACACAAATCGCCCATCCTGATCGGAACCTATTACGCAGGACCAGCCGCGAGCGTGATAAGTCACCGCGCCACCGGTTATCTGTTGAAGAAAAACATGTTCAACTATGTAACGTCGGTGTTGACCTATGACGCGATTCGATGGCCCGGCGGAACCGGCAAGGCCCATCAGGCATGGTCATCGCTGCTCCTCCACGACACCTTTGGACTCTCCGAGGCTGACTTCCGCTCCTGGAAAACGTATCCCGGCACACCGGAAAACAATTACCACGTTGCACGCGTAGAAACCGAGGCGGAAAGCAGCGCGATGATCCGCCGCGACGCCGGGCACATGCTCGCCGTAGGTCAAGGCATCTGGTGGTACGACATGAGCGGTGGATGGTTCAGCGACCCGGCCATCATGCGAACGATCACCGAGACGGTAAACGGGTTCCGCGCGGATCTGAAGAACCCCGCCCTGCCGAAATCCGACGTGGCGGTTTTTATCGACGAGCGAAGTCTCAACCATGTCGCCTCAGCCAACGCGGCGTATTTGGACTACGCGGGCATCAACCGGCAAATCGTGCTGCTCAACTCATCCGGAGTCCCCTATCACCTCTATCTTCAGGAAGATGTGGCCAACCGCCGCCTGCCGCCCTACAAGCTCTATCTCTTCCTCAATCCCTACCATCTTTCGGACAAGGAGTGGAACGCCATCCGATCGCTGCGGCGTGACGGCCGGATGCTCGCGTTCGTGCATGCTCCGGGCATCGTGGCGGGAAGCATCCCAGAGGCTACAGACGCGGCAGACGCGGTGACGCGCATCACCGGCATCCACGTCAAAAACGGCGGAGAGCAGTCCCTGCAGCTCCACACACTGCCCGGCAACGGTATCATGGAAACCCCGATCAACCAGATCAACCTCAAGGCCCCTGTCTTCGCCGTGGATGATCCGGAAGCCAAGCCCGTCGCGGCCTACGCGGATGGCCAGATCGCCGTGGCGTTCAAGGACTTTGGGAAATGGAAAAGCTTGTTTTTCGGCGGCGTGTCCATGAACGAGTTCTTCCTTAACGCGCTAGCACACTACGCCGGCGCATGGGTTGCGGCACCGGCGGGCAACGCGGTCTACGGCAGTCAGAACTTCCTGACCATCCACGCGCTTTATCCCGGCAATAAAGAGGTGCGCCTGCTGGAACGTTCCGAAGTGACCGACTTGGCAACCGGTGAGCTGATCTCGCGTGACACCGACCGGCTGACTTTCCCCATGAAACGCGGCGAGACCCGCTGGTTCCATCTGCAGCCGCCAGCCAAGCCGTGACGCAGGCCGCAAAACTTGACGTGGCCCTCGGCACTCCAGGCTTCATGGTTCCACTTCGGCGTTAAGCCGTTCTCCACTTCCACTTTTGCCTTGTCACTCCGCCACTGGAAACGCTAAAGTTTTAACCATTAAAAATTGTCGAAAACTCTCATGCGAGGATACCCTGATGCAATCTTTGGCACTGCGACTTTATGGCGAAAACGATCTGCGGCTCGAACGGTTTGACCTGCCGGAAATCACCGATGATGAAATCTTGGCGGACATCATTACGAACAGCATCTGTATGTCCGATTACAAGGCGACGATCCAAGGTGCCAGACACAAACGCGTTCCTAAAGACATTGCAGAAAAACCCATCATCATGGGACACGAATTTTGCGGCAACATCTTGAAGGTCGGCAAGAACTGGCAACATAAATTCCGCGCCGGCCAAAAATACGGGATCCAGCCGCAACTCAACATCCCCGGACGCGAGCACTGGGCACCGGGCTACTCGTTCCGTTGGATCGGCGGCAATGCCACGCGCATCGTCATCCCCAAGGAAGTGATGGAGCTCGACTGCCTGCTGACCTATGACGGTGACGCCTACTACAAGTCGTCGCTTGCCGAGCCGGTCTCCTGCATCGTCGGGGCCTTCCGCTGCAGCTATCACTTCAGGCCGGGCGAATATGACCACCAGATGGGCATCAAGCAAGGCGGCTCAATGATCATCCTCGCGGGTGCCGGCCCGATGGGACTGAGCGCGATCGACCTCGCGTTACACGGTCCCGAGCATCGTCCTGGACGGCTCGTGATCACGGACATCGACCAGGCGCGGCTCGACCGCGCGGCGCAGCTCTTCCCAGTCGAACACGCCAAGACCTGTGGCGTTGACCTGCACTATGTGAACACGGCGGGGCTGGACGATCCAGTCGCGTATCTCAAGTCATTGAATGAAAACAAGGGCTTCAACGACGTGATGGTCTTCGCGCCTGTACCCGCCCTGATTGAACAGGGCTCAGCACTACTCGGGTATCTGGGATGCCTGAACTTTTTCGCAGGTCCGGCTCGTACGGATTTCATGGCTGCCATCAACTTCTACGACGTGCATTACATGGGGCACCATGTCGTGGGTTCTTCGGGTGGCAACACCAAAGACCTGCAAGACTCCATGAACTACGCGGCGCAGGGCTTGGTCACGCCATCCGTCATGGTCACCCATGTGGGCGGCATCGATTCCGCGGCCGAGACCACCAAGAATCTGCCGGAAATTGCCGGCAGCAAGAAACTGCTCTACACTCACGTTTCTATGCCCATGACGGCGATTGAGGACTTCGCAAAACTCGGCGAGAAGGACCCGTACTTTGCGGCACTGGCCGAGATTTGCGGACGCAACAACGGACTGTGGTGCACTGAAGCCGAACAGTACGTGTTGACCCACGCCCCGCGTCTGGAAGAAGATGCCTGAGGTGCCGGGTGCCCCATGATCGCATTCCTGCATGGCACGCTGGCTGAAAAGACGCCCTCCACCGTCGTACTCGACGTGCAGGGCGTCGGCTATGAACTCTTCATCTCACTGAGCACTTATGACCGTCTGCCGGCCACGGGGAGTAAGTGCCGTCTGCTGACCTATTATCATGTCCGCCAGGACACGCAAGTGCTGTTCGGCTTTGCTCAGACTGAAGAAAAGCAGATGTTCGAAAGGTTGATCAACGTCAACGGAGTCGGGCCCAAGCTAGCCCTTAGCGTGTTGAGTGGTTTGACCGTGGCCGAACTGGTCGCCGCGATTGCCGAAAGCAACGTCAAGCGCATCAGCTCCGTACATGGTATCGGCAAAAAGACCGCCGAACGCATCATCGTGGAGCTTCGCGACAAAGTGGATCCGCTGGAGGCGCTTGCCGGGCGCACAGCAGGCGGTGGCGATGCCCGCAACGCCATGTTGCGCGACGCCATTCTGGCTCTCGGCCAACTGGGCTTCCCGCAAGACCAAGCGCGCAAGATGGTGCAGGCCGCGCTCGATGCCGACCCCGCCATAACCGACACCGAAGCCCTTCTGCGTAAGGCTTTGAGCAGGTAAGTGAGCGGGTGGCTGGCGGGGCTTGTTTTTGGACGAGATTGACGGGACTGACGGGACTGACGAGATTGACTTATTACCTCTTACCTATTACTTCCTGCTTCTCTCTCCGTGCCGCCCAGTCGGCTTGTCGCGCTACGCCCATCATAATCGCGACGTCATCATCCGAGTACACGCCACGTGAAAAAATCCGCTGCACGCCCTGCATCATGTGATCGGCTTTATCTTCCTTCATGAACCCGATCTGCAGCAGCATCTTGCGCCACATCTCCGCCAACTTGAGCTTGCGCGCGGCGGAGGCGGGCGCGGATTTTTCCACTGGCGGCTCATAGGAACCCACCGCGCCGTATAACTCGTAGCTACAGAGCAAGACCGCCTGCGCCAGATTCAGTGAAGTGTAATCGGGATGCACGGGAATGCGAATGAGATGGGTACAAAGCCCGATCTCCTCATTGGATAGTCCTTTATCCTCACACCCGAAAACCAAAGCCACCTTCCCGTTCGTCGCCAGACGCAACAACTCCGGCGCTGACTCGCGCGGGGTCTTCACATGCTGCCGGTAGAGGCCGCCGCGCGCAGTCGTCCCCGCCACAAAGGCACAGTCGGCCACCGCCTCGGCCAGCGTGGCAGCCTCGCGCCGCGCGTTCAAAATGTCGGCCGCATGTACGGCCATCCGCGACGCATCGCTAGGATCATCGCAAAGCCGCGGTCTAGCCAGCACCAATTCGCGCAACCCCATGTTGGCCATCGCGCGGCACACCGAACCGACATTGCCGTGGTAAAGGGTTCCCACCAGCACCACGCGGATGTTTTGCAAAACGTCTTCCATCATCGCTCTTCGTGCTGACTGCTGACACACAAACCATCATCAGTGAAAAGATTGAAAAACCAGACCGTTGTGCCTTCGGGAAGCTCAGCCCCCAACGTTCCCTCTCCTGATGCGTTCCCGTTGATCGTGACGGGAGCGGCCTGCCAAACGCGCTCTTGCCACTTGCCGGTATGCGTCGTGGTGTTGAGTTCCGCCTTGGCGACCCTACGGCCGTTGGCGTTGAAGGCCGCGCTTACAGTCCGGCCTTCGCACACAACGCGGGTGAAGGCCGGCAGCGGCCGGGCACCGCGTGTCATGCTATCGGCAAACGCCAAGATTTCGGCAGGATTCTCACCGGCAGCGCCGTGACCGTGCGGCATGCGCAGCCGCACACAGAGCGTAAAGGGCACCTTCAGTGCTCGATAGCTCTTTTGGAGCGAATCCATCGGGTAAGCAAAATCATTGCTACCGGTCACCCAGAGAAACGGCATCTTGGCGTGCGGCAAATACACCGAAGGATCCCACAATCCCAGCCACTTATCGGCGTTCGCCTTTGTCATACGCTGGAACACGTTGAGCCACGCGGAGTTGTCGCCCAGAAAACCACAGCCGTACACCGGCACGGCAAACGCGAAGCGATCGTCTACCGCAGCCACGATGCAGGTGAGATAGCCGCCCCATGAGATACCGGTCACCCCGATCCGCGACGTATCGATTTCCGGTAGCGCACGCAACAACGAGTGACCGCGCACGGCAGCCGCCACCGCATGATAGGTCCATTGGTCGGTAATCGGATCGTTGTAATTGTCAAAGCCCCCCCACCCCGGCGGCCCGGCCCAAGCATGCCGCCGATGGCCCTTCTGCTCCTCGCCGTAGGCGTTTCCGCTGACCGCCCCACAGGTGTCCATCGACACCGCCGCGTAGCCGCGACTGTTCCAGAGCTTGACCCAGCGCACAAAGGCCGAACCGCCGCCACCGTGGATCAATACGATGCCCGGCACCTTGTTCGTGGATGAGGCCCCAGCGGGAAGCCCGTAGTAAGCGAACACGCGCGTGGGGCGCCCCTGATACGGCTCGCCTTCGTAAAAGACGGTCTTCACCTCGTTGGTGACAAACTCAGTGGCCTCGAAAAGTCGTGGCGTCTGATAGAGTGCCGCGCGGTCCCAAGGACCGACCGGCCCGCCGCGGAGCGACTGGAACGCCGCCAACACCAGACATATACAAAAAACTGTAACTCGATTCATGCCTGTCATGTAATCGGATGCAGTGACAAGAACCGCGCTGTGCGCGGGTCGCGGCACCGCTTTCTCTCCGCGCTACGCGCGGAAACACTCCCCACTCCTGCCTCAAAAAGCGGCGTCGCGCGGAATACCGCTTGCCGCCGCACTCCAAATTCTTTCGTCACACTTGCGGTCATGCCACCACCCTCCTCAAACCACCGATCCTCGCATGCCCGGCGCGGCCGTGTCCGGCCGCCACGTCAGCGTTTCGCCAATTCGCAGCGCGGCGACATCAAGACATCCGGCCTCGCTCTCTAGCACGCGTACTGCGTGCCATCCCCCCCCGACCATCAATCTGCCGGGCGGCACATTCTGGACCACGCGTGTCACCAGCCAAGCCCGATCCAAAAACACTAGATCGATCGCAAACCGCATGCCGACGGTATGCACAGCACGGCAACGCTCGATCAGCAACGCCGCGTCCGGACCCAATGCACGACATCCCAGCAGGCCGCGCAACCGCGTGAACCACGTCGCGGCACGCGCAGTCCGCCGCACCCAGACCTCGTCCCCGCGCATCATGCAACCATATTCCACAACCACCCCGGGCTTTACCGATCCAGCTTGATCGAACTTCCGAACGCAGGCGGCAAGGCCGGCCACGGCGGACGTCCCTCGCGCACGCGATTCAAATCGGCGAGCACGAGTTTCCAGTCGCGATGGCGGTTGTCAGGATCCTTGGCCGTCAGTTTTTCCAACAGCAGTGCGAAGGGAGTTCCCAGATCCTTGGCGATGCCCCGCGGATCAGGTGCCTGCTCGTTGCCGACATGGCAACGCAACATCTCGTCATCGCTCTTGCCCTGAAAGAGCATACGTCCTGTAATCATGTGATACAACGTAGCGCCCAACTCATAGATATCCGAACGGCAATCCAACTTATCACTGCCATAGACCTGTTCGGGCGACATATAAGCGGGAGTACCGAGGATCTCATCGGACTGGCTCTTTCTTTCGCTGGCCAACAGCGTAACCGACCGGCTGAGCCCGAGATCAGTGACCTTCACAGTCCCGTCTGCATCAGCCATAATGTTGTCGGGCTTGATGTCGCAATGCACCATCTGGTAATGCGTCCAGGCGTAGTCCATCGCCACCGCGACGCTTTCTGCGACGATCAGGGAGTCTTCTTCGGAGACTTGGCCTTTCCGTCGCAGCAAGTCGCCAAGGGTGTAACCGTCCACCAGTTCCATGACGAAGTAATAGACGCCATCAGAAAAGTTCGCGTCATAGACCTGCACAATGCCCGGATGCTTCAACTGCGCCGCAGCGCGCGCTTCCTCGCGGAAACGCTGAATATCGTCGGGATCCGTGGCAAAGGACGAGGAGAGGATTTTGACCGCCACATAGCGGTCAAGCGAGACCTGACGTGCCTTCCAGACCGACGCCATACCGCCGCGTCCTAGAAGACCCAGCACCTCGAAATTGGGCAATTTGAATGCGGGTATTTCGCTCATCGGGATTGTGCTCCTTCCCCCCGGCATGCTGGACACAGCACCTGGGTTTCTCCTTTACATTCTGGACACGGCGCACCTTTCACGTCGCCCGTTCCCTTGCATCTTCTACACGGCATCAGGCCGGTCCCCGTACACCGCGTGCAACGCGGTGCCAAACCGCTACCGTCACACTTCGAACAGGCCACACTTCCGCTACCTTTGCAGACCGGGCACGGAATCTCTCCCAACCCGTCGCAACGCGGACACTTTTTGACCGCCTCTTCATTCAGCCGTCTCTCTTTTCGCGCGCCGGTTCGGCGCGTCTCCTTGAGCACACCTTGCGTACACCCCTCAAAATCACACGGTTTCCAACCGCTTCCACGGCAAGCCGTACACGCTTGGCGTGCCGTTTGCTGACATTCGCGGCAAGGCATCGGCATGCCGGTCATAATCAACGCGCGCTGCTGATTGGAAAGCAGTTTGTCCAGCGCGGGCGGCACCAAGACGCGCCCGACCTTGACATCGCCGGCCACCATCTGCCGCTGCTCGAACTCCGTCCGCCCCTGCAAGAGTTGCATCTTAGCCTTCGACACCTCCTTAAGCCCGGGGAGCGTGCCAGCCCCTTTGCACGTGGGGCAGGGCACGCCGGAAACAGACTTGAGCCCCTTGCTGGAATCAACCTTGCTGAGATCGAGCTGATAACGTCCGCTACCGTTGCACCGCTTGCAAGGCACCGTTCCCCGCTGCACAAGGCTCAGTGCACGCGCACTGCCCGTCAGAATCGCTTCGCTCACAGTGTCCGGGAAGGTTCCTGCCGGCACGAGCCGCATCAGCGCCATGGCATTCTGATAATAGCACAGTGCCAACTCCGGCTGCTTTGCCTCTAACTCCCGGGCCAGACGCACATTCGCCTCCACAATGCCTGCTGCCAGACGCCCCACCTCCGCCTTGTCATCAGCCTGTGCGGTCGGTTGTTCGACCGCGGTCGGCGTATCGGCCTTCGGCTTGGGCAGGGCTTCCTTGCAATGGCGGCACACCGCATCACCGGCCCGCGCCTCGCGTCCGCACTTCCCGCACACAATCAAACCCTGCGCCCAGAGCACGCCCGCAACCAGCAACGACATGCTCAAACACCGCCATACGCTTGCCATCACTGACCTCCTTTGTCTTTTCCTTCACCTTCTTCAGCAGCTTTGTATTCACGCAGCTTACGGTGCAACGTGCGGCGACTGATGCCCAACTCCTCCGCCGCCCGTGTGCGATTGCCGCCGTTCTTCTCCAGTACCGCCATGATTTTGCGGCGCTCAGTCTCGGCCAGCGATCCCGACGCCAACACCGGCGTCCGAAGCGTCACTCCGCCACCGCTCTTAACGGCATCGCGGATATTCGCTGGAACATCACGTGCCGTAAGCCGCTCCGAACGCGACAGCACCACCATCTTCTCGATCGTATTGCGCAGTTCACGCACATTGCCCGGCCAAGCGTAGGCCTCAAGGATATTCAGGGCATCCGGCGTCATCCCTTCGATCTGTCTGCCGTTCTTCTCGCTATACTCTTTCAAGAAACGGCTGGCCAACAACGGGATGTCACCGGCGCGCTCCGACAACGGCGGCAGCGTGATGTCCACGACATTCAACCGGAAGTAGAGGTCTTCGCGGAACTTGCCCTGAAGCACGGCATCACGCAGATTGCGGTTGGTCGCCGCGATCACGCGGATATCGACCTCGATCGTCTCTTCGCTACCCACTCGCTCAAACGTGCGCTCCTCAAGCACGCGTAGGAGCTTAACCTGAATGGAGGGATCGATTTCAGAAATCTCATCAAGAAAAAGCGTGCCGCCATCCGCCAGTTCAAAGCGCCCCTTGCGTTGCACGGTGGCGCCGGTAAAAGCCCCCTTCTCATGGCCGAACAACTCGCTCTCGAGCAGCGTCGCGGAGAGTGCCGCGCAGTGCACCGCCACGAACGGCCCTTTGGCGCGCGTACTGAGACGGTGGATCGCCTGCGCCACCAGTTCCTTGCCCGTCCCGCTCGGCCCCTGGATCAGAACCGACGCCTGGGTCGGTGCCGCCTGACGGATGATATCGAACACCTGTTTCATCGCGTCCGACTCGCCCACGATGTTTTCCATGCCGTATTTTTCGTTGAGCTGGCTCTCAAGGGTTTCGACGCGGTGTTCAAGATCACGCGATTTGAGTGCGCGCGCCACCAGCATGTCCAAATGGTCGAGGTTGACAGGCTTGGTCAAAAAGTCGTAGGCACCCTGCTTCATCGCGTCAACGGCCGTCTCAACCGAACCATAGGCGGTCAACAAGATGCAGACCGTACGGGGATACTGCGCCATCACACGCCGTAACAATCCCAGACCATCCGTACCCGGCATGCGCAGGTCAGAAAGCAGCAAGTCCACCTGCTGTCCGCTGCCCATCAACGACAACGCCGCATCGGCACTCTCCGCCGTCAACACTGTATAATGACGTTGTAACGCACGCTGCAAGCCATCGCGCGTATTCTTGTCATCGTCCACAACGAGGACCACTGGTTTGCCGTTTCGTTTCATGCCATCATTCTACCACTTCTGGAGTGCCGTCGAACGGCGTCTGCGATTTATTTTTTTTCGTGGCGGCCGGAGGGGTGAGCAGACGAACCCGCCGTTCGGAACGCGGCAGGCGCACTTTAAAACAGGTTCCCACGCCCTGCTTGCTCGACAACTCGATTTCGCCACCATGCTCATCGACAATCCGCTGCACAATCATCAAACCCAGCCCGCTGCCGGTCTGTTTGGATGTGCGGTAAGGTTCAAACACGCGCTGCAACTCTTCCGGCGCAATCCCCTTTCCCGTATCGACAAAGGCGATATCCACATACACGTCACCCGCGCTCACCTCGATTCGAAGCGCACCACCGTCCGGCATCGCCTCCAGCGCGTTTTTGATGAGATTGAAAAACACCTGCTTGATCTGCGACCGGTCGAGCTGCACCGTCGGGATCGTATCCGTGATGTCCACCGACACCGTGATGCGGCGATTCTCAAACTCAGTTTTCAGCAGTGCCAACGTTTCCCGCAACACATCGGTCACCTGCTCTGTCCGCATCACTGGCTGCGTCGGACGCAACGCACGCAAAAACTGCCGGATGATCGTATCCAGCCGCTCCACCTCGGCGCGGGCCACACCCACCAGATTGGCCAGCGGCTCGCGCGTGTCATCCGGCAGATCCTGCAGTTCGCGTGCAAGAAGCTGCAGGTGAATGTTGAGGGCATTCAACGGATTGCCGATCTCGTGCGCCACACCCGCCGCCAGCAGCTTGACCGCGTTAAAGCGCTCGCTCTCTAGCGTCGAGGCTTCCTGCTTGCGGTCGCGCGTGACATCACGCAGAATCACCAGAACGCCCTTTTCGACAAGGCCTTCCTCATGCAGCGGCATTGCGTACACACTGATGAAACGGTGTTCGGGATAGGTGATTTCGATTTCGCGCGTCACCATCCGTGCCCAGCCGCTGTCTGAGGCCGGCACCTCCAACAGGTGCTCCCAGTCCCAATCGCGCAAAACACGCATGATCGAACGCCCCTTGGTCCGTTTGAAATCAAACCCCGCGAGCCGTTCAGCAGCATGGTTGGCGTAGAGCAGATGGCCGTCGTTATCGATAACCACCAAACCCTCTTGGATCGTCTGGAAAATAGTCTCCAGAAACCCTCGTTCCTGCACCAGGCGCACCATCTGCGCCTGAAGACTCTCAGGGTTCAACTTGTCGATCCGCGCGACCAATCTATCAAAAAAACCGGAAGCCATGCACGCCACTTCACTTCTGTGTCTATTTGACACACACTATAATGAACGCCCCCCCATTCTTCAAGCGCAAACACCCTGTTTTAGTTCATTAGTGCCGTGCCGACCGATAAAGCCAATAAGGCACTAATAAACTCATTGGCTGTTCCTGCTCGGCGTCCTTTCGTTCTTTTCCCCTTGCATCCCCCCGTCCCCCCGTCTTACCATACCATACATCCACTAATCGAAAGGACGGCCATGAAACACACAGCATCCCGCTTCACATGCTCGCTCCGTTCACTGCGCATTCGCAGCTTGGCGTTTGCGCATCTCGCGTTGCTCATCCCCTTTGTCTTACCCGCCGACACCTTCGGCCCCTACACCTACACCGTCAGCGACGGCCAAGCCACCATCACTGACTTCGACAGCACCTGCTCGGGCAATTTATCCATCACCAACGAACTGGGCGGTTGTCCTGTCATTTCCATCGGCGACGATGCCTTCCGCAACCGCACCGCCCTCACCGATGTCACCATCCCTGACAGCGTTACAAACATCGGTAATTGCGCCTTCGCCGGTTGCACCAATCTCACCACCATCCTTTTCACCAGCAACGCCCCGACCATCCAAGACAACTCATTCGATAACACTCCCGCTACACTCTACTATCTTCCCGAAACCACCGGATGGTCGGAGACCGTCGCGGAGCGCCCAACCAAACTGATTCCGCTTTGGTACAGTTCGGACGGTACGCAAATCACAATCACGGATCTTGATCATCGGTACGTAGGCCACATCCCTCTCCCGACGATATTGGACGGATGTCCCGTCACATCTATCGGCCCCAGAGCCTTCTATGGTTGCATCAACCTCACATCCGTCACTCTTCCAGAGAGTCTCACAAACATCAGCGACGAAGCCTTCTACGACTGCTCCGCCCTCTCCGACATCATTATCCCCAGTGATATAACAAACATAGGCAGCTACGCCTTCGCTGGATGCACCAACCTCACATCCGTCCTCTTCACCGGCGACCTCCCGACCATTCAAGACAACACATTCGACAACACTCACGCCACAAACACGCTCTATTACCTTCCCGACACCACCGGGTGGTCTGAGACCGCCGCAGGGCTCCCAACCAAACTGGTCCCGCTCTTGTACAGTTCCAATGGTACACAAATCACGATCACCGGTCTCAATGATGATGGGTGGGGGTATACCGGCCACCTTCCCCTTCCAGCGGTATTAAACGGACTTCTCGTCACCGCCATCGCTGACGGCGCCTTCGTCTCCCGCGCCCTCCTTACCTCCGTCACCATCCCCGACAGTGTCACATCCATCGGCAGTTACGCCTTCGAACACTGCACATCCCTCACTTCCGTTCTCTTCACTGGCAATGCCCCGGCAATGAATACCACCGTGTTCTACAGTGCCCCCGCCACGCTCTATTACCTTCCCGGTACAACTGGCTGGTCATCTTCCTTTGCCGGGCGTCCCGCCGTCTGCTGGAACCCCGCCTTCAGTTCGACGTCACTCGCCTCCGGGGTATTTGCCTTTACGCTCACCGGCAACGCCAGCATCCCCGTCCGCATCCAAGCCAGCGACAGCCTCATGTCCCCCCACTGGCTCCCCCTCTCCGACACCGTTATCCCCGCCTCCGGCACCCTCGACTTCATCGACCCTGACCCCCTCGCGCTTCTACCGCATTGTCTTCCCCCAGTAACTTAATTGCTATGTTAAAGAGTCCCTTTTCGTGTTTCATGCTTCTCGCTCTCATGCTCGTGCCGGGCTTGGCTGTCAGGGCGCAGACGCGCGTCTGGCTTGACGAGCTGGATCTTGCCTATATGAGCTGCGGTTGGGAGCATCCCCTCGCACGCCAGGCGGTCGGCGGCAGTCCCCTGAAAATCGCACGGAAAAAGTTTGAGCGCGGTGTCGGCACGCACGCGCCGAGTTGGTTCGCGATCGAGACCGGCGGCGAGGCATTGCGCTTCGAGGCACAGGTCGGCATGGATGACGAAGCACTGATCCGCGGTCGGGGTTCCGCCATTTTCCGCGTGTACGCCGACGGCCGGCTCGTGGCCGATTCCGGCGTACGGCATGCCCGGCAGCCCGCGCACAACTTGACGGCGGAACTGGCTGGTGCCAAGGTGGTCGTGCTGGAGGTCTCAGACGCCGGCGACGGCAGCACACACGATCACGCCGACTGGTGCGACGCCTTTTTCACGGTGCGTGACGGCGCGGTTCTGAAGCCGTTGCCGCGTCCGCCGACGGAGCAAATGGGCATCCTGACGCCGAAACCGTCAAAGGTACCGCGCATCAACGGCGCGCGCGTCTTCGGCGTACGTCCCGGCCGTCCCGTGCTCTTCACCATCCCGGTCAGCGGCGAGCCGCCCTTCACCCTGACGGTGGACGGACTGCCGGAGGGCCTTGCGCTGGATGGCACGCGCGGCCTGATCACAGGATCGGTCGCCGAGGCGGGCAGCTACCGCGTGACCTTCCGCGCCACCAATGCGCACGGCACCGCCGAACGCGAGTGGCGCTTGGAGGTCGGTGAACGCATCGCACTCACGCCGCCGATGGGCTGGAACTCGTGGAACTGTTTCGCGCACACGGTTTCGGATGCCAACATCCGCACCGCCGCGCAGGCCATGGTCGAAAGCGGCTTGATCCGACACGGCTGGAGCTATGTCAATATCGACGACTATTGGCAGACCTCGCCGGGCGAACGCACCGACACCTCGCTCATGGGACCGGCACGCGACAGCGCCGGACGCATCCTGCCCAACGCACGTTTTCCTGACATGGCAGCGCTCTGCCGCGATGTCCATCGGCTCGGCCTCAAAATCGGCATCTACTCGTCGCCGGGCTCAACCACATGCGGCGGATGTGTTGGAAGCTGGGGTCACGAAGTGCAGGATGCGCAAACTTATGCCGAATGGGGCTTTGATTATTTGAAGTACGATTGGTGCAGCTATGCACAACGCGCCCGCGACGATTCGCTTAGCGAGTTGATGCGTCCCTATCGCGTGATGAACCGGGCGTTGCGCGCACAGCCACGCGATCTACTATTCAGCCTCTGCCAGTACGGCATGGGGCATGTGCCGGCCTGGGGCGCAAGAGTCGGCGGGCAGTGCTGGCGCACCACGCACGACATCGTGGACACGTGGGAGAGCGTGATCGGGATCGTGCGAGCGCAGGAGGGCTTCGAGCTGTTCGCCGAGCCCGGCGCTTGGAATGATCTCGACATGCTGGTGGTCGGCACTGTCGGATGGGGAACGCCGCACCCGACACGCCTCACGCCAAACGAACAGTACAGCCACATCTCATACTGGTGCCTGCTCGCCTCGCCGCTGCTGCTCGGTTGCGACCTGACACAACTCGATCCCTTCACCCTAAACCTGCTGACCAATGATGAAGTACTGGAGGTCAACCAAGATCCGCTGGGGCGGCAAGCGGTGTGCGTGCAGCACGACGACGCACAGGAAATCTGGGCAAAAACAATGTCGGACGGCAGTACCGTCGCAGGGCTCTTCAACCGAGGTTGCCTGACCCGCACCGTCACGCTGCCGTTTGCATCGCTCGGGCTGAAAGGCCCGCAGCGCCTGCGGGACCTCTGGCGTCAGAAAGACCTCGGCGTCATCACCGCCGATACCTTCACGGCGGAACTTCCGGGACACGGCGTACTGCTGCTTAATGTACGACAAGCGCACTAGCGCGGCCGCGCTACGCGCGGAGTTAGCATTTAGGATTTAGGAGTTAGGAGTTTTCGACTTCAGCGTTCAGAGTTCGACGTTCAGCGTTCAGAGTTAAAAAAACGTTTAACGCTCAACGCTCAACTTTTAACGCTCAAGTTATAGGCAAGGAATTAGGAATTAGGAGTTGGTAGACATACCTCCCGCCAGCCAGCGGCCAGCGCAACGCTGGCCGCTGGCTGGCGGGAGCGCGCT
>ERZ795047.2084-NODE-2084-length-19553-cov-6.166120_pt1 | contig 19553 bp, 18 predicted proteins | sample MGYA00375131_ERZ795047 | MGnify/ENA primary metagenome ERZ795047 (study PRJEB30176, sample SAMN05720228) | activated sludge metagenome | isolation source: Anaerobic digester | place: Japan | collected 2015-05-20 ...
CACCGTATGTGCAAAGATAATGACACTTTGCTCGGTGCCACCACTTCATTCTACTCTGACGAATGCGCCGAGAGTATGTGCGACCTTCACCTGCGTGACGAGCTTCACAAGGATGCCAAAGGCAATCTTCAGCGGTATTACAGGCTCCATGCCTACCGTCCGCACACCATCGAAATGGCGTTGCGCTACGAGATCAACTGCCCGGAATGTAATAGCGGCAGACTGAAACAGGTCGGCAGATGCCTCAATTCTCACGAGCTGGGCCTCTATATCTGTCCGGTCTGCGAGAAGCGCAAGAGCAGCTATTAAGGAGGTACAGACAATGAATTACGCAGAAAACAGAATCCATACCGGCCATCCGGATTATGAAACGCAGTTCTGGAACTGCATGAAGGGCGCACCTTATGCCGAGGATCGTCTCGAAAAAGGACGCTCGTCCGCAACCGGTACATACAATCTGCCGGTAAACACAGATAACAATTATGAGAAAGAAATCGGCAAGGTGAGCGTTTTCAGAAAGCTCGCCTCCGTCTTCACCCGTTATAACGGTGCTGTGGATATCATCACAGCCAACAGCGATGATATTGCAGAGTTTGTCCCGGAGACCGAAAGCATCGACATCAAGGATGTTATTGATGATTTCAACACGATCAGAGTGACCGGGAACAAGCTGGCTACGCTTCTGAGACTGCCCACCGAGTTCGTTACCGATGCCGCCTTCAATCTCGAAGGTTATCTTACAAAGCGCCTTGCGAGAAACTTTGCAAGAGCCGAGGATAACGGTTTTATCAACGGTACCGGCACAGATGAGCCTGTGGGTATCTTACACGCCACCGCCGGTGCTGAGACGGCTGCCACAGTTGAAACCATCACTTACGATGATGTGATTTCGCTCTATTTCTCCGTAAAGGCCGAGTACGGCACAAACGCCGTCTGGCTGATGAACGACAAGACCGCTCTGGCCCTTCGTAAGCTGAAAGATAATACCGGAAACTATATCTGGAACAATGCCGACAATACCATTCTCGGCAAACCGGTAATTATTTCCGAGTATATGCCGGACGCTGAGGAAGGAAACAAGCCTATTGCTTTCGGTGATTTTTCGTATTACTGGATCGTGAAGCGCACGCCCGTCAGCGTCAAGATACTGCAGGAGCTGTTTGCTTTGAGACACCAGACCGGGTATCTGGCTTTCGAGTTCATTGACGGAAAGCTCATCCGTACCGATGCAGTGAAGGTCATTGAAATTGCCTCTGAGGAGTCTGCCTCTGCATAACGCAGTTCAGATATAGTCATTTGGGAAACAGGCGCAGCGGTTTTATGCTACTGCGTCTGTTTTTCTCAAAAATTCAAAGAAACATTTACACCGGATTTATTACATTATTACTCGCTTATAGCAGATTTATGGGTTAATTACCCCTTTGAAATCGCGTTTGTGCACACGAGACCCCGGCACCGTTGCCTGCTGCGAAGGTCGTAGAGATTTTGACCGCCCCTCCCGGTCTGAAAGGAGAACGACACCATGCCGAGAAAGCCAAAGAAGCCCTGTGCCTATCCGGGCTGTCCGAACTTAACCGAAGGAAGGTACTGCGAGGAGCACGAGAAGCTGGCCAATCAGCAGTACAACAGATACCAGAGACCTTACGATCCATCCGAGCGCTATGGCGCATTGTGGAGGAAGGTACGTAAGGCATACATATCAGCGCATCCGCTCTGCGAGGAATGTTACAAGCAAGGCCGGTTAACGCCTGCACAGGAGGTACATCACATTGTTCCTCTTAGTAAAGGCGGCACACATGATTTTGAAAACCTCATGGCTTTATGCAAACCATGCCACAGCCGCATCACTGCCGAGAGCGGTGACCGCTGGCACAATAATAAATAACCCAAGGGGCCCTGCAAATCTCTGTGGCAATTCCCTCTGCCAACGGTGCCGGGGTCTCGTGCACATTTTCGCGAAAGTAATGAGGGAATAGCCCCATAAGTTATTTTGAAAAGGAGCCTGCTATGGATAAAGAGCCTGTAAGCGTCATCAAGAAAACCATCGGTGACACAGTTTACATCATAGAGAATACCATCAGCGAAAGCGCCAAGGAAACAGCCTACGATAAGGTCAAAAGGCTCATCCTTAATGACGCAGATATTTTACAGAAGAAAGCATCTTAATTGCTTGCTATTTGCGCAGTATAGAGCGAATATGTAGTACCGCTTGAAGACTGTCGGAAAGGAGGAAAATCATGAATACAAACAGACAGTCTTACGTTGCTGCATCAGATAAAATTACCGCTCTGTATTGCCGCCTCTCACGAGACGATGAGCTGCAGGGTGACAGCAACAGCATTATCAACCAGAAAACCATTCTGCAAAAGTACGCAGCCGACAACGGCTTTAAAAACACGCAGTTCTTTGTGGACGATGGTTACAGCGGTACGAACTTTGACCGTCCGGATTGGAACAGGCTCAGCGCCATGATTGATGAGGGCCTTATCGGAACAATCATCGTAAAGGATATGTCCCGGCTTGGCAGAGACTATCTGCAGGTCGGTATGTACACCGAGATGGTTTTCCCTAACGCCGACATCCGCTTTATTGCCATCAACAATGGCGTAGACAGCATCAACGGCACAGAGAACGACATGACGCCGTTCATCAATATCTTTAATGAGTTTTATGCCAAGGACACGAGCCGCAAGATAAGGGCTGTATTCAAATCCAAGGGCCAGTCCGGAAAGCCGCTCTGCACAAACCCGCCTTACGGCTACATCAAAGACCCGGAGGATAAAAACCACTGGATTATTGACGAGGAGGCCGCAAAGGTAGTCCGGGAGATATTCCGCCTCTGTGTTTCCGGTTACGGGCCTTCGCAGATTGCAAGAAAAATGATGGAGAATGGTTATATGAATCCGACTGCTCATGCTAAGGCAAACGGCAGAGGCACACCGGATAACCGCACTGTCGGAGACGATTACACTTGGCAGGATAGCACCATTACTCACATCCTTGTAAGGCAGGAGTATCTGGGCCACACGGTCAATTTCAAGACATACCGCAAGTCCTACAAGAACAAGAAGCAGCTCCACAACGATCCGTCAGAATGGCAGATTTTCGAGAATACCCACGAGGCCATCATAGACCAAGAGACCTTTGACATTGTGCAGCGCATACGGGACGGCAGACGCCGGGTTACGCCGATGGGCGAAATGCCTGTCCTCTCCGGAATGGTATTCTGCGCAGACTGCGGAAAGAAGCTCTACCAAGTACGAGGCAGAAACCTTCCGCAAAAGGAATACATGGTCTGCTCAACCTACCGGAAAATTAAAGGCGGTTGCAGTTCCCACCAGATACGCAACGAGGTGCTTGAAGCGCTGCTCCTTGACGGAATACAGACTGTGACTGTTTTTGCCAGAGAGCACGAAGCAGATTTTGTAGAGCTCGTTACCAAGAAGTCACAGGCAGAGCTGGACAAGAGCCTCCGGGACGGAAAACGGGAACTGGAACAGGCACAAATCCGTATCCGGAAACTGGACGAGATTATTCAGCGCCTTTACGAGGATAACATTGAAGGCAAAATTTCCGATGAGCGATTCGCCAAGATGAGCGCAAGCTACGAAGAAGAACAACATACCCTTGAAAGCCGGGTAGCCGAGCTGAAGAAGCTCATAGCCGCCGAGAAAGAAAGCTCCATTAATGTTGACCGGTTCCTCGCCCTTGTGAGGAAGTACACTGATGTCAAGGAGCTGAACGCAGAAATCATCCGGGAGTTTGTTGAGAAAATCTACGTCCACCAGACCGAGCGCATTGACGGCCAGAAGGTACAGCGCATCAATATCGTATGGAACTGCATAGGCGAATTCACACCGCCCACATTATCTGAGAATGAAAAATCGGCATAGCCGGTAATTTAATACCAAACTATGCCGAATTTTTTTCCGGGATTAAAAATCCCTAAGTTGCACCGCCTAATGGGAGCGATGGCAGGCGTTTCCACGGCAGGCTCTTCCTGCGGGCCGTTTTGACCCGGCGTGCATGCCGTGAAGCATAGGATGAATGCGGTCAACAGAGCTAATCCCCGTAGTTTTTTCATGGAAAACCTCCTTTTGTTATGAAACCTTTCTTATTATATCAAAACATCTGAATTTTTCGGGAACTCATCACAAATGTATCTAAACGAATATGAAGTTTTTGTGAATTGTTGTATAATGACAGTTGTATTAATGCTGCATATTGCAGTATAGATGCGCATTTCATAAGGAGGAGAATTATGAAGAAGTATCTTGCACTGCTGCTCTCAGTAGTCATGGTCATCGGCCTGCTTGCCGGCTGCACCGGCGGCGGAAGCGACCAGCCTGCGGGCGGCGAAGGCGGAGAAGCTGCCGGCGCGGATCCCTACACCGGTATTCCTTACTCCAGCGACACGGAATACGACTATCTGTATTCCGAAGAGATCACCAGCATGAACTATCTGGCGACCTCTGTATCGGCGAACCAGAAGCCCCTGGCAAACTTCGTCGATACCCTTATCGAGTACGACAACTTAGGCAACATCGTTCCCGACCTGGCTACCAGCTGGGAAGAGAGCGACGACGGTCTCACCTGGACCTTCCATCTGAGAGATGACGCCAAGTGGTATACCTGCGAAGGCGAAGAGTATGCTCCCGTTACCGCCAACGACTTCGTAATGGCGGCAAGACTGGTCGCAGACGTCAAGTTCGACTCCGATATGCCCGACATGCTCACCTCTTACATCGTCAACGGCTCCGAACTGTACAACGGCGTCATCGACGACTTTACGCAGCTGGGCGTAGAAGCGGTGGACGACTACACGCTGGTCTATCACTTAAAGCAGCCCTGCGCTTACTTCCTCACCCTGCTCACCTACGGCTGCTATCTGCCGGTCAACGAGGAATTCTATAAGTCCTGCGAGATCGAGAATCCGACTCCGACCATCAACGACAGCGGCGAAGAAGAGCTCGTCACCAACGAGTTCGGTACCGACTACGACAAGATCCTGTACTGCGGCGCCTACATCTGCCAGAGCTGGCTGCCCCAGGAAGAGATGATCTGGGTCAAGAACGAGAATTACTTCGACGCAGACAAGGTCTACATCACCAAGGTAAACGGCAAGTATAACGCTCAGGCCGACTCCATCGCTCCGGAAATGTTCCTGCGCGGCGAGATCGACTCCTGCTCCGTCACCACCAACATCCTGGATGAATGGCTCAACGGCGACAACGCCCAGTACGTCCACCAGTCCAAGAAGCTGGGCACCATCATGTACATGCTGTTCAACTTCAACCCGAAGATGGAAGACGAAGCCGCAAACGAGGCTTACAGAGCTGCCGTCAACAACAAGAACTGGCGTATGTCCATCGTGTACGGTCTGAACAAGGCTTACTGCCTGTCCGCTTACGATCCGTATTATGCGGAAGAGCGTGTGACCAACCTGATGATCCCCGCGGACTTCGCGATGGTCGACGGTAAGGACTACACCGAGTTCGGCAACCTGCCCGAACTTTCCAAGGGCTTCTATGACGAAGCCAAGGCTCTGGAATTCAGAGACGCTGCCAAGGCCGAACTCGAGGCCGCCGGCGTGCCCCTGCCCATCCAGATCCCCGTATTCTACAACCCGTCCACGCCGAACATGGAAAACTCCTTCCAGCTGATCGAAAAGCAGCTCGAAGAACTGCTCGGCACCGACTACATCGACATTACAGTCTACGCCGGCCCGACCACGAACTTCATCGGTGAAGTCCGCCGTCCCGGCAAGTGGGGTCTCTACGAACAGGGCTGGTCCCCGGACTACGCAGATCCTGCCACCTACTTCGAACCCTTCGGTTACGGCTGGACCTTCGGTTCTCAGGAATACATCGAAGGCGATGAATACAAGACCGGCTACATCTACACCGAAGAAGATTACGCCAACAACGTGATCGACGACGAAGAACTGGTCGGAACCCCGCAGATGGTCTTCAACTCCCTGGTCGAGGCAGCCAGAGCCGAAAAGGAACTGAACGCCCGCTACGAGCTGTTCGCCAAGGCGGAAGAATACGCCCTGACCGAAGGCCTGATGATCCCTTATCAGCAGTACAACGACGGCTATGTTGCTTCCAAGCTCGCTCTCTACGAAGCAGAGAACGCGATGGCCGGCATCTGCGCCTACAAGTATAAGGGCATGCACCTGCTCGAAAAGTCCTACTCCATGGAGGAATTCGAGAAGGCTACCGAGGCCTGGGAAGCCGAGAAGGCAAAGTAAGACGCTTTGAGATCTCCAAATCTCAATAGAAAAGCGCAATAAAGTGGAGGGTGTCCCAAAAGGCATGCCAATGCTGAAGGGACGCCCTCTTTTCTCAATCAAACACAGAAGGAGGATGAAAAGGTGGCGAAATACATACTCAAGCGCTTCGGCGCAGCCCTTCTCAGCCTTTTTATCATCATTACGCTCATCTTCTGTCTACTGCGCCTGATGCCCATCGAAGGCTATCTGGGACCGAACGTGGATAAGCTGAGCGAAGAAGTCATCGCAGCGAAACTGGCTGCGAAGGGACTGGACAAACCGGTTCCCGTGCAATTATTCAACTTTTACCGAAATCTCGCGCGGGGCGACCTGGGCAAATCCTGGATCTACCGCGAAAACGTGGACATCGTCAAGATCATCAAGCCGAAGATCAAGATCTCCGCGAAACTGGGAGCGATGGCCATGGGCCTCTCCCTCCTCATCGGCATCCCTTTAGGCGCGGTCATGGCGCGAAGCAAAGGCAAGTGGCCCGACAAACTGGGCACCGGCTTTATCGTGTTCCTGCAGGCTGCCCCTTCCGCAGTGTACTTCCTGTTTATCCAGATGTACGCGACAAAAGGTACAGGCTTGCCGATGCTATACAACGACAGCAAACCCATCTCATGGATCTTGCCCATCATATCCCTGGCCCTTCCCTCCATCGCCAACTACGGCATGTGGATGCGCCGGTACATGGTGGACCAGATGAACCAGGACTACGTAAAACTGGCCCGGGCGAAAGGCGTATCCAACAAGGCGGTCATGATGAAGCACGTCTTCCGCAACGCCTTCGTTCCCATGGTCCAGACGATCCCCTCGTCCCTGCTCTTCACCATCATGGGTTCTCTATATGTGGAGTCGATCTACTCCGTGCCCGGCATGGGCGGTCTCCTGATCGACGTTATCCAGCGCCAGGACAACACGATGGTGCAGGCGCTGGTCCTCATCTTCGCCTCGGTGGGCATCATCGGCCTGTTCCTGGGCGACATCCTCATGGTGCTCGTTGACCCGCGCATCAGTCTTACCGGAAAGGAGGAGAGCCGCTGATGAGTCTGTTTAGAAAAGGCGCCGTCATGGAAAAAGCCTCGGAAGGCATGGCGGATCAGCTCGAGAAAGCGCTCCGGGATTCCCTTCCCGACGATCTTACGCCCGAGCAGGTCGCCGCGCTCGATCCTTCCCGCTTCGAGATGGCGGAATACGACGATACCCTGGCGGAAAAGACCGGCTACTCCAGCTATTCCTACTGGCGCAGCACGTTCCGCGCGTTCTGGAACAACAGGCTGGCGAGATTCCTGCTCGTCGCGCTGCTGCTCCTCATCGCATTTACGATCATCCAGCCCCATCTGCCGGGTCAGCGGCCCCCCGCCCAGATCTACGATTTCGACGACGGATCCGTCATGAGAAATCTCCCGCCCAGCCACGACTTCTGGTTCGGCACCAACGCCGTCGGCCAGGATTTGTGGGCCAGAGTGTGGAGCGGCACGAGAACGTCGCTGCTGATCGCCCTCATCGTCGCGATCAGCGATAACGTGATCGGCATCACGATCGGCATCCTGTGGGGCTATGTCCGCAAACTGGACGCCTTCCTCACGGAAGTCTACAACATCATCGACAACATCCCGAGAACGATCATCCTCATCCTGATCTCCTACATCCTGCGTCCGGGCATGGCCACCATGATCATCTCCATGTGCTGCGTCGGCTGGCTGGGCATGGCCCGGTTCATCCGCAACCAGATCCTGATGATCCGCGACAGAGACTATAACCTCGCGTCGCGCTGCCTCGGCACCAGCACCGGCAAGATCATGATCAAGAACCTGCTGCCCTACATGGTGTCCGTCATCATGCTGCAGACCGCGCTGGCCATCCCGTCGGTCATCTCCGACGAGGTATTCCTCACCTACTGCGGCCTGGGCATGCCGAAGAACATCGCCTCCCTGGGCAACCTGGTGGAGGAAGGCCGCAAGATGATGATGACCAGCAGCCGGTACCAGCTGATCTTCCCGGCTCTGGTGGTCACGTTCATCACCGTATCGTTCTATCTGATCGGCAACACCTTCGCGGATGCGTCCGATCCGAGAAACCACGTATAGAAAGGAGGCAAAGACATGTTGAACAATGGAGACATCATCCTTTCCGTAAAAGACCTGCATGTGAAATTCAGCCTCCGCGGAAAAGTCCTCAACGCGATCCGGGGCATCTCCCTGGACCTGCATAAGGGCGAATCCCTGGCCATCGTCGGCGAATCCGGCTCCGGCAAATCCGTCTTCACCAAGAACTTCATCGGCCTGCTCGACAAGAACGGCTGGGTGGATTCGGGCGAGATCCTGTATTACGGCATGGATCCGGAACATCCTGTCGATCTGGCGAAATACAAGACGGAGGAACAGTGGCAGACCATCCGGGGCAAGGAAGTCGCCATGGTGATGCAAGACCCGATGACCTCCCTCAACCCCTTAAAGACCATAGGCTGGCAGATCGAAGAAGCCCTTAAGCTCCACCAGGGGCTGAAAGGCGAAGCGGCCAGCAAAAAGGCGGTGGAGATCCTGCAGGACGTAGGCATTCCCGAAGCGGAGCGCCGCGCCAAGCAGTATCCCCATGAATTCTCCGGCGGCATGCGCCAGAGAGTCGTCATCGCCATCGCCATGGCCTGCAATCCCCAGATCCTCATCTGCGACGAGCCCACGACGGCCCTGGACGTTACGATCCAGGCCCAGATCCTGCAGCTCATCCGCAACCTAAAGGAAAAATACGGTCTTACGACCATCTACATCACCCACGACCTGGGCGTCGTAGCCAACGTAGCGGACAGAATTGCCGTCATGTACGCCGGCGACATCGTGGAAGTGGGCACCTGCGAAGAGGTGTTCTACGACCCGCGGCATCCCTACACCTGGGCGCTGCTGTCTTCCCTGCCCCAGCTGGGCATCAAAGGCAACGACCTGTATGCGATCAAAGGCACGCCGCCGAACCTGTTCAACGTCATCCGGGGCGACGCGTTCGCACCCAGAAACCCCAGGGCGCTTAAGATCGACTTCGAGCACCGCCCGCCCTATTTCGACGTCTCCCCGACCCACAAGGCCAGGACCTGGCTGCTGGATCCGAGAGCGCCGAAGGTGGATCCGCCGGAGATCATCCGGCATATCCGCAATATCCACGTGGGAGGTGTTGAAGAATGATCGACTACAAAGGAAGAGAAGTGCTCTGTTCCGTGCGGAACATGGAAGTGACGTTCGGCAAGGGCCGCAAGGCCTTCGTGGCCGTCAAGGGCGTAAACTTCGACATCTATAAGGGCGAGACCTTCGGTCTCGTCGGCGAATCCGGCTCCGGCAAGACCACGATCGGCCGCGCCATCATCCGCATCAACCCCATCTCTGCAGGAGAAGTCCTGTTCAAGGGAGAACGCATCTCCGGCAAGATCTCCAAGGAGATGGACAAGATGGTGACCCAGAAGATCCAGATGATCTTCCAGGACCCGATGGCATCGCTGAACGAACGGGCCAAGGTCGACTACATCGTCTCCGAAGGTCTGATGAACGTCCATCCGGACATGAAGAAGGAAGAGCGGGAAGAACGCGTATCCCAGGCGCTGTCCGACGTAGGGCTGCTGCCCGAGTTCGCCACCCGCTTCCCCCACGAGTTCTCGGGAGGCCAGCGGCAGAGGATCGGCATCGCCAGAGCCCTCATCATGGAACCCGAGTTCATCATCGCGGACGAGCCGATCTCGGCGCTGGACGTATCCATCCGTGCGCAGGTGTTAAACCTGATGAGCAAGCTGCAGAAAGAGAGAGGCCTCACCTATCTCTTCATCGCCCACGACCTGTCCGTCATGCGGTTCATCACGGACCGTATCGCGGTCATCCATAAGGGTGTGATCGTAGAGCTGGCAGAGACGGAGAAGCTGTACGCCCATCCGCTGCATCCCTACACCCAGGCGCTGCTGTCGGCCATCCCGATGCCCGACCCGGACAACGAGAAAAAGAAGGTCGTAAAGGTATACGATCCTTCGGTTCACCACTACGAGAACGATCCGCCCCGGTGGATCGAGATCGAAGAAGGCCATTTCATCATGGCCAACGGCGAAGAAGAAGCGAAGTACCGCGAGATTCTGAAAAAGTAAAGACACAAAGAAGCGGAGCAGAGGACGTCCTCTGCTCCGCTTTTGCATTTGCGGGTAACCGTTATTTTCCGGAGGATACGACAGGAATGTCTACGCTGCCGCCATTCACCGTAAAGCGGTAGTCGTGGTGGAACGGAACGACATTAGCAGAGTCGACGCCGTATTCCACCAGCTGCTCCGGGGTGCTGAGCTCCAGCGCGAAGTCCGTCGTGGAGAAGCCGCAGAACGGCAGGATGTATACCTCGAGCCTGTGACCCGGCTGCACCGTGTAATAGTTTGGCTGCAGCCAGATGGTGTAGTCGTACCAGGTATCCGCTTCTATGGGCTGCGCCCTTCTTACGGCCGTCGCCGGATCGTAATCCGCTTCGGGATTGCGCAGATCCATGGAACCGTAGGAGACGATCTTGCGGGTCACCTCGGTCGCATGGTATTCCACCAGGTCGTAGGGAGGAACGCCTTCTCCCCTGTCTACGCCGTTCTTCTGCACGTCGTCCACGGTCAGGACCTCCCAGCCCACGTCGTAGGTCGAAAACGGTTCGTCCGCGGCGTCCACCAGCACGGCGCTCAGCATGAGCATATCCTTGTCGAGATCCGCTGTCTTCGCCCTTACGTGTACGGCAACGGGCCCGTTGACCGTCAACTCCTCCGTCACGTCGTGCGATACGAGCAGCAGGTGATCGCTGCCGCTGGCGCCGTCCAGCGTATCGCTCACCAGCGTTGAATTTGCAGGGGTGGCGCCCTCCGCGGAGACGGTGTATTCAGAAGCGTCGTCCGTAGTTAACGTAAGCATGTTTCCCGTCTTCCACTCTTCTGCGCCGTAGAATTTTCCGTCCACGTTGCTCTGCACGGTGAAGGATGGCATGTCCGCCGTTTCGTTGTCCGCGTCCAGCAATTCGCGGGTGAACCACAGATTGAGGAGCTCCGTATAGGTATGGGCTCCGATCATGATGTCGGTCTGCATCTGCTCGTTGGCCGGGGTCACGTGGCCGTTCTGATGCAGCAGAGCCTTTACCTCGCAGCCGCAGCGCAGGAACGCGTCGCGCATCAGGTCGAAGTTCTTCGGCCGCACGTTAACGTCGTTTAAGCCCTGCACGATGAGAGCGGAGCACTTAAGGCCGTCCGTCTTCGAGAAGTCTCTTTGCGCCCAGAAATCGCCGTAGTCCCCTTCCAGCGTTATCTGTCCGTCCCGCAGGAAAGCAAGATAATCTTCGTAGGTCTTCGTCAGCTGCGGATCCACGTCCGCGAACATCCGGCTGGCGCAGGTGGCCGCGAGATCCGTTATGAAATCGTATTTGTCGAACAGACCCGAGGGGATGCCCTGGGTATTGTTGTATTCGTACCAGCAGGAGGGTCCTGCTACCGGAACGATGGTCTCCAGTCCCTTTACGCCGGAAGCCGCCACCTCGAACGCCATGGCGCCGGCATAGGATCTTCCGGTCATGCCGATGCGGCCGCTGCACCAGTCCGCCGCGATCTCGATGTTGTTTTCCTTGTCGGTATAGGCCTTGCGGTCGCCCGTGAGCCATTCCGCGATGCAGCGGAACGCGTCTGCCTCCGCCTGGCTGCAGCAGCATTCCAGGCCTTCGGAGCCCCAGGTGCCCAGACCTGCGGACTGCACGACGGCATAGCCTCTTACGAGATAATAATCGTAGGTCGTTAGATTTCCCATGAACTGCTGTTGGAAGGGGTCGTTCTCGAAGGTGTAGACCCAGTCGGAAGGATCGACCGCCGCTGCGTGCTGCAGGGTGCTTACGCTGCCGGCAGGGGTGCGTTTCTCGGGCGTTTTGTACATCCCGTCGACGTCGAACTCATATTCTCCCGCGGCAGGAAGGTGCGGCTGATAAGCATACATACCGCCGATGTAAGGCCGGGCTTCGTAGATCACGGGCGCTTTATATACGCCGGACGCCGCCTGCAGGGGCACCTGCACCATGGTCTTTACGAGATCCGGCTTGCCGTCCATGTCCGTATCGTTGTCCGTTTCCACATAGACGACGAAGCGCAGGAGCTCGCTTCCCTCGTTCGTATAGTCCTCTTTCATCGGATCCGTGTACGACGCGATCTGCTGCGCCATGCCGTTTTCGATCACAAGCCCGTCCCCGGAAAAGGGAGTGCAAGATAGGGATTTTCTGAAACAAGAAAATTTTTGACCGGCACTCTTCAAGCGGAGGCACAAACTAAAGTCCACACCGAAGGATAAAACCTTTAGTGTGGTCTTTCTTTTTATTTCAAGTCTACGACACTTATTGTCTGTAGACTTTTTGTCTGCTTATGAATAAAATATATTATATTGCATTTTTATTATGCATTTTTTATTATAGTACTTTGACATACTCTGGTCCATTCTACATAATAATAGGAGGTTGAGATACCTAAAAACGCCGAAAATATTGTCCGCCTTTTTGTAGCTGTTTCTTATTATTCTTATTAGTTGACAGTGAAAGAGGGAAAAAGGTCTATCATAAGTACTGCATAAGGGCCCTGTTTTAAGTGAACCTTCTAGATTGCTCTACAATGCAAAAAGATAGGAGGCTTAAGGTATTTGTATCTGTTGTGCAATAAAAACGAGTCTGGGGGCATTTGAGGCGCCTAAGTCCGGGAAGAAAATGGAAAAGAAAGGCGATTACTTGCCTATGAGAATATATATCTCAGCGCTGTATTTCTTGTGGTGTTTGTTCCTTTTGTTGCTCCTGTTCTCTGTCTTGGTCCTTATCTTGCCTTAATAAATCTATAACAAGTTTTTGAGCACGCTCTAATGCAGCAATGTTATTGTCTATATCCTTAAACTGCTTATATAGGTCCTCTGTCTTTTCTGTCTGCTCTTTGAGAAAGGTAACCATGTTATCAAGCTTAGTGTTTACGCTTACTCCCATAGTTTTAAGCTTGTCTTGGGCATTTTCAAAAGCTAATAGCTCGCTTTCGTACTTGTTGTAATAGTGTTGCTTTAGCATGGACGGGGAACTGTCGTATTTCTCTTTAAACGGTAACAACTTAGTATAAATCGCCAGATACTTTGTGGCTTCTTTATACTGCCTATTTTTACTGTCAAGTTCATTGATTGTAGACTTTACACCTTGGGCTTTAGCCTTTAACTCCGTTATTTTGACGTCAAAATCGGATACATTTTTAATAGCCTCTCGCCTAATAGTTATCAATAATTGTGCTAATTCTTTGGTATCATGCACTTTCTTTCTGCGGATCTGCCACTCTATCTTTTTATCAAACGGTATATTTGATTTAGAGATATCCTTGTTTTCTATCCTCTTTATAATATTTTCTTTTGTGTAAGCTTCGCCGATCGTCTTGCCTCTGGTAAAGCGTTGTTGGCCTTCTAATCTAAAAGCTAGATGCTTGCCTTCTTTTATTTCAACGCCAGCAGACTTCAGTAATTTTACAAATTCCTCATATGAGTCAGCTTTTTGGATAGTTTCATTGATAATTACTTCTATTTTAGCCTTCCAGCTTGTACCTGCTTTTCTGGCTTCCCATTCCGTACGGGTCTTTCCCTTGTTTTGCGGATTTTTAATTACATATAGGCCTCTTTCTTCGCAAAGCCTATCGCTTATCTCTCTAATCTTTCTGGCCGTTTTGTACGGTTGTGAGCGGAATTTATTGTAATCGCAGAATGATACAGAGTTAAAAATAATGTGGTTATGCACACAGCCTTTATCTATATGTGTAGAGATAACATATTCATGCTTGCCGTCTAGTAGTTCGTCAGCTAAGTCTTTACCTATTTGATGGGCTTCCTCTGGTGTGATCTTATCGAATGGAGCAAAACTCTGAATCAGGTGATACGCAAGGTTATTAGCGCCACCGATCTGGGTGAAATCCCCCTTTACTTCTTTAGCTAAAGCAGCAGTCATTTGGAATTCCAGGTGGGCCGTTAAAGGCTCACAATTATATCCTGATATCAACGAAGCACCGTCGGTTTTATTTGGATCAATAATATATCTAATAGATTTATTTACTGTAGCTTTTATAGCCTGAATCTTAGTAATAGCCATTGTATTATCCTTCCCATATAAAAGTACTGATTTTATCTTTAGATAATGTTAAAAGGAATATAAGCCCCTGGAGAATAATTGGTAGCGAACAAGCCATAGCAATTATTAATAAATAAAACCAGAAATCAGTACCAACCTTAACGCCGTTGTCTATAAACTCAAGAATCATACCGAAAAGCATTATCGTAGATATGAGACCGGTTATCCAGATTGCTATATTACTTACTAGTAATAATATAAATGTTGCTATGTTTAATATACCAAGCAATATAGAGCAAATTACCTTTAAGCAGATTTTAAGGAATGACGTTAATACGGCTACAACAATATTATCCGTTTTTGATGGTGACTTATTATCCTCATTTCCCTGATACCCATCTTGAGTACTTCTATAATAAATATATTCGTAAGGGATCTCGTTGTTCGTTAATATATCATATGCTTCGTTTATCTCTTTAAGCTTTTCTTCTGCGAGATGCGATAGAGGATTATCTCCAAATTGGTCCGGGTGGTACCTCCGGACCGACTCGTGGTAGGATTGTTTTATTTCTTCTTTGGAAGCACTTTTGTTTACGCCCAAAACCTCATAAGGATCCATGCATTATCATCACCTATCTAATCATCTTAGGTACGGTTTTATTGACGATTTGCATAACTTGTTCGAGTAGCGTTAGCGCTTTATTTACATCTTCTTGATTTATAGTTTTTGTTTCATTCGCTCGCTTTGCAATTTGATTTATATTACTTCCTATTTTCCCTATCTGCCCGGTTAACGCTTTTAGTTCTTTAAAGTCATATTTTATTACATATCCATCTATTAACATTTTTCTAGCGTATGCTCCAAAATTATCAGTACCTAATTGATGCATTTTTTCCTGAATCATTTCTTTTTCTTCTTCAGTAACCATCAGTTTTAACTGTATATTTCGTTTTCTTTTCGCCACAACTTTCACTCCTTAAGATGGGGTTTGGGGCAACGCCCCAAGAATAAAAACGACAAAGTGGCCCTCGGCCAGTTGACGTTTTCAAGCAAGTGTGTACACACTTGCAATGCTTGCTACTCTCCAGTACTTTATCTCCGGTATATACCATTTTGGGAATATAGGCAAGTTATTTAAAAGAAAGCGCTTACATTGTTTCCAATATGTCAGCTAAGTATTGCTCTAGTGCTTCTCGGACAACAGCGCTTTTAGTAAGATTGCTTTGCGCTGTTTTATAGGTAATGGCCTTTACTAATTTTTCGGGCAAATAATATGCTCTTTGTACGTAACCTTCTTCGCTCTTGGCCTTCTCGTTCTTTTCTTTATCCCTATCTATATCAGCATTATTCTCCTCGTTATCGGTCATAGTAATTAGATTCTTAAATACATCTGCTGTATTATATCTTCTCTTGTTTGCCATTTATTTGTGACCCCCTAAATATTCATCTATAAATAACCTATAATCATTTGCTACTGTCGAATCTGCCGCATATGAGAATATATCTTTTTTCACGGCTTGAGCTTCTTCAACTACCACTGAGGAACGAATATACGTATTATAAAGTTTCGCATCTATTTGTTCGCTTAATTGTGCAGTTAGGGCCTTGATGTCCTTGTTTATGTTTGCCCTGGGATTAAATCTAGTTAGCAAAATACCGGCAATCTGAAGGGTTTTATTACAGTATTTACGGACGGTATTTATAGTATCGTTTAGTTGAACGATACCTTTTACAGCAAATATACCCGCCGTTGTCGGAATAATGATCTCGTTAGCAGCTGTAAAAGCGTTTATTGTTAGGATTCCTAAAGAAGGTGGAGTATCTATAATGATAAAGTCGTAGCTATCTAGTACAGTTTCGATACACTCTCGTAATGTGTATTCTTTACCTGTCTTATTTAGTTCCTGTTCCATGCTAGCTAACAATATATTAGATGGAATGATATCAAAGGATAAATGCTGGATTGTCTCTTCCAATGTAGCTTCCTTTTTCAATAACTCGTACATTGTTGGGCGACTGTAATTATCGGCACCTGCATTATCAGAGAGATTTCCTTGAGGATCCATATCAAGAGCCAATACTTTGTATCCTCTCTGATCTAGTCCAGCAGCCATTGCATGAGTGGTTGTAGTTTTAGAAACTCCGCCTTTTTGATTAGCTATAGTTATTATTTGAGACAAATTATAAACCCTCCTTGTAAAAGTACTGTGGTATCAGTTTGCAACGCGGTGTTGACGCCTTGTGTTTCCCAAAAATGACATAGTACTATGCTCTTTTAATGGTATAAGTGCAAAATACTAAAATACTTTAGTAACATAGTACTAAAATACTGTAGTACTATGCAAGCTATACTTCTTCAAGAGAAGCTACATCTTCTACATATCTTAAAAAAATTATTAAGTAAGGAAGCATTGCAAGCCTTGCTTTCGTTAGGAGAAATATCGGAAGCGTCTTCAGACGACAAACAGCGTCGAACACCTGGCGGTAGAAAATATCTCAACATGGAGGAGTATTTATCCTGGCGCAAGAACAACAATGTCAGCGATAACACCAAGGTTACAAGAATCATGTAGGTGACCATTTTGACCTAGGAACTGTTTCGGCAGTTTATATAGGTAAAATCTTATTAAGCAGAGGGGAGAGTTTATTTGAAGAAAAAGTCTAAAGAAAAAGAAATGGCTTTTTTATACCTAGAAGAATTTAAACTGGGACTTGCTGGTAGAGTAGATGTAAGTTTAAATCAAGAAAAAAAGGATACGACATCATACCAACCCACCCTTCTCTTTTAGCAAATATAGCTGCAGTTACGATGGGTGACCCTCAGGCAATTGAGGTTTGGGAAAGCTTGGTAGAAGCGTTTCTAGCTACATCTCTCTCAATGAAAGATAACTTACCCGATTATTATATAGCAGTGTTTAATCCATATAATACCAAGAAGTGGTTATTGCTGAATGATTTTGCATCAAAATGACAAACTCAATAAGGCTCTATACTACATCTCTCTAAGTGCTGCACCACATAAAAGCAACGCCGTAGTTTTTCGATTTTCTATCACTTCCTAGTGGATCGTTCAACTTCACATAAAACCTTAAAACCGGGAACTTCTTTCCACAGAAAGTGTTTGTATAGTTTAGCTTCCGGGTTTCCGCAGAATTTGCCGTGAGACCATCTTATTTCTACATGATAGGACAAATCCCCGGAACTTTTGTTTTTGTCGGTATATCTCAATAAAATATTGACGACACTTTGTCTTCTGGTGCTATCTGCTTGCGCAACCACATCGAGGATTTTATATTGCTTTAAAAATGTCGTCAGATCGGGAACCCAAAGTGACGAAACCGTATGTTTTTCCATACATACAAGCAAATAAGGAATTCCGTTAAGTCGCAGGAATATTTTGGCTATGACTTCAAAGAGAGCCTTCGGGTGTTCCTTTAGAGATAAAGAAATGTTGTCATTGAAAATATGGGCCGATTCCCGAGCAACTTCCTGGCACATTGTTGTATATGCATCCATGAAAACGTTGTAGATACTGCTTTTTTGATTTAATTTAAGGAATTTCTGTATTCGTTTCCTTTCGTCCTTCGACGCTTTTTTTTCAAATTCTAAAACTGTGTCGTAAGAAAATCCGAGAACATCTTTTATGGTTAAATAAAGCCTATTGAAACTGTCGTATGCCGTTTTAATATACCAATTCCCGCCAACATCGGGCCTTGGAAGAAAACCGGATGGAATTGCAATAAACATGTTTTCGGGCGACAGATTATATACGACATTGCTTTCAACCTTAACGCTGATCGGAATATTGTTGGCAAGGATATCTTGAGAACTGATCACGGAACGAGCAAGACGACTTGGCCCTTTCCATTCTATCTTGGCTATATCGGAAAATTCGGGGACATGAAGTTTCAATTTTTTGCCCGCTTCCGTTAAAGAGTTGCATAGGGAGGGCTCTTTTCTATAAAAATCAAGAGCCTGCCTATAATGATCTTCGGAGAATGACGTCTTTAACTCTTCAGGTAATTTATCATAACAAACAGATTGCCAATCCGTGTTAAGCAAGCCCAGAATTACAGAAACTTCCGTCGCTATTGTCTTTTGTGTCGGCACAGTTCTTCAACCTTTCGATGGCTATTTCACAGTATTTTTGGTCTATCTCGTAGCCTACGTATGTCCTTGACATTTCTTTAGCAGCAACGAGAGTAGTTCCCGAACCCATAAAGGGATCCAACACGGCATCTTCCACGTAAGAATAAAGGGAGATGACCTTTCTTGCCAGCTCTACGGGGAAAGGTGCAGGGTGGCCGATTCTTTTTGCGGATTCAGGTTTCACTTCCCAGACGGACAGCGTATTAGCCAAAAACTCGTCCCTGTTGATATCGGAAATGCCCTTGTCAGGCCTTGAAAACGACTCTTTAACGAAAACAAGAAGATATTCGTGGATATCCCGAAGGCGTGGAGATTTAGCTGAACACCAGCTCCCCCATGCACAGGATCCATTCTGCCCCTTGCCTTTAACCCATATGATTTCGCCAGCCGGAAGAAATCCGATCTCGCAATGCAGAAAATGAAAGAGCGCCTGCATCGGAATGTAGGGCTTTCTCCCTAAAGCAGCCACGTTGACGACATAACGTCCGCCCGGGATGAGACATCTGAACACTTCATGCCCCACCTTGGCTATCAGAGAGAGGTACTCTTCTAAAGAAACATCCCTGTCGTAATCCTTGCCAGAACAATACGGCGGTGACGTAAAAGCTAAAGCTATAGAGTTATTCGGAATGTGGCACATATCTTCCGAACTGTGGCAGAAAATCCTGTTCTTCCATTCGGTTTCTACGATGGTAGTCTCGTTCTTTGCTTTTTTGACTATATTCGGAATTTCCTTGAATACGTCAGATATGTTGTCGGAAAATATCAATCTTGAATAAAAGGGAGAAGAGTCGTGCCCTTCTCTTTTTGATACTCCAAACGAGTAGGTGGAGGTCTTTTTTACCATACGGTACACCTTCCTTTAAAGGTAATTTTAACATTCATTAAACACATAAAGTTCTTAGGGCATCATAGATTCAATTTCAAAACAATTCCTCGGAGGAAGTACACATATTTATAAAGAGCCGTTTCACTACACAACTTATCTATATAGGTAATACTTTATTCCATCTATAGTCATGT
>ERZ795047.2090-NODE-2090-length-19529-cov-4.172897_pt1 | contig 19529 bp, 18 predicted proteins | sample MGYA00375131_ERZ795047 | MGnify/ENA primary metagenome ERZ795047 (study PRJEB30176, sample SAMN05720228) | activated sludge metagenome | isolation source: Anaerobic digester | place: Japan | collected 2015-05-20 ...
TTCCTGCCTTCGACAAACGGCATGAGAAGTTCCCGGTCGCGCTCACGATCATCCGGGTGGGACAGGTCAAGCGGCGTCATCCCGCTCAGCAATTCTTCACGGGAGTATCCTGTTATCTCGCAGAAACGGTCATTAACCGCAACAAAACGCCCTTGTCGGTCCAGGCGCGTCGCCCCTACATTGGCATGAGCAAAGATGGCGTTAAAGTAGTTTTCATCAGTGAACAGCGCGTGTCGTGAACGAGCCCTCCTTCCGGAGGGCGATTGCTTTCGAGGACTCCGGTCTCTCTTTAGCATTGGATAAGTTCTTTAGAGACAACACGTTCGGGGCGTCGCTCGCACGCGACTCACATGCTCCCGAGCCAAGGACGCAGCAAAAGCAGCCTAATCCGTTTCTTGCGCAGGTTCAAGTCCAACCCTGCTTTTCGGGTAAGCAAGAACAAAGGGCTTGAGGGGCAAAGGGGTCAAAAGGCAAAGAGAACCCAAGCGGCCTCAATGATCAGTCCTGAAATTGGCTTCAAAGTTCCGCTTGAGCATGCCCGAGTTCGCGGATGGTGATGATGTCCGAAACGCTCCCGACGTCAACCAGCTGCGGGTCATGTTAACAGGTTTATCCCTGCTACCACGGCGATTACAAGGACAAGGGCGATCACCAGAAAGATGCCGAATATCACTTTGGCGACCGTCGCAGCGCCCTGGGCCAGGCCTGTAAAGCCCAGTGCCCCGGCAATGATGGCGACGACGACAGCGACGATCAACAGTTCCAGCATGGGAACCTCCAACGGAGTCAGATGGGTTAAGTCCATTATCCGGTAGCGAAAGAGCGAAGTGAACAGAACGAATTACGAGGCTGCAAAAACGGGCGGATTCACGACCCGGTTTTGCGGGACGTCCCTTCACGTTCTATCATCGACTTAACGAGATTCCACCGGTCGAACCCCAAACAGCTTCAAACAAGGAGAAAAGGTATGTCAGTAGCAAAAGTCGAGGAAATAAGTGCCACTTCCACCGTCGGATTTGAGGATGCGATAAAGCAGGGTTTGGCGAGGGCCAGCAAGACTTTACGAAATATACGGAGCGCCTGGGTGAAAGAGCAGCAGGTGCGCCTTGATGGAGGAAACATCGTCGAGTTTCAAGTGAACATGCAAATCACCTTTGTCTTGGAGGACTGAGAAAAAAGTGTAGATGGTCCCTCACAAGACACTGTTGCGACGATACTCAAGCAGGGCGGCGCCGATAGTATGAGGCGTCCCAAGTGGCGCGGTGTTGCGAAACACCGCCGAGCCTATGGAGCGCCGCCTTTCTTGCCCCTATGGCATTGCTTTTTCGATTCCTGTCGTTTCCTTGTCTGATTCGACACTCCCTCGTCGTTGCAGCCAACGGGCAAGCATCCAGCACAAGAGCGCCCAGACCAGCCCGCCGGTCCACCCCGCCAGCACGTCCGTCGGGTAATGAACTCCCAGATAAACCCGGGTGAGACCGATCAAAAAGGTCAGCAGCAGAGACACAAAAAGCACGTACAGCTTGAGTCGACGGCGTGGAAGGATGGCGAACAGGAGAAGTCCCAATGTCAGGTAGACGACGGCTGACATGAAGGCATGGCCACTCGGGAAACTTGGGCTGTAGACGACGGCCAGGTGAGGAACCGCCGAAGGTCGCGGCCGATTTATCAGGTCCTTTAGGCCATAGCTGACAGCAACCCCCCCAACGATGGAAGCGACCGCCAGCATTAACAGGGCGCGCTTGCGCACCAGCCAGAGAAACCCGATCACGATCAGGGTGATTAGCGTGAGGACGGATGTTCCCCCCAAGGCGGTGATGTCAAGCGCGGCCTGTTCGAGCCAGCGTGGTCCGATTGGGTCTCGCAGGTTTCCCGGTTCCCGCAGAGCAAGGAGAATGCCTTCGTCCCACTCCCGAATCTCGGCTTCCAGCACCCCTTCAGTAAGCTCAACGAATACCCATGCGCCCAGCAAAATGATGCAGAGCAGGAGCAAAACGACTGGCGCCGGCAAGCGACGATGTTGAACCGCCTGAACAAGCCGTCGTGGCAAATCGTTCCTAAGCATTCCCGCACCCTTCATCTGTTGACAGATGAAAGCACTCCAATCGCTGGTTCAGGAAAGCGGCTAGCCGCGAGCCGAAGATGTTCAGCCTCGGCGGGTTTCGGCTCACCGAGGCTTGATCTTGTATGTCCCGTCAGAGTCGATTGTCACGTCGCCCTGACACAGAACCCGCTTGTCGGCCAAAGTCCGGCGCAACACCTCGGGGCTCTTGCCCAGCGTCGCCAGCCAGCCCCAGGGCATGAACCAGGCCCAGCGGGGCTGCGCATCGAGTATCTCGGGAGTTGGGGGATCGCCAACCTCACCGAGCGCAATTGGTTTTCCCTGGGCCAGCTTCAGTAAATCGTCATGGTGGGATTGCTTCCAGTCCCTCCGATAGACGTCGGCCGCCAGGACGTCAACGTATTCGATTCCCGGCCAGAAGTCCTCGTAAGCATACGCCTCGTCGTTCGGACGGTTCCGGGGAGCATTTGTGTTCCACACCCAGATCAGGTTGTTCAGCTTGTGATGATTGACATAGTAGTCATACATCATGATCCACAACTTCTTGAATCCCTGCTCACCCTTTTGGTTGCACCACCAGAACCAGACCCCATTCATCTCATGATAGGGGCGCCAAAGCACCGGTACTTTTGCGTCTTGAAGTTGTTTCAGGTAGCCAGCAATCACATCCGCCTGGCGCTTCCAAGCGCTGTTCAAAGGCGTACCATCCGTTGTAAGCTCGGTCCATTGCTCCGGAGTGGGCCGTCTTTCCATGGCCCAGATCTTTGCGCCGTCGCAGGTGTCTCCTTCGCCAGGAGGGCAGGCGTGCCACATCAGTGTAATGATGTATCCCTCCTGGTGTTTGCGAATCACCGTCTTAACCAGTCGTTCCCGAGCCTCCTCAGGAGTGAGTTTCAGATAAGCCAGAGGTTCAGGAGGATTGGTCAGGTTTATCGGTCCGCAATGCTGAAACTTACGAGGCTCGTCCCCTTCATACGCGAAGCTGAAATCTGATCCCCAAATAATGGGTGATTTCCCGGTGATGAGCTTGATGAGATCAGTGTACTTTGAGCCCGAGTTGATGAAATTGTGTTGCCCGGCCAGAGTGTATTTCCCCTGGATCTCATGCAGGAAAGCGAGCAATTTCCGGGCCTCGGGAGTCGCGTTTGGATTAACAGGTTCCGCCGAGAACCCTATGGAGCTGGCGACAGTCATAACGATCAATGGTAGCAGGACGCGAAGCTTCTTCATTCTCTCTCATTCCTCCGAAAACCGAGAGGATAGTAGCAGACGCGACCAGCTGAAAAAAGGCTAAGGAAGGTCGGATTGGCCCCCTTTTAACGGCATCTAAGCCATCCGCGATATCCGTGCTCCGCAGGTTGTTGTGATAACCCGTCTCCCGCGGATTCAAGGATTACGCGGTACCTGTGTCCTGGGGTCCAAGCCACCAGAACTCGAATTTCACTCTTTTGTCCGGAAAAAGTCGTCTCAAGACCTCAGTGTAGACCGCAGCCTGTTGCGCATAGGACTCGGGCAGCTGTTCTTTCTCTGCCGAAGTCTTATAGTCAACGCCGCAGATTTGCCCGTCCTCCTCCAGGACGAGATCGATCACGCCATTCCAGTATCTGCCATCTTTCGCCATGTAAAAAGGCAGTTCCCGTCCTATCACCTGGGCGCGTTGAACTCGCGCTTTATAGGAACCCGAATAGAACTCGTTGAGCGCTTTTTCGGCAGCAAGACGCGATTCCTCCGGCGCCCGTTCTAATCGCTTCCAAAGCCTGGTCAGTTTTTCCGGTTTGAAACTCTCCTCGAGCAGCCAGCGCTCCAGGTAAGCGTGTACGAGTTGCCCAGTGATCATCGGATCAGGGGACTGGATCTTGGTGGCAGCAATTTCCGTCTGCCGCCTGGAAGCGGAAGCGTCCGAGGGACGGGCTAATGCGAAATCAGGCCAAGCCTCGAGCTTCTCGTATCTCTCTTTCCAGAAAGCCAGATATCTTCTTCTGTCAGCCAGGGGGGGCGCGCCTGATTGATCACGCGAGCCTTCGGCGCCGGCCCCGTGCGTCCGGATCTGGAGCAGGCCATCCCAGGCAGGGCCTGTGGTCCTTGGCAGCGCCTTGATCTGATGGGGCAGTTGCAGATTCCGAGAAACCGCACAGATCAGGGTCAATTGCTCACGCGGTCGGGTGGTCGCGACGTAAGCCAGGCGCAAGGCTTCAGCACGTGTGCTGGCCTCCTCCTCCCTGGCGGCCGTCTGCAGTTGCTCAGACTGGATCATCACCGGCCCCCAGGGAAGAGAGAATTCGATGTCCTGGGTGGGCTCGCATGATGGGCCGCGCAGCCCGCCATTGGAACGACGAATGACAAGGGAACTGCGGTGATTTGCGACGACTTGAGTCTCGTTCAGGATCGCAGCCCATCCGTAAACGATGACATAGCGAGCCTCCAGTCCTTTTGCCTTGTGGACGGTCATGACCCTAACAGCGTCGATGCTTTCGTCTGCGACGCCGACATCCTCGCCAAAATCCACATCGAACCGTCCCGCGTCTCCCGCTCTGCCCCGTTGCCTCAGCAGCCATGTCAGGGGATCTGATGGATCTGCTGCCATCTCGCTTCGAAACGCTTCGAGCAGCCTGTTAATACGGGCAAAAGCGCGACCCTCTCTATCGAGAGGATCCGTGTAAGCCGCCAGGGGGAGAACCTTCCTGATTTCCAGCAGCCATTCGGACAACGAGCTTGAATGGCGCGAAGCGGCCAGGAGGCGAAGCGTCTCGATTCGACTCGCGGCTGGTTTGGACAGAAAGTCAGGAAGCGGGTCATTCCCGTGGATCAGTCGGGACGGTGGAATGCTCTTGATCAAACGATAGATATCAGGGTCAGAAATCTGGATGAGCGGGCTGCGCAACAGTGCGCCCACTGCCAGCGTGTCCAGCGGATTGTAAAGGGCAATGAGGAGGTTTAGGACATCTGACACTTCAGGCTGCCGATACAGCGTTCGCGCCCCGGAACTGATGACCGGAATGCCGGCCTCCTGCAGGACCGGTAACAAGGCATCTAGCTCCCGTCCGCTCCTGACCAACACCAGGATGTCGGAGTATTTCCGGGAAGCTGCCGCAGCGTCGCCGGAGTCTGCCTCGGGCTGGCTCATATATTCGGCGATCAGCCGGGCGGTCTCTGCGGCCGCCATGGCGCGAGCCTTACCGGCGGTCAAGGGTTTGGAAGGATCATCCGATTCGATCCAGATCCACTCCGGCGGCTTACCGCTGGCCTGCCTGACCGGCTGAAGTTCTTCTTCCTTCTCGTTAACAAGCGTCAGTTCGGTCGAGAACAAGCGATTGACAGCGTTGGTGATGGAGGGAAGACTTCGAAACGTGGCGCTGAGAAAGAGCCGCTCGACAGGGAGACTGCAATTGGTGAGCAACTGATAATTGGTTGCAAAGCTGACCGTTGACTCGACGTCGGCGCCGCGAAACCGGTAGATGCTCTGCTTCTTGTCTCCGACGAAGAAGCCGAGTATTTCGTGGTCCCGGCTGTCTTGTTTTCTTAGGAGTGCGGTGAGAAGGCGCAATTGCTCCGGGTCAGTGTCCTGAAACTCATCGACCAGAAGCGCTCGCAGACGTCGGCGCTCTGATTGCCTTACGTGCGGCTGTTTTTTCAGCAGATCGGCGGCTCGCCTGATCATCTCATCGAAGCCCACGATGCCGAGGGCTTCCACCCCCTTGGTTTGCGACCAGTCAAGAAAGCTTTTAACCACGTTTTTCCAAGCGGCCCACTCCTCTCCCAGCTCTTCGAAAAGGCACATTTTCATAAGAATCGGGTAAATGCATTCCAGACTCTGGAAGTAAACCGAGACATGGGGCGGGAGGTTTTGGATCAGGGATTTGACTCCTTTGGCTGTGTTCGAGCCGTCAAAGAAAAGGTTCGTCCGATTCTCACAAACGAAATTGCACAACTCCGACCAGGACGAAGTATGAAAATCGCGAGCCTGGAGCGCTGACGCCAGAGCGACAAGACGCTGGCCGTTTGCCGCGATCCTCTTGCCGTTGACATCCTTCAACCGGTTACCGAATTCCACGCAGGCTGCCAGGCAACGGTCGACCTGCGAGGGGTCGGGGCGCTCCCACGCATCCAACCGGGTGGCGATTTCCCGATAACGGCAAATCTTCGAAAACCATAGTCGCACCTGGTAGGAGGAAACCTTGGCGAGCAGCTTCTCTAGATCCTTTTGAAGACGGGCGTCAGTAAAAGCCTCTTTTTGCCACCAGAGGTTGACCAGGAGTTCGTCCAGATTGCCGCCATCATCCTCGTTCTCTTCGGCAAACCGGGCCGTGACCGGTATTTTCGATTCCAGCAGGCGCCTTTTCAGGATCGTGGCGGCAACACTGTGTATTGTTGCAATCTGTAGCTCGCTGGCCAGCTCTGCCAAGGCCTCCGCCCCCTGCCTGAGCGCCTGGTAGCCGGCTTCCAAATCAGCGGCCCCCGAAAGCCGCGCAGACAGTTCGTCACAGATTTCTTCGAACAAGGGATCCGGGCGATTTCCCGCCAGGTTCTTTGCCAGTTCGGTTCGGGTGGGAGAAGAGGCCAGCAGGTCCAGGTAACCATAGAGGCGGGTCTGCATCTCCGCGGCTGCTTTTCGGGTAAAGGTGGTGAGGACCAGGGAGCGGATGGCAGCGCGGGCGGCTTTCAATCGCACACGGCGATCCGATTTGTGATAGAGGTGGGCGATTTCAGGAAAGTCCCTCACGTTTCCCAGAAACGGAGCCTTTAAAAGCAGGTAGAGCGCACGCAGGGTCAGGGTGTGGGTTTTGCCGGCGCCGGCGCTGGCCCAGACAAAGGCATGGTTTTCAGTGGTAATCGCGATCCTGCGCTGTTCGCTGTCGGGAAGTATAACCGGCTGTATCATGGATTCGTTTCGAACATCGCCAGTCTGTCGGGATGCAGTTCGGTCAGGAACCGCGCCATGCGAGCGGGCGCCTCCCGCTCGAACCTTCGGCATAACGAGGCGTATTCGCAGTACTGACACGGTTGTGCGCGCTCGACTCCCAGAAACTCGAGAGCCTCGTTCGAACTGGCAAGATAGAGCCCTTTTTTCAATATCCTGGCAAAAAGGCGCAACCAATCGTCGATCGACTGCCCAAGATCCGTAGAAACACGCTTTTCCTGGACCGGCGTCTTGCCGAAAAAGACATAGGCGAACCTGACCGGCTTAGCGACAGGTTCGCCCGATTGTTCCTGAAGCCAGGGGTATAAGAGCGGTTGCAGTCGGAAACCAAGCTTTATTTCCTGGCAGAGATTGTCTGGTTCCCGGCCACTTTTGTAGTCAATGATGACGAAATGGTCGCCCCTGTCGTCCATCCGGTCGAACTGGCCGGAAATTACAACCCCGTTCATTTCAGGAGATTCGACGTTGCATCGTTTCTCGGTGCTCAGATTAACGCCGTCGGGAATGTCGCCGGTCTGGACAGCCTTCCAGTATTCTCGGGCTAACTCCAACAGCCGAGCCTTGACGGCCTTCTGAAAGAGCGGGGGGAGCAAAGCGACTTGAAGCGGTGCGTGCTCAATCGCTTCATCGATTCTCTTGATAAGTGGCAGGCAATTATCGCCGAGCAGGTCGGAAGCCATCGCCCTCAACGAAGAGCCTGTTTCTCGGTAACCGGCGATGGTGGTATCAAACAGCTTGTGCAAAAGGCTGCCCCATTCGGTCGGCTGCAGGTCCGGGGTGAAATCCAGCAGCCGAAGGGGTGTCCACCGGGCAATCAGGCGACTATAGCAGCGGAACGGACAACGTGCCAGCGTTTCAAGTTCAGTGACTCTGATTGTTGTCGGGGAAGGACCGGCTCCCAGGGCGGCTTCCGGGACGACGTTATTCCAGTACTCTTCATGGTCCTTTCTTGCAAGTGTGTCCAGGACATCGGCATACTCGCCATACCCTGCGGCTGTGCCGTATTCTCGATCGAGATAAACTGCCCAGCCGGGAGGCAGCAGGAAGCCCGAGTCGGGAGCAAGGCTCAAGAGAAAACGGGCCTGCTCTACGGGCCCGCGGGGGACCGGGTTCGGTTTGGCCTTGCCTTCGTCTACCTCCCAGTGCTGCAGGTATTTCTGAACCCAGGGCGTGGGGGCCAGACTGTCTCCGTTTTCGTCTGTGTCCGGTATCACCCAGTGGACGTATTCGCTGCTGCTGTTGGCCAGCATAAACAGCAAGGCCATTTCTTCAGTGACAGCTGTCCTTGCCCTGAGACGATGCCCCAGTTCCCGGATCAACTGCCCCAGCTTCAGGCGAACCGGTTCGGCCACGAGCGGATCCTCAAGAACCGGGTAAGGAAAGCGGCCCGAGGCGAGTCCCAGGAAAACGAAGGCGCGAGGGGCCAGACCACGCGTTCGCATGATCGGCGCAAAAAGAACCCCAGCCTTCTCAGGAGGGTCGTCAACAGCTTCCTGGATGGCGAGTCTCTCCAAGAGGTCGAGAAGGATGGAAAGGGGGATTTTCAAGTCGGCAGGCAAGAGCTCGAGAGCTTCGATTAAGCTGCTCACTTGATCGGGCTCGGGAAGCCAGCGATCGGCGATTTGCTGGAGCCTCGATATCGCCTCGTCGGCGCTCAAAACGAGGTGATCTTCCCGGGAAAGAGGATCGATCCAGAGCCGTATGATTTCCTTGATCAGTTCAACTTCGGTCCCGGTCAGCCCGATTTCCGCGGCATGTTCAAGAATACCGGCCCAGTTCTGTCCATCGAATCCTGAAAATCGCAGTTTGGATTCAAAATGATCCAGATCAACGCCAGTCAGACAGGAAAGATCGGGAGAATCCCGAAGCAGGCTGAGCAGGCATTCAGCAGGCGCCTGGTCCTTCCATAAACGAACAATGGTCCGGATTGCTCTCTGGGCGGGCAAGAGCTCTTCCACAACACCAGCAAGCCGGAGCGGAATGCCAAAGACGGGAAAAATCTCACGAACGAGGTCCAAGTATGGCCGGGCCTGCGGAGGAACTACGTGAATGTGGTTTGGCTCGAGCCCGAAGGTCGGATCATCCAGCCATTTCCGAACTTGTACCGCGGCTGCAACAACCTCCGCACGCAGGCCGGAGGCGCGCTGATAAGTGATACAAGCCGGTTGCTGGTCGATTATTCCTTCCGGGAACGTGGACAAGAAGAAAGCAAGCGGCGTTTGATCGTCAAAGGGGCGCATTTCAGTTTGCCCAAGCGCGCCTCCAATGCGCAGACGCAGCGAGTCAATTACGGGTTCGACGAAATCGAAAGCAGGATGGGTTTTCCCTCCTTGTCGGTAAAAAGGAAGGTAAAAACGTGTCGAAAACCGGCGGGCCACAGAAGCAAGTATTTGTTCGGCAACGTCGGTGAAGTCATAAAACCCGTAGATGTAAACGCTGATCTTCCGAATGTCGGTTTCGTCCAATAGCGCTGAGAGCTCGGAATCAGAGGCGGAATCGATCTTCTCGCTGAGCTGCCGGCAAGACAAGGGCGCCCAGGACAACTGAGCCTGTTCGAGAAAACGGAGCCAGTCGAGGTAAAACTCAAGAACCGCCCGGGTCGTCGGTTCAGTTTCAGGCAGGTTCATGACCTCTTCCAGGATCTCCTGCTGATCTAAATCGAAGCCGGCATCGGCCAGATCGAGGAAAGTCGGAATCAGGAGCGCTTGCCCGCCTCGAAGCTCCTTTAATCGGGCCAGTTCTCCCTCGCCTTTCTGCTCGAGCAGCCGGTAAAGAAGAATATCGAACAAAGGAATCCAGCGAGGGCCGAGCGGCTGGTCAAGCAGTTCCGACAGCCGATCGATAAAGGGGAGTATCGGCATGATGCGAACGCCTGCGATTAGTCCGGCTTCGGATTCCCGGGCAAGCAGGATTCTCAGTTCGCCGGCAAGGGTAGAAGTCGGCGTGATTATCCATTGACTCGTGCAAGGGGCGGGCTTCAGTTGAGATCTGATATCGGCCAGAAGCTGATCAAGAAGCAGCCGGTATGAAGGAGCTAAAACCAGGTGGGAACACACGCGTGCCACTGTAGCACACGAGGCTGACGAGGAAGTCTTCCAGCCTTCCGCGCTATCCGTGCCTTCAACGCGATCCGCGGGATTCGCGACCGCGGATGACGCGGAAGGCACAGATAACGCGCATCACTGAACCTGACTAACCGAGCAGTTCGTCGATCCGCTCGAGAATCATCGCTTGAGAGTCGGGACTGAGCAGATAGACGAGTTTGCCCTGAAAAGTGTCTTCGATGTCGAAAAAGTTCGCCTGAATAGCCAGGTGGTGTCTGTTCTCCGTGTCCGGAAAAAGCAGTGCTGAAAGATCTCCGGCATTCACTCCCGTAAGAGCTCCTGCGAAGGAGTAACGCGCGTTGACTCCAAGAAACTGGGCGATGGCATCAGCGAAAGACCGTGTGAGGACTTCAGCCAGTTGTCGGAGGGCCTGTTCGAATGCCTCTTCGCCGTACACGGTTTGGGGCGCTGCTGAAGGACTCATGTAGTCGAGGATAAGCTGAGCATGGGCCCGACGAGTCAAGACCAGCATGCTGGCCGGGATATCGCCAAGGACCCTCATGTGGAGGGCCACGACCATGGCATCGGGATCCCGGATCAGGTCATCAAACCTGAGTGAATCCATCACGCAAAGTTCGGGGACACCAACCACGCATTTTCTCCCGATTAGACGAGCCAATTGCGAGGCTGCGTGTCCTGCGCCTATGTTTCCGACTTCTTTCAAGGAGTCTATCTGCTCCTCGTTCAATTCAGTGTTCCAGCTTGTCATTCGCCTGCAGCCTCCACGGAAGTGTCGCTGGGTTCAAGTTGAAGCAATGCTCTGACCGCCTTCAGGAGGTCGTAGCTTGAGAAGGGTTTGGGGAGAAACGCGCCGTGCGGATCGTTCTCAACCTCCTCGGCTATAAACTTCTGGTCCAGGGAGGTGACGAGCAGGACCGCAGCGTTCGGGTCTCGTTTACGGATCTCGCGAAAGGCCGTCAATCCATCAATTTCCGGCATCGTGATGTCGAGAGTGACAAGGTTCGGAGAGAGTTGATCGAACATTTCAAGTGCCTCGCGCCCGTTACCCGCCTCGCCGGCGATCGCAAAGCCGGCCGCAACCAGGTACTTTCGGATAGTCGCCCGGGCAAGACGTGAATCATCCACAATTAGTACTGTTTGGCTCATCTCGGTGCCTCCTCGCCGATTCCAGACAGATATTGCCCGTAATCCGATCTGGACGCAAGTCCTTGCATGGATTAGAACTTGGAGAACGTCCCTTGGAGTAGGCGCTGGGCGAGTGGTTTGCTCGATTCAGATCTTTATGAAAATCTTCCGTCGATAAAACAAATCCATGACGAGCCACCAGAACATCACGTAAACGATCGCGAAGCACAACGAGGCGTTCACGGGCGTTGCCCATGATGCAAACAGGTGTTCAAAAATCCAGCCTTTTAATGACTGGCCGCTTATGCGGATGACGCCCATCAGGTCACCGACGATTCCAGAAAGCACGTACACCGCGATCGCGTTCATTCCAAAGACCACCGCCGGATGGGCCCAGCGGCGCCAGCCGTTAACATCAATCAGCCAGAAACAGACACCGAGAAACTGTAATGCCGCCCCAGCTGTAAAGAGCACGTAAGAGCTGGTCCAAAGGTTCTTGTTAATCGGAAACCAGATACCCCAGATCCAACCGGCCAGGATGCCAGCCCAGCCAAGCACGAACAACCAGCCGGCAATTCGGACCTTGTCGAGATTGGAACGGAAGAAAAAGCCGGTCAGATGGCCGAGAAGTCCGGTGGCGATGGCGGGGATGGTGCTGACCAACCCTTCGGGATCCCAGGTTTTCTGCCACATCCGACCGGGGACCAGAAAGCTGTCGATGTAAGCGGCGAGATTGCCTTCGGGTGTCAGGGTGCCAGCCGGGTACCCCGGTACCGGGACGAACCGCATCAATAACCAGTAGACCACCAGGAGCGCAGCCGCCACGAAAGCCTCGGTCCTGATACTTACATTGAGGGCTATGACCGCCGCAACCAGGTAGACCAGTGCGATGCGCTGCAAGACGCCGGCAATGCGCAAATTGTCGAGGTCGAAATGCGGGAAAGCGTTAAGAAACAGGCCGAGAGCAAAGATGATCAAGGCGCGACGAATCACCTTCAGGTACAGTTGTCCGCGCGTCAGGTGGGATTGCCGGGCGAGCGACAAGTTCATCGAGACGCCCATGATGAACAGGAAGAAGGGAAAGACGAGATCCGTAGGAGTCCATCCATGCCACTCGGCATGGAGAAGCGGCGGGTAAACAGCCGACCAGGTCCCCGGATTGTTCACCAGGATCATTCCTGCAATGGTCAGTCCGCGGAAGGCGTCCAATGAAACCAGTCGATCATGTTTCATAGCAGACAGTTGATAGCACAGACATCCGGAGCAGGGAAGGGAAATGCGGGGCAAATCGGGTAGCAGGTGACGTGCCGCAAGAGGATTCAGCAGTCGGGCATCTTTCCCTGCAACTTCTCAATATCTGGGGCTCCTTAACTTGGCGAGGTTCTGCTCTATCATCGACACATATTCTTGGGCGCCTATCGCTTTTGCAAGTTCCAAGGCTTTTGTCAGGATCTCCCTGGCCTCCTGTCGCCTTTGCTGCCCGATGTAAAGCGTCCCCAGCTGGTTCCAGATCTGAAGGAGTGTTTCCTGGTACCTGCGTTTGAATTTCGGGTCACGTGTTTGTGCGGCGTGTTGTTCAAGAATGTCAGCCCCGTCCCGGTAGTGTGCCTCGGCTTCTTTGGCTCTTCCTGAAAGTTCGTAGACAATTGCCAGATTCACAAGGGCGCTTCCGATTTCGATGGCATCCGGCTCGAGATTCTTCTGAAGGATCCTAAGTTCTCTCTGGTATTGCGCCTGGGCCCGCTCGTACTTCTGCTGCCGCCGATAGGTCTCGCCGAGGGCCCGCAAGGCGGCGGTAAAATCCAGGTAGTAGTTGTCAGGCAGTCGTTCTCCCAAAGCAACCGCCTGGCTCAGCGATTCCTCGGCGCCAGCGTTGTCGCTCCTTGCGAGTGCCTTTTTTCCCTCTCCCGCCAGGCGCTTGAATTCCTCCCAGAGCTCGCGCTCAGCCTCCGGGATGTCAAGCGTAAATGGAATCCGCAGCTCTGTCACAAAAGGCCTGGGACGGGCATAGTCGATGTAGGGTTTGAATTGCCACTGTTTTACAGCGTCGATTGCCGCCTGTACCAGCAGGGGATGCCCGGAGACGACTTCGACTCGATCGACTACCCCCTTTGTGGTGACAAGGATCTTCAGCCGGACGGTTCCCTCCAGCCTCGCTTCTTCGGCTTGTGCGGGGTAAGCCGGTGGAACTTTTTGGGTAAGCAGTTGCAGGGCTGCCGGCTCGAGCAGGCTTGCCGGACCCTCGGTGCCTCGTTGTGCGGGTGTCGCAAAAAACGCCAGGGCAACGACAAGCGATATGAGACTCATAACTCCTCCCTACCTTGACCGGCGCTCCGCCGGCGCCTGGTAGCGGTTATTTGTTTCCAGTAAAACACGCGCGCGCCCTAAGGGCAAAATCGCTCGCGGACAAAGAGGAAAGCAGTTGCTTTAAGCCAGATTCGCATAAGTTGAGCCGGAACCGAACTTTTCCTCTTTAGCCACGTCGTATATAATCGGCAACACTCAGGAGGGACACGTCATGACCGAGCGACGCATGGAGTGCAAAAAGCTCCAAAGCGTGCTGGCGCGCCTGTGCCAGAAAAGGGGCACCTTACTAAAAACACATGCCGTCAAGTTGCCGTATCTCGTTGACGTCGTTGCAAACCATGTGCTCGGACGAACAGTAACCGGGGCGCGGCACCAGGCGTGGGAATACGGCGTAGTGACCCTCGAAGCCTGGCGTTACATCAGTCAGGCCGAACGCGGTGGAGACCCGTTTTTTGCTGTTCGACCTTTACGATATTCTGAGCTAGGCCAGATAATATACCTGAAGAGTAGCCCTCCGAACTATCTCGACGAGTTGGAGCTACAAATCGTTGATTATGTCGCCGACCGGTATGGGAGCTTGCCGTCAGAACGGTTGGGGCAATTGACTAAGGCCCTGAATCCTCAAATCGGTCAGGATCAGTGGGGCTCCAACCGCACCGCTCTTACCGACGATGACGCCTACGCCCGCCTCAGTGAGGGATGGCAGGCCTTCTGGAAAAAGCTTCCCGGTCTTGATTTGGTTGACCAGTCCCTCTGGAGCGAGCCAATAGAGAATAATCCGAAGGCGCACCTGAAGCGGCTGCTCGATGCCTAGACACGTCCGCTACTACGACGTAACTTGGTTCGACAGCCATTTCAGAAAAGCTTACGACAAGCTAACCAAACCGGAAAAGACGAGTATCTCGAGGACTTGGACGACCTCATAAAGGCACTGGAGGTGTGTTGCCATCCCACCAACGAAACCTCCGTCGCTGGAAACCTTCCGCCTATCGTGGAGTCCTCAAGGGTTGTCTGCTCTATGAGTATCGGTGCAAGGGTCTGATGCGGGTTATAGCTCGCTTCGTTGACGCCAATCCCGAGAGGGGGATAGAGGAAACGTTCTTACTGTTGACGGTCACGCTGTCGCACGACCACGAGCGAATGAAAAGGCTCATCAAGCAGAATCGGAGTGGGATTACTCACTGGCCGTCGGAAACACAAGGTGCTTAGTCTCGTCTCTGCCTTCCCTAGAGCGTCTCTCTCCACCGGGTATTAACGAAACCTTCTCGGAGTCATCGAGGATATTGGCTCAGTTCGGCATGTGCAGTTTGGCTGGGACATACCGGGCAGACAAAGGTTCGAACCTTCCTAGGTCAGCTTGCGTTCGGGTAGAGGCCGCTCGGGTTTTCTGGTTTCTGGACCTCGGGGCGGCGGAGCCCTGTCCATCGAGCGCTTCAGTGGCGCTCACCACACCGAAGGAAGCCTGGAGCGCAACACTTTTCAGCGGACCGTCAGCGGACGGGGAGCGACTCGGCCCGTGCTTTGGGCCGCTAGCCTTTGAATTTTACCCGCTCCTCTCGAGCGCTGCTTAACGTCTCGAAAGACAGGTAGCTCGGGACCACGGGCCGTTTCCGTCTCCGAGAAGCTGGGGTGGGTAAGCGACGCGACGGCCGGGTGCCGGACGCAAGCGGACGTCGCGGCTTGGACATTCAAACCGTCCTCCGCTTACCGGTTCCAACCCGCCACCATTTCCCGGATCTTGCGCCAGCCCGTCGGCGCTCAAAAGGCGCATCAAAACCAGCTCCACTCGGTCTGAAAGCCTTCCTGCGACCCGCACACTCCTTACACCTGTGCAGTTGTTCGGCTTCCTCGATCTGGTGTGGTTCTCCACGTTTTGCAGAACAGCAAGACATCTTCGGTTTCTCTGGCTACCACGTGTTTTCGTATCGGCTTTGGCCTCTTCAGTTCATTGGTTAGCGCCTTCGGAGCTCGTTCGGTCGCCTCTTAAGGGGTTCGCTACTTCCGGCACGACCACTTCGCCGAGTCAGTTCGTCCTCAGCCGTTTCCTCGCCCACTTCCCAATTCACCGGCCCTCTCCTCCGCCTTGCCTGCCATCCGATCGAGCTGTTCGCGCTTGGCCAAGTTCTCTTCGATGAGCATAGCGATCAAGGAAGCGTCGCCGGCTTTGTCCAGGTCGGCCAAACCCCCGGCAAGCTCGCGGCGGGCGACGAAGTGAGGAAGGAAGATGCGGTTAGGCATTGTCATTGATGGCCTTCATAGAACCGTTTTTTTCCAACTTCGCCTGGCAGGCTAGGCACCACTGAGTATCGGTGGTTACGGGCCGCCCGCATTCGGTACAGTATCTCAGCCTCATTGGTGTCGGCTGCGACACTTGTGGTTCGGCGGTCTTCCGTGTTCGGAAGCCGGCCGAAAGCAAGACGAGAACGGCACCGACAACCAACAGTGCCCAGCCCCACTCCAACTGCACCGACTGGACCGCAAGATCGGCCATGCCGCGAAATGGATTCCCAGCCAACTCCGCGTCCATCTTTGCCTTCATTTCCGAGATCTTCTGTTGGAACTGCACAAACGTGAAAACCAGTAGCCCCAGTGAAATAAGGCCAGTCGCCCAGAGGCCTCGGTACCTCCGGCTGATAGTCAGAACCAGCGAAATCAAAGCTATTCCGACAATCACAACTCCGTCTCCACGACCGTTCTGAAAGTAGTTCTGACTTCCGACTATGGGCAGGTGAATGATCGGAGTGAAAGCACCGATGAAGAGGATGACAGAACCCAAAATCCCCAACAGCTGTTTCGTGTCCATGGTTGTTGTTTCCTCCGCTAAGCGCTTGGGCGTACTGATGCGTTATAGACTTCGTCGCTCGTTGCGCCCTACTCTAGGGTCAGTTCTTTCGTTTTTCAGCCTGCTCTGAGCTTATCGGCCGTCCTGAGCGCACGACAGAAGTCACAGGACAATCACTTTAACGTGCATCGAATTGGTCGTCCCAGACTGACTCACTTGTGTCGCATTCATGGCTTCGGGCTGCTGTTCGAGAGACTCGCTTAGCTGTTGCTTGAACTGACCAAAAAGCAAGACGGGCAGGACGAGCAGCACGACCAAGACGGTTCGTGCGATCACCTAATCTCCCCCGTTGGCGGAAACGGTATACCTGAATCGGCAAGAATGCAAGCGCCGATCTTTCTCACTTTATGTGACAAGTCACTCGCAGATAGTCCCCGGCGGCGCCGGCGGACTAATGGCCGGTGTCTTCAGCGCTCCCTCCAAATCCAAGAAAGCGGAGTGTCACTCTGGAGGTGACATGGAAACAGCTGTAAGTGATTGGGAATCAATCCGAAAAGAAGTGAGCCGTGCTGGACTCGAACCAGCGACCCTCTGCTTAAAAGGCAGATGCTCTACCGACTGAGCTAACGGCCCATACTTTGATGCTGCAACAACTTGCAGCTTTGGCTGGAAAGATCAGCTTCGGACTGTTGTGAAACATGTCGGAAATTGGCAAGGCGCTGCACCGCTTCCATCTTTCTGTCCTCGTCCGAACTGGAATAACGCTGTACCATCGCCAGTGAACTCCAACCGCCCAACTGCTGAACCGTTCGCAGGTCCACGCCAGCCTGAACCAAGCGGGTCGCGAACGTGTGCCGCAACACCTGCGACGTAACGTCTGACAGTTTAGCATTGCGCGCGGCAGTTTCAAAAGCGGTTCTGGTGGAGTTGATCGAACTAAATGGGCTTTCTCCCTTTCTCCTCTATCCCTCTCCCTCTTTACCCCGGCAGACCGACTAAAAGGTTGTCGCGTATTTGCAACTGAACGTCCGAAATCATCAAGGCGATGACGAGACCCCCTCGTTGCCTCTAGCTAGACTTGTTCCACTGATCCAATCGAGTGACGCGCCGGCACAAAAGACTACCTCTCTCAATCACAGGAGAAATTGCGACGGATACCGCCTATGTTCGGTCGATCCAGGGAGGGGGAGGGCGTCGCGGTCTTGTCCTTGCTCGAGGCAAGCGGACGCAGGAATCGGTGCCGAGCGAATCTGCCGGCGGATGCGACCGGCTTTCTCGGCGTAGCTCCCGTAGCACCGATCCTGCTATCCAGCGAACCGCCAAACGGCTCGGACAAACGTTGCTTTCCCACGAAGGAGCCGGGAAGGACCGGCGTTGGCAATAGGGGATAAGGGAAATGATCATCACACAGACCCCGATTCGCATCAGCTTCCTAGGTGGTGGAACTGATTTTCCAGACTTCTTCTGCCGTGAAGAAGGCTGTGTCCTAAGTTCCGCCATTAATCGCTATATCTTCGTTGTCATAAAGGAGCGGTTCGACGACAAGATCCGCGTCGGATACACCCGCACGGAGATGGTTGATCATATCGATCAGTTAGAACACGAGCTCGTGCGTGAGTGTCTGCGGAAGGTCGGGATTGCAAAGAAGGTCGAGATCACAACTATGGGCGATATCCCATCGGCCGGATCGGGCATGGGTTCGTCCAGTACAGTGACCGTCGGTTTGCTCAATGCCATGTACCATTTTCTTGGAGAACCGCGGGACGCCCGCGTTCTGGCACAGGAAGCCTGCGATGTAGAAATTAACGTGCTGGGTAAGCCCATCGGGATGCAGGACCAGTTCATTGCGGCTTTCGGCGGTCAGCGATTTATCCGCTTTGGGACTGATTCCACTGTGGACGTGGCCAGCTTGCGCATGAGCGAGCGCGCTCGCCGAAGACTCAGCGACCGGCTCATGCTTTTCTTCACCAACATGACCCGCAAGTCCGAGACGGTGCTCACCGAACAGGTCAATAACATCAAAGACCGCCTTCCCGCGCTGCGCGAAATGAAGTGTCTCGCTCTCCAAGCGCGTGAGATGCTGGAGGCGGAGGAACTTGACGAATTCGGTTTGCTTCTGCATCGTGGATGGGAGTTCAAAAAGACGCTGGCCAGCGGAATTACTAACGGAAGTATCAACGCCATGTACGAGGCGGCCCGTGAGGCTGGAGCGCTGGGCGGTAAGATCACGGGTGCCGGCGGCGGAGGTTTTCTGCTCCTCTATTGCCCGCCCGAGAAACAGGATAATGTGCGGCTGGCGCTGAGGCACCTGCGGGAGCTTCCTTTCGACCTCGAACGTGATGGCACAAAGGTGATCTTTAACTATCGGCGGTAGCCTTCCGGCCAGTCAAACGAGCAACGAGTAAGAGGAACGATTTAATTATGATCGGGTCACGGCAGTCCTATCGGGTGGCGGTCATTGAATGGAACCCGGGAGACGGTATTACCAGGATGATTCGTCACGAACTCGAGGCCCTGGGTCATGAAGTCACTACTTTCGGCAAGGAAGACCCGGTGCCGGCGGGCCAGGATGTGGTTTTCACCTTCGGCCCCTATGGGAAGGTCATTCCTTTATGGGAAAAGTCGCGCCGAGTAAAAGGAAATCCCGCCACCATTCATTGGAACACCGAAGGGATCCCGGATCTGCGAATCCCCGCTGTCTTGGTGCGACAATTGGCGGCACTGCGTTCCCTGGTCGGAAGGGTGGCCGATTCGGAAAACCGTCTGTTTCGCCTTACTCTCGGTTCTCCTCGCCTGCCGAAGCTGGATCATCGAATGGCGCGTTTTCGCTATGTTGGAGATTACTACTACGCATACAGGAAGGGGCTCCTCGACCTTCTCGCCGATTCATCGATGATTTATGCCGACATTCACAGGAAAGCGGGGATACCCGTGCTCTATCTTCCCTGGGGCGGATCACTGGTCTCCAGCAAAGACCTTGGAATGGAGCGGGACATCGATGTGTTGTGGATGGGGAAGCGCGGATCCGGACGCCGGAGTCGATTACTGGATCGAGTGCGGGCCGAACTGAAGGCTCTCGGGGTTGAGATCTATGTCGCAGACGGCGAAGAAAACCCATTCATCTTCGGGGAGACTCGGACCGAGTATCTCAACCGGGCAAAGGTGACTCTTAACCTGACTCGAACCTGGTACGACGATAACTTCTCCCGGTTCTCGATGGCGGCGCCGAACCGATCATTGATCGTTTCCGAGCCTGTCTTGCCGCACTGT
>ERZ795047.2094-NODE-2094-length-19518-cov-4.196681_pt1 | contig 19518 bp, 12 predicted proteins | sample MGYA00375131_ERZ795047 | MGnify/ENA primary metagenome ERZ795047 (study PRJEB30176, sample SAMN05720228) | activated sludge metagenome | isolation source: Anaerobic digester | place: Japan | collected 2015-05-20 ...
CGGGTTTTGGAATAGTAAAGGTCTGAACCGTTTAGAGAGTCATACTGAAGTGAATCGGGATTTTTCTTTTCTGCTACTAGTTCTGCAGGCCTGGAGGGAAATGAGTCGGGTTTTTCTTCTACTACGATTTTCTGAATCCCCCTTGAGTTTTCAATATTAAGGGAGAAATACCCCACAACAATAAAACCGACTACAAAAAAGGTGACAGAGAAAACTGTCTTCTTGAAAACCGGGAAGAAACCAATAGATGTGAAGTGTTTTTTGGGGGTTGAGCAAACCCTTTTTATCTCTGCATCGACTTTCTCTGACGGGGTTTCACCCAGAATTTCGGGCGTAAAGAAAGAGGCCTGTTCTTTACGATAGCTTTCGTACTCAGATCTGCACTCCTCACAGCCGGCCAGATGCTCTTCGTAATCTTTCTTTTCCAGTTCATCCAGCTCATTTGAACTGTAAAGCAAACCTGTTTCTTCCCACTTACTGCACGCCATCAACCCCCCTTTTTTTCAATTCCTTTCTAATATTCTTCAGCGCAAGGCGCATCCTGCCCAAGGCAGTATTTATAGGACAATTCATAATCTTCGCTATCTCTTTAAACGGTACACCACCCAGTTCCCTCAGAAGAAAAACTTCTCTCTGCAAAGGATCAAGCGTTTCTACCGCCTCATTAATCAGTCCACGCAGGTTTTGATTTGATAACTGCTGGTCCGGTGCATCGATTTTACTTCCTACTGCTGATTCAGCATCCTGCTTATGTTCTGTTTCAACCTTTGCGTGACGGAAATAATCTATAGTCCTTTTATGAGCGATCCCAAAAAGCCAACTTAGAAAGCTCCTTGACCTGTCAAATTGTTCCGCGTTTCTTAATGCAGCAAAAAAAGTTTCCTGCAAAAGGTCTTCGGCAATCTCCCTGTCACCGGTCATCCGGATTAAAAATCCAAATACCCGGTTTTTATACTTATCATAGAGACCGGCAAACCCACGCGCATCTCCACTCAACCAAAGGTCAAACAACTGCTGATCATCATTTGTCTGCTGTTGCTGCATAGAATACGTCTTCTCTGGATCCAATATTGTTCCTTATTGTTTTTTCCTTTACATTCCTCATGCAGTTTTTCCTTAATCAGCTCAGAATTGCCGCTCTCCAGTACAATAAAATTCTATTCTGGCCACAATCCGATCTTTTCAGGATATAATGAATATAAAAAATGGCGGATTTTTCGGCCTCTTTTTATAGTTACTCTACCGCAAAAGGCGGGCCTGTGCTGTTCTTTTGAGGAGGGAAGAAGCGAATATAATGAAAGAAGGGGCTAAAGCCCCCTCCTGTTCCTGTTATCTGGACTTTTTAATCTCCTCCTGGATCTGCTCATTATCAGGATCCAGTTTGCGGGCAGCTTCCAGATGCTCTTTGTAACCGGCAGTATCTTTACGCAACTTGGCTATTTTAGCCAATCCCAGCTCAGCTAATGCAAATTTGGGATCAGCCCTCAGTGCACGCTTGTAAAATGTCTCTGCCCACTGAGGTTTGGATTGCAGGAAATGAGTCTCTGCTCTAAGATATAGAGCCATCGGATGCTCAGGGTTGATATAAGATATCTCCTTAAAAAGCTCAATAGACTCATCATACTTCTTACGGCTGTTTAAAATCTTGACCTTTATCAGAAGTGCATCGATATTCTCTGCATCAATGGCCAGAATATCCTCCACCACATTTTCCGCTTCCTTGTGCTTCCCCTGAATCAGGAGAGCTTCTGCGTAAAGCATAAGATACCTCGGTTCCCGCTTCATCTCTACCAGGGCTTTTATCTCCTCCTGTGCCTTGTCACTCTGACCCAGTTTCTGATAAAGCTCAAACAGCATAAATCTGATATCAGGATCATCCTTTTTCGCCGCCTTAGCCTTCTTCAGAAGCTCTATTGCTTCATTGCTGCGATTTGTCTTTATATACCCTCTGGCCAGCATCGACATCACAACAGGATCATCGGGCTGATGAGTGTTGCTGATCTCAAGATAAACCAATGCCTCATTGACCTGCCCCTTACGCATGAGCAGAATCCCTATCCTTTTGTTTGCCTCAAGGTTCTGAGGATCGGTCTCAGAGTATCTTCTGTAAGCCTGAAGCTCCTCATCTTCCTTGCCCATTTTCCCGTAAACTCTACCAAGCTCAAGCCAGACCGCAGGCATCGATGCAGCCAGATCAGTCACTCTCTTAAGCATAGGAACCGCCTTGGAAAGCGTTTCCTTTTTCTCGGAGTAAATAAGACCCAGGCGAAGGAAATTACGATAGTCGGTAGAATACTCCTTGATATTTGATTCGTATAATTTCACTGCTGCCGCGGGATTACTTTTTTCCTGCAAAAATGCCTGTTTGTATGCAGCATCCTCATCCCTGACCCCGGGAAGAGCCAGATAGTTGCCATAAGCCCTTGCAGCCGCCTCATCCTGCTTACCATCCTTTTCATACGACTCTGCAAGCATCTTGTACACATTGCGCTGCGTCATACCCTTGATCTTCTTATCCAGTTTCAGATTCTCAAGCTCTTTTATGGCCTCTTTGTACTTTCCGGCATTGAAAGCCGCCTCCGCATACATCAACTTCTGTTCGCTTGAGGCATCACTTAATGAAAGAGCCAGATATTTTTCAGCATCTGCATACTCTTTCTTATCAAAGAAGTATTTACCAACCAGCAAAGCAGCTTTGGAATCATCCGGCTTCTTATCCAGGAATTTCTTTAAAGTCTTTATTCCCTCTTCCTCTCTTCCCAGTTTCAGATAAATCTCTCCCAGATCCTTCAACTCTTCGGTTGCCCCTGTGTTCATCATCACTGCCTGCTCATAGGAGATAACAGCCCCATTGAGATCCCCGTTTGCAGCCTGACAGGAAGCCAGTGCAGAAAGAGCATCAACATTTGATGGATCCATTTGAAGAGCCTTCTGATACATCTCGACAGCCTTACCGAAAATTCTCTTTTTCTGAAAGATCATCCCCAGAGTGGTATATGTCCCAAGATCAGCTTCCCCGGCATTGATGACTTTAGTGAGAGTGGAGATCACCTCATCCTGCTGTCCCTTGGCTATAACTATTTCCGCATACCTCTTGTAAAATCCCTTCACAGAGGGATTAACCTTCAGAGCTGTCCTGTACGCCTCCAGAGCCCCGTCAAAATCTTTTTGTTCGTAAAGCACATCACCCAGATCCCTGTAACCATCAGCATCATCGGGCTTAAGTTCCAGATATTTCCTCATGTAGATAACTACATCTCTTCTGTTCCCCTTTTTAAGGGATAATTCATAAAGCCTGCGGAACACCTCCGGAGACTTCGGTGTCAGTTCAGTGAGCTCTCCATAGTAAGCAAGCGCGGTTTCGATATCGTTTTTTTTGTCTGCATAACGTGCAAGTCTCAACCTGGAATCGACATTCCTGCGGTTGAGAGTCGCTATTTTTTTGTCAAGTTCCAGCAATTTTTCCTGATTGCCATTCTGATCATAACAGGTAGCCAGTTGTTCCAGATAGTTTAGATCGTAAGCCTCTTTCTCAACGATCTTTTCCAGATGCTCCTGAGCAGCCTTGTAGTTTTTGTCTTTCATCAGGATATCAACAAGCACAACCCGCGCATCCCAGCTTCCGGCATCCAGGGCGATTGCCTGCTTCGCAGCCTCTCTGGCTTTGTCGAAATTTTTTAGTTTGGAAGCAGCTATTGCTATTCCCTCAAGCGCGGAGGCACTCTTGCGGATAGAATTGCTTTTTTCCAACAACGAAAGCGCTTCATTATACTTACCGGATTTGATATTGTACTGTCCAAGAATCAGATATACTTTGGGGTCGTTCGGGCTAAGCCCCATCATTGCCTCATAAGTTGCCTTTGCCTTGTCAGCCATCCCGTTATTCTGGTAGAGATCAGCAAGTCTGGCATAGGCTTCAATATTCCTGCTGTTTAAAGAAATGGCCTTCTCGAGACTTGATATCGCCTTGTTTTTATCTCCAAGCCCCTGATAAGCTTCAGCAAGAAGAAAGTAGATCTCAGGAACGACAGTTCCTTTGGAATCAGCCCCGACAATAAACTGTAAATCATCGACTGCCCCATTGAAATCGCGCTCACTCAGCTTTGCACGTGCTACCCTCTCCCTTGCCAGTAAGGCTTCGTTATCCGTTGATGAGCCAAAGCGGACAACCGCACTCTTAAAAGAATTCAAAGCGGCTGCTTTATCTCCGTTCTTTTCAATGGAGACACCCATTTTGTAAAAATCCTCTGCGGTCATGTCTGCTCCAGCGACCTTATCGTACTCTGCTGCAGCAGATTTGTAGTTTTTCTGCCCATAATAGGCCCTGGCAAGCTCAAGGGAAACATCTGTTCTTCCGCCTTTATCCCGGGCTATCTTCAGGTATGCCAGTGCTGAATCAGCAACTCCTGATTCTACGTAACACTTACCTATCCTGTAGGCAAGCTCTCCATCTGGTGCGGATTTGTAAATCTTTTTCAGAAGAGGAATCGCCCTGGCCCATGATTTTTCATTGTAGTAGATATTCCCTAATTCCCTGTTGGCAATTGCGTTCCCTGAATCAGCCTGAAGCACTTTCTCAAGCGCTTTCTTTGCTTCCGGTGACCTGTTCAGAGCAATACAGGCACGGGCGTATTCCCAACTGGCCTCAGCAGTGAAATTTATCTCCAGCGCCTTTTTTGCCATGTTGATGGCGTTGTCGGGTTGACCTAACTTGTTATATACTTTTGCGGCACCAAGAAGAGCATTGTAGTCGTTGGGATTCATTCTCCAGGAGACAAGATAACAAGCCAGTGCCTTCTCAGTCATCCCCAAAGCGTCATTTGCCTGCCCCATCTTAATCCAGATCATGACATCGCGGTCTGAAGGTGGAATTTTTTCTTCGGCATAGTCAAGTGCCTCCTTGTACTTCTTTGATGCCATCAGGTTGTCAAATGTCGCATCTGAAAAACTTTGACCTGCAAAAGCCACCAAAACCAGAAATACCGTCGATAAATAATGTTTAAAAAAACAAGGCATTGATTCTCCCCTCCACTCTGCAAGCGTGTGATAAATCAATATAGCAGATTGGAAAAATGGTAAATTCCACAGGGTTACCGCAAATTGGTACCATGCATGCTTCTCAGTTCTTCAAGAGTAGAATTAAACAGATGCCAATTAAATTCAGGACCGGGATCCCTTTTTACATCTTTCCTTAATCCCAGACTCACAGCTTCTGCCCCGGAAACATGCTCATGGCCCAGATAAACAAACTCTCTTTTATGTCTCTTTTCTATTTCAAAGCACAGTTCACAAAGGGAGCGGTACTGAGATTGAGTAAATCCACTGCTTTCAGTTGCCATCAACTCTATCCCGATTGAAAAATCATTTACCCACACACGTCTGTCCGGTTCCGGCATCACGCTTCCCCCACAATGCCAGGCCTTCTTCTCCTCAGGTACAAGACGTATCACCTGCCCCCGCCTGCTTATCAGATAATGACTGCTGACCCCCAGGTCACAAAAAATCTTGAAAATCATCTCTTTGTCGTAAGAGCGCTTTGGATCGATCTCGACAGCACTTATATAGTGAATAATCACAACATCTGCAGACCCGCCTTTTCGCTCCTCCCAGAGGCTCTTTTTCCCCGCAGATGAAATCCTTTCACCTACAGTCAAACCGCAGCAGAGATGTCTGTTCTGATCATTGAGCAGAAGATCATGTATTTTGACCATTAATTAACCTTATTAGGCTGATTTACCTGATTTATCTTAGCTGTTCCGGTTATTTAATATACAGAAACCATTTACCTTTTTATGTCGGAATCGGAATAACCGGGTTTCAACATACCTATACCAAAGATACTGCTTTTTAATTACTATTGTACAAAATATCACCTCTGTGAATTAAAACTCTCCCTGAATTAAATTCTACCGAACATTTCAAATTACCCGATAAACTATTTTTCAAATATGGCCAGAAAAACTAAGGCAGTTCTGATCACCGGCGGTGCCAAAAGGCTGGGACTTTGTTTTGCCCGTAAAGCTTTAGAGATGGGTTATTCGGTAATTGTCCACTATCGAAGCAGTCTTTACGATGCAAAGAGAGTTCTGTTGAGGTCAGCGAAACATAAAGACAAAGTATTCTTTGTAAAACATGATCTAAACACTTCTCCGGAAACTCTCATCGATATGTGCTCCGATCTGCCTGTTGACTTATGCGGACTGGTCAACAACGCTTCTCTTTTCACAAAAGGGAACCTGCAGAAACCGGATCATCTGGAGGAGATCCTCAGGGTAAATGTTTTCTCACCACTGAGACTCTCGACACGATTCTGCGAACTGGCCGGCAAAGGATGGATCATAAATATCACAGATTCCAATATCATAAGACCTAACCACAATTTTCAAAACTACCGCATATCCAAGCTTTTTCTGGAGGAGATCACCCGTCAGCAGGCATTTCTTTTCGCACCATCGGTAAGGGTAAACGCCATCGCCCCCGGAGCTATGCTACCGTCAGATACAGAAGACACACAATATTTTTACTCCCTTTCCGAAAAAATTCCTCTGGGGAAAACCGGAGACCTGCGCTCTTTGACAGACACTTTCGAGTTTCTTGTGAACACACCTTACCTGACTGGTGAAGTGATAAGAGTAGATGGCGGATGGCACCTCAGTGCCTGAGAAGAACTATACGGGATAACGGGCCAGTAGAAAAGGAATGATCCTCTCGATATGTCCGGAGATTACATTGAAAGACTTTCTGAAATCGTTAATTGCACCTCCGATAGGATCTTTGATTATTCCTTTTTTGCTTTCTGCACCCGGCCAGCTTCCAAGCAGGAAAAGACGGTCTGTAACCTGAGGGAAAAAAATGGATATAAACTCTTTCTGAAGCGGTTCCATTACAAATATCAGGTCACTCTCTTTTAATTCGCTGGCAACCAGGGCTCTTGCACGGTGGCCTGATATATCGATTTCATTTTCACTGCACACCTGGACAGCATCACTGACCGCACCGGATCCGTCCTGACCATGAATACCCATGGAGGAAACAACGAAATCGTTTCTTCCCAGTTCACTGAAACGCTTTTTCATTATTCCTTCTGCCATGGCGCTTCGGCACATGTTTCCCGTACACACTAAAACTATAGAAATCATTTTGTCCCTTGCAGGTTTATTGATAGCACCAGCTCCGGAAATGTAATTGATCACTTGAAAAATACTATTTTCATTAGAAACAAAACAGGAGAAGAACAAAAATGGCTTTGACAAACGAGGAAAAGGGACTCATTCAGGAATCCTTGTCCGTATATCTTCAGATCTGCTCACAGCAGCTCCCCCCCGCTCAGATTCAGCAGCTTGCCTCTATAGCCCAGGGGATCATCAGAAAACTCGACTCAATAGGCTCAGGAGTCGGAGGAAAACAGGGTAACAAACCCGAAGGAATCACGGATGAATGGTACAAGAATGTGTGTTTATCATGTGACAAACTCTCTCCGGGAGGATGCACTGATAAAGTCACTGAGAAATATCCGGGTAAATGTGACCCTATTCTGCACTATGAACGGAAAAAGACACTGAAGCAGTAAGTGGCTTCGACTATCGTCTTAGAGAAGATATCCCCCCTTTTAAAAAGGAGGGATATTTTATTTGATATACATGATTCGGCTCTGTGCAGTACCGGTAACCTTTCCTGACGGGCTGAATGCTGTCAATTGAAGGACATAGGTTCCGGTGGCAAGTTTATCCGATGCAGGGTTCCACTTGATTGAGTTAAATCCGGGCCGGAGTTCTTTTCCAAGCTCTCTGCTCCAGACAGTCCTCCCTAATTGATCATAAATCCTGATCATGACGGTTTTCACTCCACTGTAGGGAGTAGTAAAACCTATATTAAGAACCCCTCTCAGTGGATTTGGATAAATTTTTACGATCGAAAAGCGGACGGGAGAGAAACTTTCTTTCCATCCGGATATGAACTCATCGTCACCGGCAAGAACATAACGGTACTCCCTTCCTCCGGCACTCAGGGTAACCTTTCCGCTTTTGTCAAATTCCATGCTTCCGGGATTGAAAATCGCAGTCTTTATCTGCTCAGGCACTGTTTTTCCGCGTTCGAGACTGTAGCTGACGATTTTCTGAGAGCCTGTTCCAGAGTTCTCAAATACCAGCGGGAAAGCGATTCCACCATCTGACATTTCATGAGCAATCATGTGACCGCGCAGCCTGTTGTTATCCTTGTCAAGAGCACGCAGAGCGACACTGCTGAAAGAGGGGCTGGCTGGAAGAAAACTTGTTCCCGTTCCCGGAGAGTATGCAAAGTAAACAGGAGAGAGCGTTCCTTCCGCTGTACGGGCCTTCACAGCCACACTCCATCCACTGGCTGCACTCTTTTTGGCAGCAGGGAAAGTCGACATTGAAACCGGTGTGGGCGGAATCTTTAGTACAACATTTCTCTCCAGGTTGTTGTAAACCGTAAAAGCCCTGGCATAACCATATTCCAGGTCACTCCCGGGAAGGTTCATATCCGGGATGGGCGGCAAATGAAGGGGTGAAGAATACAGCCTCTCTGTTTCTTCATTAGTTTTCCAGGAATAAAACCAAATAGAATCCCGATCAGGTCCCTCAAGACCGGTAGCATCAAGGATATCTCCTATTCTCACGTTGAACATAAATGGCAAAGCAATATCTGTCCAGTCTTTTGCATTAAGTTCGATATTACAGGTTTCTTTCAGCGATGTTGTATATCCCGGCCCCAGGTCAATAGCAACTCTATCCCTGGTCTTAATCCAGAGCACTCTTCCGGGTGTAAAATCAAAAAGCTGCTTTATTTCAGGAGCGCTGGAATACTCTACCCATTTGACGGTATCATTAATGTTGCCGTTGTGAGTAACCCACCTGTAGAGTAAAAAATGCACAGGATCATAAGTCCATCCATCGTCACCTTTTAGCTCGTCAAGTACCGTTTCCACTGATGGGTCGTCTAAAACCGCAGTAGGCGCCAGTGGTATCCAGGACTCAGGTTCCGTTACAACCTCATCGGATGAACCCCTTCTCACAGACCTTGAAATATTAATTTTCCTGGTAAAGCGTCCATCACTTATTACCAGTTCAGCTCTTACCCCGTTATCGGTTGTAATCAAATCAGCGGGAATAACCAGAATTTCTGAATAAGCAGTGTCAGTAGCGATGTCTGAACTGACAATGCTCATTTTATTGGCACCATTTGATGCCCACAATTCTACCCGTATATTGGAAATATTATCATTGACAGTTAACGGGATCGGCAGATTGGTAAGCGGCTGTACCGCTGTGGAATCTGGGCCCAGATTCACAGCAGGTTCCCGTGTATCGATCATAAGCATGAAAGGATCAGGATAATCCTTCATCTGCTTAAGGTAAGAATACACCACCTGATTGACAGAATCTACCCCTTCTTTTGCTACACTCTTCCATTTGCCAGTTTCAACATTGTAATTGTACAACCAGATATCCTTGAGGCTGTATCCTGCAGGAACAGAATCCGGACGCATTCCAAAGTACAGAGGAGGAGATTGCCTGTCATAACGGAAATCCAGGCAGGGGCTGACAGGTATCAGTCCTTCCGGAATCGAAACTGGTGTGATGACATCGAGAGTATCATCGAATGGTCCTGCCCCGGCAGACCATGTCGCACTCTTCCATAACATTATCTTCTGATTGAAAGTCCTCAGGGTATCAGTGTTCTTGAAATAGGTAATTTTCTGCCAGACAGCGGGAGGAATCCTCACTGTATCCTTCGAGGAATCTGTGGGAGCTGCCCAGAGCCCATCAACCTTCCTCATCCACATGACAAAATAGTAGAGCGTATCAAATGTCAAATTCATTCCAAGGTCGAGAGTATGAGTATTCTCTACTCCCACACCAGATACGATCTGTCCGAAGCTTGAAGATGGCTCGTTTTTAGGATAGGTACTAGTGTGCCAGGTAATCCCTGTTTCCAGGGTAAGATTTCCGATACCAATAGTGTCAATTGTCCATTCCAGGACGATAGTATTTGAATTGCCATCAAAGTTCAAACCTGTAATGTTTATTCTGTTCGGGATCTGAGTTGTATCCACAATGACAGTTGTTCTTACAGCAGCACTTGCCAATTCTGTGACTGCAGACCAGAGGCCATTACGGTGAACCTGCAGGCCAAAATAGTAGTTAGTTAGCTGGGTGAGACCAGTAATGACTGTGGATTCCTGAATCGCCGGAAAAGATCTGCTGCTGAACTTGTTTTCATCGATCTCATGTTTCAGTGGGATTTTCTCATTACCCCACCATATTTTCACACTATCTATCAGATCCATCGGTGGAATAGCCCACGACAGTTCAACCTGAGTTGGAGAGATAGTACCGACAGTTAAAACTGCATTGTTTTCAGGTCTAGGTACCCCAACATTCAAAACTCTGGAAACAGGATCACTCTGATTTCCAAGTATCCCACGGATTGCCACATTGAAAGTTATATCCTTTGCTTCACCCGTAAACATCGCTCCCCTGTATGTCCTTACCACTTCAACAGCCGGTTCAGGAGGGAGAGAACCTGGAGGAATAGTATCGTATGTATACCCTAACTCATCATTACCATACCAGACCACCAGATACATCAGTGAATCCCTGTTCAGACTCCCAATGTTTGTTATATGAAGAACAACAGAATCTCCTCCTGCTACATATTCAGGAGTAAGGAACAATTCATTTGCAATAGGAGTCCCGCTGCACATGTGGGTTGAAAAACCGCTTGAGAGTGTAAAAGGGGGAATTGAATCTGGATTGTGCCAGAAGACTGAACCGGAAAAATAGTAATCAAAGCACTCCTCAGGCCCGGGATTCAGGGCTATGATCTCAGTATAGGAATCGGAAGCACCTGCGAGCATGGATGAGAGTGGAATTTTTACAAGGTTTAACGAGTTGCGATCAGGAATAAGTGTAGAAGCACCAGACTTATACCAAATACCAACAGTGTCCACAAAAGGCAGTGTGCCGGGTTCTGACGGCAGATCCCGGAAGTTCTGTATAGTCAAAGAGATATGCGTTCTGTCGTAGAATTGCCCGCTGATTATTATTGGATTGTAGACCTCATCAATGGCCTTTACCTGCAGGTTGATAAGCCTTGAGGTCGCCTCACCCATGAAATTTGTGACCTTGCAGTAATAATTCCCCGCATCTGCCATGGTCAGATTATTCAATGTCAAAGTTGCTTCGTTGCTTAATGCACCTGGGACTCCGTTTTTAAACCACTCAAAAATGAAAGGCTGTGAGCCGCTCACTGTAATCTTGAAAGTAACACTCTGAGTCTCTCTGGCAACCATATCCGTGGGTTCCGAAATGATCACAGGCGCCAAAGCATCATTGACATTTAATATCGCACTTCTGCTTGTTGTATCACCGGAGCCGTTGGATACCTTACAATAATAAGAGGTCCCGTCATGTTCCAAAAGCGCCCGTGGAAATGTTAAAACCGAACCGTTTCCAATCGAAAGAGTTGACCCCGTCTGATACCATGTGTAAACAAGAGGCGGTTTACCAGTGGCTTCAACAACAAAGGAAACCGGGTTGCCCTCAAATACTGTGGTGTCCTGCGGTTCAACAGTAATCTTCGGCTTAGGATCAATGACGGTAAGCACCGCGGGTTCGCTGGTATCAGGCCCTGCGAGGTTCTTCACTACACACCTGTAGCTTGTGTTATTGTTGGTGGATGTTCCAACTACCTTCAGGGTAGGAGCGGTGCCGGATATGGGAGTGCTGCCACTGAGCCATGAATAACTGAGTCCGCCTCCGGATGCTACAACAGAGAAAACTGCAGTGTCGCCTATATAAATCGTGGTATCTGAGGGATGAGTGGTGAATTCCGGTTTCTTGACAACAGTAAGAGATGCCTCACGGCTGGTATCGGAACCAAGTTCGTTAAATACAATACAGAAATATGATCCGTCATCAGCAGTTGATACCTTTGAAAGAGTTAATATTGAATCTGATGAAACAGGATCCACTTCTCCTTTTTTGTACCATGCATAGGTAAGTGGCTTTAATCCGTTTACCGACAGCCTGAAGTTAACAGTTGCGCCTTCCCCTACCGTGGTATCATGAGGAGTATCAATTCTTATGACCGGTGCCCCGGCTGCATCGTCCTCCCAGGAAGAGGAATCATACATCACGTAATTGTTCCAGGTCGAGTGGTAGGCATAGCCGACCTGACCTGATGGATGCACATCGGATGTTACCTGGCCGAGACTGTCTCCGTTAAGCCATAAAGTAAAAACCGATCTCGACAGCTTTACCTTTATGTTGTAGATGCCATTGTTATCCTTGAAATTCAGATTGTTTTTGATCAATTGACTGCTTTCAATGTCGCTATAGTCTGTAGTGTTGGTGAAAAGCCTCATTTCATTCTGATCGCTTTGTCCATCGGTCCACCCTTCCTTAATAGCGACGAAATAATAGTTTGTCTGATTAGTAAATCGGAAAACTATACCGCCGTTATGAATGTTGTTGGCCCCTCCGGAAGTTCTGCGGAGAGTAACGCAAAAGATACCATCTGAAGTGCATTCGTAATTGTTTATTAAAAAGCCCTGTTCCCCGGTATTATCCTGGGGCAAAGCTACACTGTCATTTTCACTCCAGGATCTTCCTCCATCTACTTTCCACCCGGTCAACGCACGATCATTATGGGGATCGACATATCCACCTGCCCATACAAGTGCATCTGGTAGAAAGAATCCGGAGAACAGAAATAGGAACACTATAACCCGGACTAATCCCAAACGATTTCCCGGTCCTGAAGGCAAGATTTTAGATGTACGGAACAAGCTTTTCTCTCCCTCTGATCTACTCATATTTCCCCACTATCCCATTCTCCCCCAGATGGGAAATACCTGCAGTTTAGCGTTTAAATATACTAGTGGCGATCTATAATAATAATATAATTTTCAAGACCGGGGATCAAAGAAAATAGATCGAAAATCAGGATTAAAGATTAATGATGACTTTTCTTTTACTTGCAGAATTCTCTTTCTTCTTTCAAGTCAAACAATTCACCAGCCCCGAAAAGCCTCATCGCATTACGGAAATCAGAAGGAAGAGGTGCGGAGATTTCCATTATCTCATCTGTAAAAGGATGTCTGAAAGAGAGTGATCTGGCGTGAAGTGCATGCCGGGTGAAACACTTGAAGATTGAAAAGGCAAAGGGTCGGTCAGCAGGGTTTATCCTCATCAGACGATCCTTTCCTCCCCCATACAACGCATCACCAAGGATAGGAAATCCCCTTGCACTGCAATGGACCCTTATCTGGTGAGTCCTTCCTGTATAAGGTCTGAAAACCAGGGCGGAAATTCCGGCTCTTTGAAGTATAAGCCTGTACCCGGTACGGGCCTCCTTCCCTGAGTCTGATGGAGTACGCTTGAGAGGATCACGATGACTGCGTTCCAGAGGAAGGTCTATCATCCCCTTTTCCTCTGCAGGCATGCCGATACAGAATCCGTTATAAATTTTCTCAATTTTACGGCAGGAAAAAAGTACTGAAAGAGCACTGTGGGCGGCAACAGTCTTTGCCACCAGAAGAACTCCGGAAGTATCCTTGTCCAGGCGATGCACTATACCGGGACGGTCAGCAGCAGATCCACAGGGCAGCGGTCCTATTCTGTGAAGCAGCGCGTTTACCAGCGTACCATCCCTGTTGCCGTTTCCGGGATGTACAACAAGACCGGCAGGCTTGTTAACCGCAATGAAATGCTCATCCTGGTAAAGAATCTCAAAGGGTATGTCCTGAGGCTGCAGGTTTATCTCTCTTGTCAGAAGATGGAGCCCGGAGACTTCTATGATATCTCCCCTCCGCAGGATCTCCTTTTTAGAGGCCTGTTTTCCATTGTGCAGCACCATTCCATCGAGAATAAGTTTCTGCACCTGTGAACGGGAGACATTCTCAAGTTTTCCGGTCAGATAACTGTCAAGCCGCTCTCCCCTGTAAGAATCCTCGACTGTAAGAACTCTCTTCTCTTCACCCATTTACTGCAGATCCGCTCTCTTTCTGCTCAACAGAAGGATTAGCACCCGCAACAGCTTCTTTCCTGCGCTTCTCCTCCACAATGAAAGCCAACAGAAGGAATCCCACTCCTATTGTCACATAGGCATCAGCCAGATTGAATATTGGCCAGTAAATCTCCTCCGAGATACCCACACGTATAAAATCCACAACACCCTTTTCCGCACGTACTATCCTGTCAAAGAGGTTCCCCAGTGCTCCTGGCATTATCAAAGCCAGCCCCCAGTGCAAAACAACCTCACTTTTCGGCACACTGCGATAATAAAAGACAAGAACTGCGATAGCGATAATCATAAATACTATAAAAAAGCCATTCACAGGGAAACCGGGAATAATGTTGGCGGGGTTGATACCGAAGACTGCTCCCTTGTTGTAAACAAAGAGAAACTGGAGGTACTTTCCCACTATGTCTACCGGGGTTCCATAGGGAAGTTTCAGTTCGACAAGATACTTTGTAAGCCAGTCCAGAAAAAAGCCGACAGCGGCAATTATTGAAAAGAGCAGCCACTTGTTTTTGATTTCCTTCAAGATCTCTCCTTTGATATTGAACAGAGATTACGTTTATAGCGGATAAAAAATACCTGGAATTAGAGAAAATACAACTGTTCCGGTCGTAATGTTTCTGATTTATGAATCGGGGTCAGTATCGGTATCGGAATCGATATTGATTTTCGTCGAAATGACATAGGTGGATGCATTGCATAAAGGTTTGGCATACAATGCCGGATAAGCATTCTGGATTAATTCAGAGCCAAACGAGTATTTTATTGAGAAATCAATTTTCCTGACTGTCAAAATGAAACTATCCGCTTTTATAAAGATTCTCCGTCCCAGGAATGCAGTAATGGCCGGGGGTGCAGTTGTTCTTGGGTATTGGCTTACCGGATCAGAGTTTTCCGTACGGAATATGATTTTTCTTGTTCTGGCAGCAATCGCATCCACTGGCTTTGGAAATGTGCTTAACGATATACTTGATATCTCTACAGACCGCATCAGCCATCCCGACCGTCCTCTACCCAGAGGCGATATCTCGATAAACCAGGCATCAGTTTATTCCGTGCTGCTTGTGATTACCGCTCTGTTTCTCTCATTTTCAGTTTCACCTGCACATGGACTGGCTACATTTATTCCCCTTATCATCCTTCTCCTGTACGCATTTTTCCTGAAGGGAACTCCGCTGGCAGGCAATATAGTTGTGGCATCTCTGGTTGCTTATGCCCTTCTCTACGGAGGCATCAACAGACCAGTCTTTCACATTCTTTTCATTCCTGCATTCCTTGCCTTTCTCCTGAATCTGCCCCGGGAAATAATCAAGGACATTCAGGATGAAAAGGGTGATAAAATTGCCGGATACACCACCACTGCCTCACTCCCCCGCTCTCTCCTTAAAGGTATTATCTTTGGATGCAGCGGTATCTATATCTCTTTCCTTTTCATTCCTTTTATTCTTTCTCAATTTGGTTTTATCTACGGATTGGTAAGTCTTTCAGTAGTGCTTCCAATTCACATTAAAAGGACTATTCTTTTCAGAGCGGATATGGAAAAGATGCTTTTCCGCATATCAGCGCTTTACAAGGTCGAGATGATTGCAGGACTGGCTGCGATTGCGGCAGACAAATTTTTCCTCTCCTCGATACACCTCGTGAGGTAACCGAAGGTTTGCCTTATTTTATTGTTCTTATTCGGGACCTGTATCGGGATAAGAATCTTCATCGAAATTTCTGCAGTCCTCAACCAGTAGCGGACATGAGGGATTTCTCCTCAGGATTTGTCGAAATGACATTGGGACAACATTTGTAATGCCAAGCAGAAGTAAAAAAGGCAGTCCTTTAAAGGACTGCCTGTAATAAAAAACATTTTCAGAACAGAAATTACTCAGAAGCTTCAGGTGATTCACCGGCTGATTCTGAGGAACCCTCAGAAGATTCTTCCTGAGGTGCTGCAGTGGCATCCTCAACAGCTTCATCCACAGGTGCACCGGATTCTTCCTCTGATTCTTCAGATTTCTTCCCTTTACCCTTGGCTGGCTTAACTTCTGCAGCCGCTTTGATCGGGTATTTCTCCAGATATTCCTTCCAGAGATTCTCATCTTTGTCTTTGAAATACTCAGAGATACTGAGGACAATCTTTCTTCCCTCAAGATCAAACTCGATCACTTTTGCGGGAGTCTTGTCACCCATCTTGTAAATCCTTGAGGGATGATTGACTTCCTGACCAAGCTGGTTGAGCGGGATAAACCCTTCAACATCACTTGTAAGGTTGACGATTACACCCCTGTCAAGAATTCTGGCCACTTCGCATTCGGCTATTTCGGTGCCTACAGAGAAATCTTTGGCGAGATCACCCCACGGGTCTTCGGTAAGCTGCTTTATACCAAGGGAGATACGTCTCTTTTCCTGGTCGATATCAAGAACCTTGACTTCCACAGTGTCGTTTTTCTTCAACATCTCACCGGGATGATTGATCTTTTTAGTCCAGGACATATCAGAAATATGAATGAGTCCGTCAACACCCTCTTTCAGTTCGATAAATGCGCCGAAAGCAGCGATATTCCTTACCTTGCCCTTGATAACGGTGCCGACAGGAAATTCGGCAGGAACCTTCTCCCACGGATCAGGTTCAAGCTGTTTGAAACCGAGAGATATCTTCTGATTGTCTTTGTCAATTTTCAGTACGACAGCTTCCACAATGTCGCCGATTCCAACGATCTTTGACGGATGTTTGATATGCTGTGTCCATGACATCTCAGAGATGTGTATAAGACCCTCGATACCTTTCTCCAGCTCCATAAAAGCGCCGTAATCGGTAATAGAGACGATCTTACCACGTACTCTTGATCCCTCAGGATATTTCTCCTCGATACCATTCCATGGATGTTCTGTAAGCTGCTTGAGACCAAGGGAGATACGTTCTTTATTCTCATTGAAGTCAAGCACCTTTACATTCAGCTTGTCGCCGATTGCAACGATTTCTGAGGGATGATTTACACGGCCCCATGACATATCGGTGATATGCAGAAGTCCGTCAACACCGCCCAGGTCGATAAAGGCACCAAAATCGGTGATATTCTTGACTGTTCCTTCCCTGACCTGTCCTTTTTCCAGTTCGACAAGGATTTTCTCGCGCATCGCAGAGCGGTCTTCTTCGAGAATAACACGTCTTGAGACGACGATGTTGCGTCTGGCTTTGTTGACTTTTATAACCCTGAACTTGAAAGTCTCTCCGATTATGGCATCCATATCGGGAATCTGCCTCAGGTCGATCTGAGAACCAGGCAGAAATGCGTCAACACCGAAAAGATCCACCACAACTCCGCCTTTGATACGGCGCACAAGTCTTCCCTCAACAGTTTCCTGGTCTTCGTAAGCTTTGTAAATCCGATCCCAGACTTTGAGAAAATCAGCTCTTGATTTGGAGAGGATTATCTGTCCTTCACTGTCTTCTACCTGTTCCAGAAATACATCTATCTCATCACCGGGCTTGAAATCCTGAACATTTTTAAACTCGGAGACAGGAATGATTCCTTCCGACTTGAAATTGACATCAACTATCACTTCTTTCTCGTTGATGCGAAGTATTTTGCCTCTGACAACCTGGCCTTCCTCTATTCCTTCCAGTGATTTGTCGTAGGCCTGCAGGATATCCTGCACCTGGCCGGGTTTGTAGAAGCTTTCCTCAAATTCAGAGAGGTCCACTTCATTGCCTGAGGCATCAAAACCCTTCAGGGCTTTTTTTTCTGTAAGTGCATCCGACATATTAATTGCACTCCTGTAACTTGGGTTAAGGTTAATGGATATATTTCAGGCACCAGATGATACCTGGATATTACTTTTTTTGTTCCTCTTTCATAAGCCGTAAGGCTCTCTCGATTATCAGTTCTGCCTGCTCTTCAAGACTCATCGATGTAGTGTCTATTTCCAGGGCATCATCGGCCTTGCACAAAGGGCTGTTGGCACGGGTGGAATCCTTTTTATCCCTGAGTGTGATCTCCTCTACAAGCTCATCCACCGATTTGGAAATACCAAGTTTTTCAAAATCCTTTTGTCTTCTCTTCGCACGCTCAACGACTGAAGCGGTCATGAAAAATTTCAGATCGGCATTGGGGAAAACCACTGTACCGATATCCCTGCCCTCACAAACAACGCTGTTACCCTCGGCAATCCGTCTCTGCTGCTCCACCAGCGCCTCCCTTACCACCTTCGGAGCGCAATAATCTGAGACATTGGAAGTGACATCACTACCCCGGATAGCATCAGTGACATCTTCCCCATCCATAAATACCCTGGTATCAGGAAGCTTGCCAGAGAAACTGATTACCGTGTCTGCAGTCAGCCTGGCCAGAGCAGGCTCATCAGTGGCCGGAATACCGGCACGAAGCGCTTTCAGGGTAGTAACCCGGTACATTGCTCCTGTGTCCAGATAAGTGATACCGAGACGGGATGCAACTATTTTTGCTGTTGTGCTTTTACCTGATCCTGCCGGTCCATCGATAGCTATTATCATCTTTTTACCAGTAAGAAAAAATTGAAAAAAACTTATTAAATATAGTTATTAATGTAAGCAAGGTCAAGAAAACCGACTGTTATCATAATGACGAATGTGCTCGAGGTTGGTATCAGAATCGATACTTTTGCCCGTATGTATTTGATGTAAAATATTTCTCCTCGCGGAATCGTCGAAAAGACATACGATGATGCATTCTAAATAACAACAAAGATCACCGATTCAATAAGATTCCCGTATTCAGACATTACAGGCATAAGTCGCTTAGGATGAGGGTGCAAATTCTCTGCCACTATTTTTATCCTTGAGTGCTCAAACGTTTATTTCCGGAGCGGAGACGAAAATTGTGTTACCGGTCAACGGATTTTAAGTCCGTAGCCTCTCCGTCAAATTCGGGAATATTGGAATCGATACCGGAATTTCTACATCGATCGGAGTGTGAATTGAACAGATTTCACCATACGGCTTGTCGGAATAACAAACGATATTATTGAAAAATGTGGGTGAAGATCTGCCCCGGACAGCAGCAAATTCTCAGAATATCTCTATTCTTTTAATCGTAATACGATGCCATATTCTGCGGGTATTATTTTATGAGATTCACTGCTATAAGGCAGTTTGTTTTTTCCAACTTTTTCTGCTACGGAGTTTTATGGTCTCCAGAGAAATAATCGCTCAACATCTCAGTAATTGTCTCGATGATACATCGTTTCTTGGAATCAGCGGTCTGCGGAAAGGCAAAGTACGTGATTCATACGATCTGGGCGAGACTCTTATGCTTGTCACAACCGACCGGCAAAGCGCCTTTGATCGTGTTCTGGCTAATATCCCTTTTAAAGGGCAGGTTCTCAATGAGGTCAGCAGATTCTGGTTTGACAATACGACCCATATTGTCAGAAATCATCTGATATCTGTCCCCGATCCCAATATCACCATAGCAAAAAAATGCAAGGTGCTCCCGGTTGAGT
>ERZ795047.2107-NODE-2107-length-19455-cov-4.744588_pt1 | contig 19455 bp, 14 predicted proteins | sample MGYA00375131_ERZ795047 | MGnify/ENA primary metagenome ERZ795047 (study PRJEB30176, sample SAMN05720228) | activated sludge metagenome | isolation source: Anaerobic digester | place: Japan | collected 2015-05-20 ...
ACGGAATACGGAAGTTTCCTGGATCATCAGGTCATGACGGGACTGAAATTCACTTTTTAAGTTCCCGCTCTTTCGCCCTGCGCGCTCCCCAGGCCGCAATCCAGTCGGAAGGCGCGCGCGTCAGGATGCCATTGCTCAGGCGGTGCTGGAGGAAGAGGAATCTGGCGGCCGCGCCCGGCACGACGAGAAACTTTTTTTTGCGGATGCCCCTGACGATGGCCCCGGCCGCCTGCTGCGGCGTCAGCAGGCCGGCGAGATTCTTCACCGCGCGGGACTCCGGCGGCAGTGTTTTGGATTCCGCTTCAAGAAAAGGCGTTTGAACTTCCGGCGGACAGACCAGCGTCACCCGGATGTTGAAGCGTTTCAGTTCGCCGCGCAGGCATTCGGAAAATCCGACGACGGCGAACTTCGTCGTGCCGTATAGAGAATAGCCGAACATGCCGATCAATCCGGCCAGGGAAGAAATATTGACAATATGGCCGTGGCCTTTTTGTTTCATGAACGGCAAAATCGCGCTGACGGTGTTGCGTGTGCCGTAGACGTTGATTTTCATGGCCCGGTCGAACTGTTCGTAGGAAATGTTTTCGAAATAATCCGCCGTCCCGATGCCCGCGCTGTTGATCAGAATATCCGGAATGCCGAAGCGTTCGACGGCCTCTATTATTTTCCGCTGGACATCCGCGTGATCGGATACATCCATCGCTATCCAGTTGATGCTCTGGGTGTTTCGTCGGAGATGGGGCTCGATGCTCTGGCAGGCTTTTTTCAGCATGGCCTCCCCCCTGGCCATCAGCACCAAACGGCATCCCTGTTCGGCCAGAAGCTTCGCGGTTTCCAGGCCAATGCCGCTGGAGCCGCCGGTGATGAAAGCGAGTTGATTGGAAAAGCAAGCCATGACAACCTCCTTATTTGATGAGTTCTTCCTGAATGTATTCCCGGGTGCGCTGCAGACCCTCGGCATAGGAAATCCGCGGCGAATAATTTAATTCTTTTTTGACCCGGTCGTTGGGAATCCTGTTGTCCGAACCGATGAGATTGAGCGCTTCGCGGGTGATCGGCGGCCGCTTCTGGATGTTGAAAAATTTCCAGAGGGCCTCCAGCGAACAGGCGCCGAACGCGGCCAGCGGATAGGGAATGGAGGCCGGGGCTTTCAAGCCGATGATTTGCGCGATGTCCGTGAAATATTGCCTCCAGGTCACGTCCAGTCCGTCGCTGGCATTGTAGATTCTGCCCAGCGCGGCCTGGCGGGAGGCCGCCAGAATGAGAATATCCGCCACGTTGTCCACGTAAGCCAGTCCGGCGTTGAAGTTTCCGCCGGCGACGAGGCCGGGCGATCCGCTTTTGAGAACCGCAATGACATCGTGCAGCCAGGGGCCGGAGCGCGGGCCATAGACATTGGCCGGCCGCACCACGGTCAGCGGCATGCCCTTGTTATGATATTCCCAGGCGAGCTTTTCCTGGGCCTGTTTCGTCCGGCTGTAGGGGCCGAAGGTTTTGCCGAAGGGCGTCTCTTCAGGACAGGGCTGTTTCCGGATATGGTCGCCGTAAACAACGATGCTGGAGGCCAGCACGACCCGCGCGTTGTTTCTCAGGGCTTCTTCGAAAACGAGGCGGCTGCCCTCCACCGTCAATTCCCAGTATTTTTTTTCGTCTCCCCAGTCCGAAACGACGGCGACCAGATGGATGATGGTTCCGGCTCCCGCCGCCGCCCGGCTGACGGCCCGGGGATTGGAGATGCTGCCGTGCGTGATGTCGACTCTGTCATGCCATTCTTCAGGCGCGATTTCCGCGGGGAGCAGAAGCGCCTTGATCGCGATGTTGTCCTGCAGCAGTTTATGCACGACCCGGCTGCCGATGAATCCCGTGGCGCCGGTGACCAAAACCGGCTGGGCGATTTTGTTTTCAGAAATCATGAGGACCTCCTTTTTTAGGCTCACCGGGGATGTTCGAGGGTGATGCCCGCGTCGGTGAATATTTTTCTGCATTCCTCCGGAATGCCTTTGTCCGGAAACGATGTCATCGCCTTGTCGGCCTTGTAGGGATCGTGCGCTCCGACCTTGTCGCTTTTTTCGTGCCACAGGGGGTTGTATTCCAGTAGGGACGCCGCGGAAATACCCAGGCGTTTCAGAAAGACGGCGATGCCGCGGAGATTGGCGGGCGTGTCCGTGATTCCCGGCACCAGCGGAACCCGGGGAAGCAGGACCTTGCCGTCTTTTTGGAATACCGCCGCCAGTTGCCGGAAATTGTCGAGAATTTTTTCGTTGGGAACACCGCAGTATTTTCTATGGGCGTCGCTGTCCATGAGTTTTATGTCGAAATAAACGGCGTCGAGGTACGGATAAAGCAGTTCCATGAAACTCTCCATCCTGAAGAACCCGCAGGTTTCCAGAAGCGTGTGGATGTTTTGCCGCTTGAGTTCGCGAAGAAGCGTCGAGGCGAATTCCATGTAAAGTGTCGGCTCGCCGCCGGACAGGGTCACGCCCCCGCCGGAGGTGTTGAAAAACGGTTTGTCCGGCAGGATTTTTTGCAGGATGTCGTCAACGGACATGATTATCCCCACCCGATCCAGCGCTCCCGACGGACAGGCATCGGCGCATGCAAAGCAAAGCGCGCATCGGCTTCTGTCAATGTAGAAAGGATTGTTTTTGGAGAGCGCTTCCCGAGAACAGACATCGCGGCAGGCGCCGCAGTCAATGCAAAGCCGGGCGTCAAAGGCGATTTCCACGGAGGCCTTTTTGCTCTCCGGGTTGTGGCACCAGACACAGGACAGCGGGCAGCCCTTGAAAAAGACGACCGTCCGTATGCCCGGTCCGTCGTCCAGACTGTTTCCCTTGATCTCCAGAATCAGAGGGGTTTTGGTTTTAGCCGATGTCATCAATCTTTTGTCCATTGCTGCGGCGAGCCCGGAGCACGCGCGGATTCGTTCAGAAAAACGCGAAAATCATATGCCGAATTCCGCCCGCTCAATCAGCTCGATCTGCATCTGGCGGTTCAACGTGACAAAGTAGGCGTTGTAGCCGGAGATCCGCACCAGAAGATTCTGGTAATTTTCCGGATGCTCCATCGCGTCGCGCAGGGTCTGCGACGAGACGACGTTGAGCTGCATCTGCATGCCGCCGAGTTCGCTGTATGTTTTGGCGTAGGAAAAAATGTTGTTGACGGTCTGCTGATGGCTCTCCCGGGCGCTCGGGACCACCTTCACGTTGAAGGCGATGTTGTTGTTCATGTTTTCCGGTTTCAGTCCGGCGACATCGCGGATATTGTCCAGGATGCTTCTGGAGGCGTGGGGCTCCGGCGTGAGGCCGGGCGTGAAGGCCTTGCCGGCCAGCCGTCCCGACGGCAGCGCGCCGGTGAGCGTTCCGAAAGCGACATGATTGGACATGGACCAGAATCCCGCCGTGTAGCGGCCGCCCCGGTAATTTTCATGTTCCCAGAAAATGTCGTGGGCGAGCTTGGTGACGCGGTTGGCGATTTCCAGCGCTTCGGGACTGCCGGAACCGAACAGCGCGACTTTATTTTTAATCATCGCCAGCAGGGCCGGATGATTCCGGAAATTGGACCGGATGGCGTCCAGCAGTTCGGGGAAAGAGACTTTCTTTTCCTCGAACACCAGCTTTTTGATGACCATCAGCGAATCGGTGATGTCCGCGAGCCCGATGCAGGCGGTTCCCGAAGAATTGTAGAGCGCGCCGCCCTTGGTGACGTCCCGGCCTTTTTTCAGCGGGCCTTCCATCAGGGCGGAGATGAAGGGCGTCGGCCGGATGGCCTGGTGCGCCTCACCCAGCAGATTGTTGTATTCGCAGGTTTGATCGGCCAGGAATTTCAGCTGCACGGCGAAGGCGCTGAAGAAGGATTCAAAATCTTTGAAATCTCCCGCCCGGACATCGCCGGTTTTGGGGCCCAGATCCCAGCGCATCAGCGGATGCCGGCCGTTGTTGAGCGCCATTTCGAGCGCCGCCACCATGTTGAACATCATGCAGTTGGTATGGCCGAGGTGGCGGCCGGAAAGCGTGGGTTCCACGCAGCCCGTCGCGGACCAGTCGCGCAGATGCTCCGGCGGATAGTTGAATTCGGCGAGCGACTGCATGACCACGACGTCGTTGTGGATGGAGGGCGTCGCCGTCGTGTTGAGATTCACTTCGCACAGCCGCTTCAGATAGGTGTCGCTGTTTTTCTCGCGGTGGTAGCGGGCGTTGACGTTGGGGTCGCGGATGCAGAGCATTTCCGTCACCTTCAGGAAGATATACGTCATGTCATTCGCCGCGTCCTCGCCGTCGGGTGTCACCCCGCCCAGGGTGATGGCCTGATCGGACGAGCTTCCCCCGAAGAGATGGTTGCCGATGTCCGGAATGAGGGGCAGATGGTCCGTGCAACGCATGTAAAAACAGCCGATGAGTTCGATGGCGTGTTTGAGGTATTCCCGCCGGGATTTTTCGTCGGGGATTTTTTTCATGTCGGCTTCGAAGTAGGGCTGAAACCACTGGTCGAGGCGGCCCAGCGAAAAGCCGGCGTTGGTGTTTTCCATATGCACGCCGACCCAGGTGATCCACAGGGCGTTAACGGCTTCATCCAGCGTGGAGCAGGGATTTGCCGGGACGCGGCTGCAGATGTCGGCCAGACGCATCAGTTCCTTTTTCCGCGAGGGGTTTGTTTCGCTGTCGGCGAGTCGTTGCGCCTCCGCGGCCAGGTTTTTCGCGTAGGCGTTGAGGCCTTCGAGGCTGATTTTCATCGCAGAAAGCGTGTCGCGCTTCGGCTGGTCGGACGGGGGCGTCGCCTGCAGCTCCTTTTCGATTTCGGCGATGATTCCCTTCGTGCCCAGTCGCAGGAGCCTGGGGTAATCAAGGATGGTGTGCGACAGCGCGACCGTTTTCCACAGGAAACAGGCCGCGAAGCGTTCATCCAGCTGCTGGCAGAGCGGGTAGTTCTTGTTTTCCCTGACCCATTCGCGGAAGTTGCGCTTAATCCAGAAGGGGAAAACCTTGTTGTGCAGAATGTCGATGGTTTCCGCGTCGACGTGATAGGGGTTGAGGGGACGGTAGGGCACGGTGGCAAGCTCTCCCCAAATCATGGTGCCGTGTGCTTCCGGGTAGAGAATGACGCCGATTTCCCTGGTGGTGCTGGTGCCGGCGATCAAATCATTTTCCCGGATGATGGGCTTTTTGTTTTCCATCAGGTATTTGAAAGCGGATGCCTGACGCAGTTCGGGCGCCCAGGGCCGCCCGGTTTTGTCTTGCTCGAAGCCGTTTTCCTTGAACCACCGGGTGAGAATTTCCGCCCGTTCGTGGCAGATGGCCGGTTTTGTTTTGAGGTGAATGTCGAGGAAGGTTTTGAGTCTTGGAAAATCATCAAGGGAAAAATCCGAAAGGTACGGGTCGTTGAGAAACCGAACGCCGCCGTCAACGGATTCGGCCCTGAGCTGTTTTGTCTTGCGCGTTTCGATGCTCCTTCGGGAAGCCGCCTTCGCGTCATAATTTCTTTTTTCGGCCCTGGTTTCCTTTTTGAGCTTTGCAATCTGGAGCGGTTTGAGCAACAGTGAGAGATAGAAATTGATCAGCTGCAGATAACCCAGATTCCCCCGCGTAATCATCCGATTTTCCATCAGCGCCAGCATGAGGCGGTTGGGCGGTTGCGTGGCCGCCTCCTTGAGCGCGTCTTCGTCAATAAAAATGAGCTGCGCGTCGAGCTTTTCCGGCATTTCCTCCAGAACACTGACCCTGCCGTTTTCGAACCGGAGAGCCTTTTCGACGCTTCCATTTTCCGTCCGGAAGCCGAAGGTGAAATTCAGCCAGCCGTCGTCGCATCGGAGATATCGGTTCAAAGAAGGGCGGGTGTTGAAGTTGAAGGCGAAAAATTTTAAAAACAAGTAAGCGAATTTGTCCGCGGTGCTTTTCTTTGCCGTCGATGCAGGGGTGTTCACGATGTTCCCTCCATAAAAATAAGGTTAAAAAAGTTTTTTCCCGCCGTCGTATTTTTTCTTCATGGCTCTTATGTCTTCAATCAGATCGGCAGTTCTTTCTTCAATGAAACCGTTGACATCATTTAATACTTCATGAAAAAGCCGGCTGTTTGTCAGCGTGATGAGCCCGTGCAGATCCGACCAGAATTTCACGATCTGATACAAAATGAAACGCTCCTTCTGCCGGCTTTTGGCGGTTAGGTAGGCGCTGATGGGTTCCGAAAAGAGATAGAGGCATTTCAGGGCGTTGTCCTTTTCCTTTTTGGCGAGAGGCTCGATGTCCGTTCCCGCGTAATCCAAATATTTCGGCGTGTGCAGGTTGAACATGATGTCGTAGTAACTGGGATTCTTCAAGCCGAATTCAATATATGCCCGGATCATGGCTTTTAATTTTGTTTCGATATTTGTGAACGCGCCGGAGCGTTTTGTCAGGAGGTCGTGGAGTTTTTCGAAACCCCTGATTCTGATCATCAGATTGATTTCATCTTTGTTTTTGTAATAGTTGTAGATGGTTGTGGCGGTGACATTGAGGCGCGATGCGATTTTTCGAATGCTTAAATTCTGAAACCCTTCATGGATGATGATATCCAGGGCGGTGTCCAGAATTTTCCCGCGATAACCTTCGATTTCTTCTTGGGTCATGGGTTTTTTAGGCATTTATTTATCCTTTTTTATTAAAATAACAGTGTTATTTAATTAAGTCAAGCAATTAAATTTTCGACTATGAAATTGATAAATTTACCATAGAAAAATTAAATACCTTTTTTGCCGCCTCCATTGTAAAGATTTCAAAATTAATCTCGATTGCATATCTTTTATGTGTGGTCTTTTCAATCAAGGCAAATAGACAGACATCTTTGATACGCAAAAAAAATTTTCCGCAACAAGGCCAAATGGCTTGACGCCAACTGAATCCTTCCTTACAATCTACGCCAGATTATTCTTTTCACCAAAAGGGCCGGCAAGCCATGCTGAAAATCAGTCAATACGACACGGTGACGCTTTTTTACATGGGGCGCTCGGTGCTCGGATTCCTTCTGTATCCCGTCCATGCTTTTGGGGTCGGTGGAACGCTGATTGACACGGGCACCAACCGGTCGGGTCCGGAATTCCTGTCGGCGTTACAGAAAGGCAAGGTTTCAAGAGTCATCAACACGCATCATCACGAGGATCATGTCGGCAACAATGCCGATGTTCAGGCAATGTTCGGCGCGCCGATATTCGCTCATGCTTTGGCGCTGCCTTACCTGGAAGACCCGAAGCGAAACGCACTGCGCTTATATCAGCGAATTGTCTGGGATTGGCCAAAACCCTGCCGGGGAACGGAAATCGGTTCATCCGTCGACGGCGGGGATTATCATTTTGATGTTTTCCACACGCCTGGGCACACGGATGATCACCTCTGTCTGTATGAGCCCCGCCGGCGCTGGCTTTTTACGGGCGATTTATTCTGCGGCACCAATTTCATTTATCTGCGCCGGGATGAAAATTATCTGCAGATTCTGGCGACGCTCAAGAAATTGTCGGCCTTGAAGGTGGAAACGATCTTTTGCAGTCTCAAGGGAGCGGTGCCGAACGGCCGGGAAGCTCTGTTGAAGAAGATAGCCAGGATGGAGCAACTGCGCGATGACGTGTTAATGCTCGGGGAAAAAGGACTGCCGCCGGACAAAATCAGGGAAAAGGTTTTGGGAAAAGACGATACGTGGAGATGGATTACGCAGGGGCATTACTCGAAGCAAAACACGGTGGACAGTATTCTTCACGCAAAACGTCCCGATCAGATCCGATGAAAAAAGGCGCGCTTCAAAGAAGACGCGCCTTTTTGTCAGATTTTCCCTGCCGCTATTTGTAGAGTGCCTCAATCTGATCCTTGAGTCTTTCAAGGACCACTTTGCGTTTGAGCTTCATGGTTTGCGTCAGGGTGCCGTTTTCCAGACTGAACGGTTCATCCAGGATCAGGAATTTTTTCGGGATTTCGTAACCGCCGAATTTGCCTTTCAGATGATTGGTGATTTCCTGGCTGAAGAGATCAATGATGTCCTGCCTTTTGACCAGTGTTTTGGCGTCCTGCGGCAGTCCTTTTTCTTTGGCGTAATCCAGCAGCGCTTCGAAATCGGGAACAACAATGCAGATATTGTAGGGGCGGTTCAGGCCGTAAACAAGGGCCTGCTGGACAAGATGAACCAAACAGATTTCTTCTTCCAGCGCGACGGGGAAGACAAATTTTCCGTTTTCCAGCTTGTACTGTTCCTTGATGCGGCCGGTGATAAACAAAAAGCCGTCCTGATCCAGGCGTCCGCGGTCGCCGGTGCGCAATCCGCCGTCTTCAGTCATGACGGCTTTGGTGTCTTCGGGACGGTTGTGGTAGCCTTTCATGACATTGGGGCCATAGACGACCACTTCACCGTCGGTCGCGCCTTCTTCGACCACCGACTTGTCAATGACGACTTTCACTTTGTCGATGGGCTTGCCGACGCTGCCCAGCCGATAGTCATAGGAAGCATTCATCGTGACCGCAGGCGACGTTTCCGTCAGACCATAACAATCGTAGATGGGAATGCCGATGTCGAAGAAGAACTGGGCGATTTCCGGGTTCATTGCCGCGCTGCCGCTCATGGAGCCGAGGAGTCTGCCGCCGAGGCGCTCCCGGATTTTTTTGAACACGATTTTGTCGGCGAATTTGAATTTGAGATTGGTGATGAAATCCGACTTCCCCTGGGCGGCCAGTTCCCGTTTTTTCTTGGCCGCCTCCACGCCCATCACGAACAGGGATTTGGCCAGGCCGCCTTCCTTATTCATTTTGGTCCAGAGGCCGTCGTAAATTCGGTTGAAGACGCGCGGCACGGCGACCAGCCAGGTGGGCTTGACCGCCACAATGTCATTGACGATGGTTGCGGGACTTTCCGCCAGTCCCGTCGCGCCGCCCATGCGGATGACCGCAAACAATTCGCCCGTCTGACCGTATGAGTGGGCCCAGGGCAAAATGGCGAGGGTCAGGCCGTCTTTTCCGTCGTTGCGCGTCAGTTCGGGATACATCTTGAGGCCGGCATGAGTGTTGCTGGTAAAATTGCCGTGGGAAAGCAATACCCCTTTGGGATTGCCCGTCGTGCCGGAGGTGTAAATGAGTTCGGCGATGTCATCGGCTTTTGGAACCAGCGGCGCAACAGGATGGGCGACGCCTTTCTTTTCCAGAGCGGCCATTGAATTCTCGCCTTCGGAGTCAATAATGAAAATATGTTTGAGCGTCGGAATGTCTTGGGGAAAGTTTTTAATTTTTTCATAGATATCCGGTTTGGATACAAAAAGAACCTTGATGCCGCTGTCGGCGATGATGTATTTCCAGACCTGCAGCAATTCCGCTTCATACATCGGGACAAAGCGGGCCAGTCTTCCCCAGGTGGCAAAGGCACAAACTACCCATTCCGGTCGGTTGTTGGCGATGATGCCGACAACGTCGCCCTTCGAGACATCAAGCTGGGCTAGCCCCGCGCGCAGGTTTCGGATGCGTGTGTCAATTTCTTTATAGGTTATCCATTCGTAGATGCCGTTTTTGTTTTTCGTGCCGAAAAGACGCCTATCAGCAAATTTGGCGGCGCTCTCTTCCCACCATTCAACCAGATTGTCCGGTTTGTCCAATGTCCACGTGTGCATAAATGTTGCTCCTTGATGTTTTATATTCACGCGAAAAAATTGTTCGCGCGGATTGCAAATCAAAGGTTATTGCGTGCCCTGCAATCAAGCGTCGTAAATCTAGGGTATTTCGGAAAAAAATTCAATCAAAACCTATATGTGCTCGTATTTATAATACAATTGATAAAAAATATGGATTGACGTTTTGAAAAAATAAAGTATAATTTAACAACTACTTTTAATTAGTCCCGAAACGATTTTGCTGACGACATTATACTCATTTGAGTGCTGTGTTTTTTTGGCCGATTCTGTCTTTGTTCCAACTCTCGTTTTCATCAGATGTTCTGCCGTGGCGGATTTGTTGCCGGCGAATGCCGGCGGATAAAGTTTTGAAACTTTTTTAATGGAAAGGAGGGGAATTTATGAGCAGTGTTTATAAGGTCATTGAAATTATCGGGGGAAGTGAAAAATCATGGGAAGACGCGGCGAAAAATGCCGTGCAGACAGCGGCAAAGAGCCTTCAGGAAATCAGGGTAGCTGAAGTCAAGGAACTGGATATGCGGGTGGAGAAAGGAAAGGTCGTGGAATACCGTGTAAAGCTGAGAGTTTCCTTCAAGTACTTGTCTGAATAGTACGGTCTTCAGCGTCTGACTTTGCCGTACTGAAAACACCGAGGCGCAAAAGGGGAGAAATGGCAGTGGAAAACATCCACTGCCATTTTTATTGAAAAAAAATCGCGGCTCTCCCATCAAATTTCATTGACACAGGAAATGCTTGTCTATATATTTTTCGCGGTCATTTCCATTCCAGATTTTCTGCTCGGATAACGTGGAATGCTGATTGAAAAACGGCAGGATAAATGCATTGAGTGCATGCTTTGTGCCCGGGACTGCGTCATGGGCATTTGGCGTGTCATTGATGGCCGAACCGTTCCTCAAAAGACAGAGCTGTGCAACCTCTGCAGTCATTGCGTCGCCGTCTGCCCGACGGAGGCCATCATCCATCACGGGCTGGACATGCGACAAATCACGAAAGTCAACAAAACCAGTTTTCATCCCGACGTTTTCCGTGATGTCGTAGTCAGCAGAAGAAGCGTCCGCCAGTTTAAAGATCAACCGGTTCCGCGGGAAATCATTGAACGGATAATTGACCTGGCAAGCTTCGCTCCGACGGCGAGCAACGAGCAAAATGTCGGCTACACGGTCATTACAGACAAGGAACTTCTTGAAAAAACAGCAAAGAAAATATTCGGGACTGCGAATTTTTTTTATAATTTATCCCAAACGGCGATAGGCCGGGTATTCCTGAGAATCAGCGGATTGTCCGAGAACCGCTATGTCAGGGTGATGGAGTATGTTCAGGCCAAGACCATTGAGGAAGGACGGGATTTTATTTTGCACAACGCACCGGTGCTGATCCTTATTCACGCTCCGCAAAGAAGGCCGTTTGCTTCGGATAACTGCAACATCGCCGCGACCGCCATGGTCCATTACGCGCATGTCCTCGGATTGGGCACCTGTTTCATCGGCCTGATAACGCTGTTGCTGAAGTTTAATTTCCAATTGCGAAAGCGCTTGGGAGTTCCCTCCGGAAGAAAGGTATGCGCGGCATTGGTGTTGGGATACCCCGCGTATCTTTTCACGCACACCGTTTCCCGAAAAAAACCTGATGTGCGCTGGTTATGAAAAACCTTTGTCGGGTGATGGCCGGTTCGTTGTCGATAGCCGCGCCGCGGAGGGTTCAAGGTTCAAGGAAACGAAGCCAGAAGGATTTTTTTTGCGAACAATTTAAATAAACAAAGGAGGGGGAGATGATGAAAAAGCGTCATATCATGATTTTTGTCGTTATGATCGGTTTGTTTATCGTCTCGTTTTCCGCTTTGGCCGCCGGCGGCTGGTCGAAAATTAAAGAGAGCAACGGCATTAAGTTGTATGAGCGTCCAGTGGCGGGGACCGATCTGATGGAATATATGGCGGTCACGACGATTGATGCCAGAATGGAAGTCATCGGCGAAGCCCTCCGCGACGTTCCGAAATATCCGGAATGGGTCGCCGACTGTTCCAGCGCGATCATTGAAAAAAAATACGACCGGAACACGTTTGTGATGTATCTGATTCTGAATCCTTTTATGATAGAAGACCGGGATATTGTGCTGAAAGATGAGACCGTCTATGATTATGATCACGGAAACGCGAAAATAAATTTTTTCTGCACCGATGAGATTAAAATGCCGCCGGTCAGGGGCCGAACGCGCGTGACCGTCATGAACGGCTTGTTTCAGATGGAGTTTTTGGCCAGAGAGAAGACCAAGTTCATCTATAAACTCAAAACGGACCCCGCGGGAAACATCCCCAAAAAAGTCGCTTATGCGGTCATGAAATACTATCCGTACAACACGCTGAAAAAACTCAAAGCGTTTGTCGCGAAAAACGAAAAGAAATATGCCGATCTGGCCAAGGGTTCGGAAGAAGAAATTCAAATCAACGAGCGGTCCCGAAACGAGTCGTCGGCCAGAAAAATCTTGACAGAAACGCTTATTCGAGCGGTCAAGGATAAAAAAGCGATGGAAGCCATCATCGCGGCGGATACCGAGGGCATTCGAAAAATAGCCTTATCCGGTGGAGATTATGAGACGATTCGCCAAGTAGCCAAGAACGCTTGTTTTAAATATATCGATTTGATCATAAAGGATCAGAATCTGGCGCAAAAACTTAAAAAAGACGAAAAACTTGTCGCGCGGATTACTGATTTGGTTCAGACCGAAACGGAAGCAGAAAGCGAAACGATAGACAGTATTGTGGCGCCGTACCTTCAATAAAAGGATGAGAAAAAAGGCTGAAAATTTTTGATGAGGCGTTTACATTTGAAAATCCGTTATTATAATTTTTAAAGAAGCCCTTGGGGCGTTTGAAAAAGGCGGCTTATATGACGTACCTGAAAATTAATTTCGGAAGCAACTTTGAGGATGAGTTTCAGAAGGTGGTCGATGAAGTGTTTCATCTCGTCAGGCCGGCTTTCAGAAACTATCAGGGGACTTGGCGGCCCAACGTCGACGTTTACGAATCCGCCGACGAAGTCATCGTCATGGTCGATGTGGCGGGACTTATCAAGGAAGATTTGCATATTGAAGTTAACCGGAACAAAATTAAAATAGCCGGCATTCGCAAATTGGTGAAGATGCTGCACGATGCCCGATATTGCCAGGCGGAAATACCCCATGGCCGTTTCGAACGGGACATCGCTCTTCCCACCCTCGTGGAGGTGAACTCGGCGGAGGCCACGTACGCCGACGGCATCCTCGTGGTCAGAATGAAAAAAATGCCGCCCAATCAATCGCATCGCGTGCCGATCATTTCAGAAAAATGATAAGTGATTGCTGATGATTTTTTGATGAAACGACTGCGGAGGCTAACATGACGGAACAAAACCTTTCAGAAAACAAAAACGCTTTTCACATTCCCGAAATTATTCCCATTCTTCCGTTGCACAATGCGCTTGTTTTTCCCAAAACAGTCATTCCTTTGGAAGTCACGGGCAATGCGGCTGTTTTGGTCGATGAAGCCATGACCAAGGACCGCATCATTGGCTTGGTCATGGTTAAAAAAGAGCCGGAAAAACAGCATCTCTATGCCCGGGAAGACCTGCATTCGGTGGGCACCTGTGCGGTCATAATGAAAATGGCCAAAACGGTGGATAACCACACGCAAATGCTGCTGCAGGGAGTCAGCCGCTTTGCCATTGAGGAGATGATAGAGGGGAAACCCTATCAGCAGGCGAGGATAAAAGTCATCAAAGAAAAAGAGGTTAAAGATCTTGAGACGGAAGCCTTAATGTCCAATTTGCTTTCTCTATTTGACCGCATTTTGAAGCTTTCACCTTTTCTGCCGCCGGAATTCGGCCCCATGGCGAAATCCATCACGGAAGCGGGAACGCTGGCTGATTTGATTACTTCCATTATCAATGCTCCTGTAGAAGAAAAACAAAAAATATTGGACATTGTCGACGTGAAGGAGCGCTTGAAAGAACTGACGCGGTTGGTCACGCACCAGATGGAAATTTTGGAGTTGGGCGACAAAATCCAGAGCAAAATAAAAAAGGATATCGACAAAAGCCAGCGCGATTATTATCTGCAGCAGCAGTTGAAGGCGATCAAGCAGGAGCTTGGCGAAACCGACGACAACTTGGTTGAAATAGAGGAATACAGAAAAAAAATTGAAGAAAAAAACTTGCCTGAAGAAGCGAAAAAGGAAGCTCTCCGAGAGCTGCAGCGCTTGTCGCGCATGAGTCCCGCGTCGGCTGAATATACCGTTTCCTCAACATATCTGGACTGGATTACCGCCTTGCCGTGGAATCAGGCCACGGAAGACAACCTCGATATTGTCCAGGCACGCCGGATTCTGGACGAGGATCATTACGGGCTCATGAAACCAAAAAAACGCATTATTGAATATTTGTCCGTCCGCAAACTCAAACCGGATTCCAAGGGGCCGATTTTGTGTTTCGTCGGTCCGCCCGGCACCGGCAAAACATCCCTTGGACATTCCATCGCCCGGGCGCTGGGACGGAAATTTGTCCGCATCTCTCTGGGGGGCGTGCGCGATGAAGCGGAAATCCGCGGACATCGGCGCACTTATATCGGCGCTTTGCCCGGACGAATCATTCAGGGACTGCGGCGGGCGGAATCGAAAAATCCTGTTTTTATGCTGGATGAGATTGATAAACTCGGCAGTGATTTTCGCGGTGATCCTTCAGCCGCCTTGCTGGAGGTTTTGGATCCTCAGCAGAACAACACGTTTTCGGATCATTACCTCGATGTGCCTTTTGACTTGTCGAATGTCATGTTTATCACCACGGCGAACGTTTTGGACACGATTCCACCGGCCTTGCTGGACAGGCTGGAGGTCATTGAACTGAATGGCTATACTCAGGAAGAAAAGATAAAAATTGCCGAGAAATACCTGATTCCCCGTCAAATGGCGGAGAACGGTTTAACCTCCGCGCAGTTTAAGATGACACTGAAAGCGCTCAATACAATTATTGCCGGCTATACACGCGAAGCGGGCGTGCGGAATCTCGAAAGAGAGATTGCCAGTGTGTGCCGGGGCGTGGCGGCGCAGATCGCGGAGGGAACGTTGAAGTCGAAAACGGTGAATGAAAAGGACGTGCACAAATATCTCGGGCCGGTGCGTGTCCCGACGGACCTAGACTCGCGCATCACTAAGCCCGGTATTGCCATTGGCCTGGCGTGGACGCCCGTTGGCGGCGACATGCTTTTCATCGAAGCCACCGCAATGAAGGGAAAGAAAGGTCTGACATTGACCGGCCAACTGGGCGACGTGATGAAAGAGTCCGCTGCCGCCGCGTTGAGTTTTATCCGTGCCAACGCAAAAGCGTTAAATGTGAATCCGGAATTTTTTGAAAACATGGATATCCACATCCATGTTCCGGCGGGTGCCATTCCCAAAGACGGACCCTCGGCCGGAGTGACCATGCTCACGGCGCTCACGTCGCTTTTGACCAACCGCAAGGTGAAGAAAAATCTGGCCATGACCGGCGAAATCACTTTGCGCGGCGCCGTGCTGCCGGTGGGCGGAATCAAAGAAAAAGTTCTGGCGGCTTACCGGGCGGGAATAAAAACAATTTTGTTGCCCGACTGGAATCGTAAGGACGTCGAAGATATTCCGGCCAAGGTGCAAAAGAGCATATCCTTTCATTTTGTCAAAGATATGATGGAAGTGGTGACCTTGGCGCTGGAGCCGGCCAAAGAAAAAAGACCCGTTGTAAAAAAAACCAAGAAGGATAACAAACCGGTCAAGGCGACAAAAAAGAAGAAGGGGTCCCCCAAAAAAACCGGAAAAAAATAATCTCCGCGGATTTCAACGTTTTCATTTCAAAGAGTTGACGGCGCCGCGAGTACTTCCCCTAGATTTATTTACGCAAGTTATAAATCAATTTTATTGACTTGCGGTGCGCATTTCTTTATATGCGAGAAACAGAAGGGGTAATAAAATTTCAGGAGAACAGTATATGGAACCGAAATATCTTTTGCTTTCCGTTGAAGACCATGTGGCCACCGTGACCATCAACAGACCGGATAAAGGCAATTCTCTTTCGCCTCAAGTGCTCGAAGAAATTGAGGAGATGTTCACCGACCTATCCAAACGACAGGATGTGCATGTGGTTATTTTTACGGGCGGCGAAAGATATTTTTCCGCCGGTTTTGATTTGACCTATATCCGCACGCTGCAAAAAGCCAGCAATGAAGAATATACGGCAAAATTTCACCGCGCCTACCGAGCCGTCTTGTTTTGTGAACAGCCGGTCATCTGCGCAGTCGGAGGACCGGCGATTGCGGGAGGATTTGATCTGACCATGATGTGTGATATCCGCTACGCGTCGGAAAAAGCACGGTTTGGTCAGCGCGAAATCGTGTTATCCTTAAATCCGACGATGGATCCCCTTTGGCGTATTGTCGGCCTCAGCAACGCACTCGAATCCGCTTTGACCGGACGGATCTGGGACGCGCAGGAAGCGTTGCGCATGGGATACGTATCCCGTGTTTTTCCGGAAGGCCAATTGCTTTCAGAAGTCGGAAAAATAGCACGGGAGGTGGCCACTTACGACAGGGGATGTCTTAAGGAAACCAAGCAACTGACCCACCTGCTTATGAACGCCAACCTGGATCAGGCCATGCGCCTCCAAGAGTGGCTTTTCCGTTCTTATATCGGCTCCGAAGACAATCACCGGCGCATCGATGACCTCCAGACAAAACTGGCTTCCATGCGAAGAAATAAATGATTTATTTTAATTATATTCTTTCAGTTTCAATCAAGGAAGAACGTGAGGATAGTTTAAGAAGTAATGGGAGTTTTTCCAAGCTTTTTTATATCCCTCATTTATTTTGTAAATGGCAAACCAGTTTATCGTTTTTCTAATTTTGAATAATGATTTAAGCATTCGTATTTGATAGTTTGGAAAAGAATAAAGTTTATTTTTAATGTGATTGCTTGCCGTGTATATTAATTCAGGTGCTGGACCTTTTACATCATGTACGATGTAAGAAAATCTGTATTTGTCCCAATCAGAAGGATAGTTGGTATAAGGAAGACGATTTTCTCTTTTTAATTGTTCTATGAAATCCGTTCCGGGGATCGGAGTAAGTAGAGAAATTTGAAAAATATCAATTCCTGATTTTATCAGGTAATCCGAAAATATTTTGTAGTACTCCGGTGTTTCATAATCGCTGCCGATAATAAACGCGCCCAGAACACCAATTCCATATTTGTGAAAAATATCAACGACTTTTTTATAATTATCAGCACCAACCTTCAGGTTGACACCTTTTTTATATTCCAGCAGTGAATCATGTTTTATCGTTTCGAAACCAATGAAGACAAACATACAACCGGCATCCGCGGCCAGTTTAATTAATTCTTCGTCTTCTGCAGCGTTAATGGATGTTTGCATCAGCCACTTTTTATTTAATGAGCGCTCGATCATTCCACGAAAGAGTACCTTTGCGTGTTGATAAGATTGCCTGCCGTATCCAACAAGATTATCATCTACAAAAAAAATGTACTTTCCCTTTAACTCATCAAGTTCTTTTAAAATATCTTCAGCTTTTCTTTGGCGATATTGTTTGCCGAGATATCTGGAAACCGAACAGAAATTGCAATTTAAGGGACAGCCTCTGGATGTTTGAATTGTTTCCCAGAAATAATTTGGATTGAATAAATCTCTGCGGGGAATAATATCAAGTTTTGTTAAGTCAACAACACTTCCCTGGTATTTTTGTTGGAGCGAATTGCTTTCAAAATCATCAATGACTTTTTTCCAGATATTTTCGGCTTCTCCAATAACAACGGCATCGGCAAACCGCAATGCCTCATCGGGAAGCATCGAGGCATGAATTCCCCCGATGACCACCTTGATTTTTTTCTCTTTATAAATGCCGGCTATTTCATAGGCGCGGTTGATGTTGCTGGTGAAAGCGGTAATGCCGACCAAATCCGCTTCTTCAAATTGAAAATTATCAAAATTTTCATCTATAATTTTAATCTGCCAGTGATCCGGTGTCAAAGCGGCCACATAGCCCAGACCTAAAGGAGGGAACGTTGTAGATTTGCTTAACAAGAAACCGCTTTTATGTCCCACCGGGTTTATCAATAATAATTTTTTCATGTTGGGTGTATTTATATTATTAAAAAACTTATTTCAATATATTTAATTTTCTTTTTATGACTTATTAAAAAATGTTTTCTAGAATAAGTTCGAGAACTTTCTATTCTCATAGTATGTATTACCTTGACTTAAAATACATTTGTATATATACATTATTCTGAATAAATTATTATTTGATGAGAATTTAAAGAATTTTTCTAAAGACAATATTAGAAAAAAATCAGCAAATAAATAAATTTATTAGGATACAATAATGGAAGAAGAACGACTGTATAACAGCCGTATCATCAATACTTATATTAAATATGTAAAAAAATGTTATGAGCGCGTAAATATTGATGAGCTCTATCAATATGCCCACATGGAGCCATATGAAGTTGCCGATCAGAATCACTGGTTTACCCAGGAACAAATCAATTTATTTCATGAAAAGTTAACCCAGCTTACTGGGGATGCCAATATAGCGAGGCAAGCGGGTCGCTATGCGGCTTCTACTGAAGCAATCGGCGTAATGCGACAGTATGTGCTCGGAATGATAAGTCCAGTAGAAGTATATAAGCTTGTTGGTAAGATAGTTAGTCAATTTTCGAGATCAGCAACTTATGAAGCATCGAAAATAGATTCAAAAAAAATTGAAATTACAGTTACTCCTAAGGAAGGTGTTCATGAGAAACCTTTTCAGTGCGAAAATAGAATAGGGCACTTTGAATCGATATCTATAGGATTTAATAACTCCCTTCCAATGGTTGACCATCCGGAATGCATATTTAAGGGTGGAAAGTGTTGTAGGTATATTATCGAATGGGAAAGTAATTTTTCGTATCGTCTAAAGAAAGCAAGAAATATTATTGCAGGTTTATTAGCAATTGTTAGTGTTGCGATTTTTTTTGTCTATCCTCTTGATAAATTATTGTATTATATTCCAATTATGTTGGTGGCTGTTCTCATTATTAATGCAATCAGTGATAAATATGCCAAGAAGGAATTAAGAAACAGTATTAGCAACCTTGAGCAAGCGAGAGATGATTTAATCAGACAGATGCAAATCAATTATAATAATTCGAAAATGGTCAATGAGATCGGAAATGCAATTAATAAATTTATTAATATTGAAGAAATTATTGAAAATATAACGCAAATTCTTGAAAAAAGGCTGGATTACGACCGTTGTGTTTTGCTCCTTGCCAACGAACAAGGAACGCGGCTGGTATTCAAAGCCGGTTATGGTTACGATGAAAATCAGTTCAAAATTATAAAAGAAACGGAATTTAATTTGACTAAACCGGAATCAAAAGGTGTTTTTGTCGCTACCTTTCGAGAACAAAAGCCTTATTTAGTTAATGATTTAAGCTCCATCACCAACAATCTGTCCCAAAGAAGTTTGAGATTTGCCAAGGCGATGGGCTCCAATTCATTTATTTGCTGTCCTATCGTTTCTGATACAAAGTCTGTTGGGGTACTGACGGTGGATAATTATAAAACTCGGCGAACACTTGTAGAAAGTGACTTAAATTTATTAATGGGTATCGCATCAGTAATTGGTATAAGCATTCGTAACGCGGAGCTGTATCAGGAAAAAACCAGACAGTTGAAGTCAATTTTGAAAGCTCTGGCTGCGAGCATTGACGCGCGCGATCCTTTTACGGCAGGTCATTCCGAGAAAGTCACCGAATATGCGATAGGCATCT
>ERZ795047.2108-NODE-2108-length-19451-cov-34.337802_pt1 | contig 19451 bp, 19 predicted proteins | sample MGYA00375131_ERZ795047 | MGnify/ENA primary metagenome ERZ795047 (study PRJEB30176, sample SAMN05720228) | activated sludge metagenome | isolation source: Anaerobic digester | place: Japan | collected 2015-05-20 ...
CTGCTGCGGGCGCTGCAGCAGCCAGCGTTGCTGATAGGGGGGCAGCGCCAGCCAGTACTGGTAGAACTGCAGGTGCTGGTGAAGGCTTAGGCGGAGCTGCTGCAAAGGGGGCTGCACGATGACAGAAAAATCTTTTTTTGCCGGATTCGGCGGCCAGGGAATTATTTCCTTAGGGCAAATCTGGGTCTATCTGGCTATGGAAGAGGGGAAAAATGTTACCTTCTTCCCCTTCTATGGAGCTGAAAAACGGGGTGGTATCGCCCGGGCTGGAGTTATTGTATCGGATGAAGAAATTGCCAGTCCTCTCGTGACGACCCCTGATTCGGTGCTTGTCATGAATCCTGATTCGCTTCCGCTGTGCGAAAAGATGCTGAAGGCCGATGGCCTTATGGTAATCAACTCAACCCTGGTGAAAACCGATCCCAGCAGAAAGGATATCCGGGTTGTAAAAGTAGAAGCTCAGGCAATAGCGGAAAAAATCGGAGATGCAAAAATTGCCAACATGGTTGCCCTGGGAGCCCTGGCAAAGTTAACCGGAGCCCTCAAGCTAACTGATACGGAACGGATCCTGAAAAAGTTCTTCCCTGAAACAAAACACAAGTTTATCCCAATGAATCTGGAAGCAATAAAGGCAGGATATAACGCTGTTTAGGTTTGCATCAGGCTCATCTGGTAGGGCTGGCTCTAGTATGGAGCGTACAAGGGCCGGCCCTTTATTTTGCATTTACAACCTTCCATACCCGTTCGACCCGTTTAAGATTGCTGCTGGTTTTTAAGATCAACTTATACTGCCCCGTTTCAGTTAATATAATCGGATCCAGTTCAATAGACGAACCAGCTTTTATGCTTATTCTATCCTGTCGTATGGTTTTTGATTTTGATGGGTCCAGATCCATTTTATAAAAAAGCACTTCAAAGATACCGTCTTTGCCGGTATTATTGCTCACGATAAACTGCACCCCGCTGCCAACCTGGGCGGGGATCTTATCGGTGTAGATCACCGGTTCGTTGGTAATAGAAAATGAAATGGTATCGATGGGAATCTCATGTTTCACCGGCCCCTGACTGGCTGGCCCTTGGCTGGCCGGCCCCGGATTTGTCTTCTCCGGTTCTTTTTTAACAGTTCCGGTATCAGAAATAAAACTGCGGACACCGATAAGTCGGGGGCCGAAATATGTATCATTCAATGTGGAGATGAGCACTCCCGTCCGCGGTCCCTGGGAAACTGCGTGGATCATCCTGGTTGTATCAATAAGGAGTGCCACGTGGCTTGGGAAGCCTCCCGCTGTGTCAAAGACGAGAATATCCCCCGGTTGTGCCTTTGCAAGGGGGACTGGTGCACCGATAAGCCATATCTGACGGGATGAACGGGGAAGTGTGATCTGGGCAGCTTCGCGATATACAAAGCCTACAAAACCGGAACAATCAAAGGCTGCTGGAGAGGCTGCTCCATACATATAGGGAACGCCGGTATATTTCATTGCAGTTGATACGATTGCGGTGCGCAGGGCCCTACTTGTATCAAGAGCAGAAAGCAGATGAAAGGGGAATAAAAAGAGGAGTAATGTAATATGGAATCTTGGAACAAGTCTGAATCTCCAGACTGAATAATTCTGCATTGCTATGCCTTAGTTATATAGTATACAGCGATTTCTACCAGATTCCTTGGCTCTATACAAGGCTTCATCGGCACAGGCAATACTTTCTTGAATATCTTGCTGGTAGGTGCTTGTATAAATACCAATACTGACTGTTACCGAAACTTCAGGATGTTCTTTAAATGTAAGGTTTTGAACATGTTCCCTGATACGTTCTGCAACTGTTAATGCTATTTTTTCATCCGCTCCGTGGAGCAGTATAAGTATTTCTTCCCCGCCGTATCGGCAGCTGATATCATGGGATCGGAAGGCTTCTTTGCAGGCTGTAGCCACCCCTACCAATACGGAATCGCCGAACAGATGTCCATAATTGTCGTTTATGGTTTTAAAGTGATCAATATCAATCATTAATACAGAAAGACTTTCATCCGGTTTTGTTTCCAGAAGCATGCGATTTAGCCGGGCATGAAAAGCCCTCCGGGTCGGTAATCCGGTAAGCCAGTCTGTAGCTGCTTCCTGTTCGTTGATTTTGTACCGCAGGGCATTGGTAAAAGCAACACCCGCCTCTTCTGAGAAAAGTATGGCGGTTCCAATCTGCTCCTGGTTAAAAAAGTTCTGATCCTTTGCATAAAACTCAATAGATCCGACTATTGTGTTTTTTCGCATGATTGGCACAAGGAGTACACTGCGATAGGGCCCTGTGACCGGTGTGAACACCTGTGGGGTTATAGGTCCTTTTGATGTAAAATTACCTAAAGGAATAGGGATATGTTTAGGGTCCATTTGAGAAGAAAATCCAGAAGCTGCAAGAAGTATTGCTTCGTCCTCTTCATAAATTCGCACTGTCGCTGCATCGAAGTTTAAAAGACGGGATGCCTGATAAATCATCTGTTCAGCCGCTTCATGGGGATCTAAGGTTGTACTTAAGATGGTTGTAGCATTCCGAATCTCTTCCGATCGCTGTAAAAGCCGGCGATACTGTTCAGCTTGCTTTTTATAAGCTTCTAACTCCATAATAAGATCGGTTATATCTACGTCCCACCCTACATAGAGCCGGGGAATTTGTTTGTCCGATCTTTCCAGCACGAGAGCCCGGTGCCGCAGTGTTCTATATTCCCCCGATCTGGATTTAATTCGATATTCTCCTTCCCAATGATCACTTTCACCGCTTATAAGACGACGATGGAATGCGGTCGTCCGTTCTAAATCTTCCGGGTGGATGAACTGAAGCCAGGTGTCATACTTCATTTCCCGGTCCGTATAACCTAAGTTTTTCCAGATTGTATTGGGTATTGCTTCGCCGGTTTCATAATTCTTGACAAATACACCAGTCCCCTTGAGAAGGGTGAGCAGATGTGGAGATTTTAGAATCTTTTGTTTAAATGGTAATTTTTTAATATGTAAGGGTTTGCTCATCATTGATTTATTATAAACCTAATTTTCTGGATGTAAAGATAGGAATTATAAATTATACTAAAGCCATGCCAAGGATGAAACTATCAATCCGAAAGAAGTTGCTGATATTTTATCTTATTGCGATCAGCGCAGTAACATTGCTGGACCTGTATGTTCAGCTGGTTACCTATCATGGTGTTCAGGAATTCGACTTCCGTTTAAATCGATACCATCAAATCCATCGGCTCAGGCTTGATGTAACACAACAATTTCTTCGAGTGGAACGTCAATTACGGGAGGGGTCTATTCCTGATGAAGCCCAGTTAGATCAGGAACAGCGGTCCTTATATTACACCCTTTCTCAACTGGAATCCAGTGAAAGTGAAACTAAGGATGTATTCTTTAACCTCCGGGCTGCCCGACGGGGTCTGGATGCCTATTTTGTTCAATTGGGAAAGGGAATTCTGCATCGTCAACAACGAGAAGCAAATTGGTATCAGGATATAGCCTATGCAAATAAAATAGCTGTTTATATTGATGGATACCTGGCGGCGGTCCTTTCTGATGCGATGCAGGCCGGGTCTGATTTATACCAGGATCTTGTAAAGCGCATAACCCGTATTCGGACGATTACCCTTGGTTTACTTGCTATGTTTATTATTCTTTTAGGTTCCGCAGCCGTCGCCTTTTCTTCATCAATCGCTAATCCGATTCATAGGCTGGCAGAAGCTGCTTCGAGGATTTCACAGGGTGATTTAGAAATAAGTGAAATATAAGCCAATACTGGTGATGAGATTGAAACCTTAGCCAATGCTTTTAATACCATGAGTCAGAATATAAAAAGAATGGTGATGGATTTAAAAGAGAAGGCTGATCTGGAGCGGCGGCTCAGGGAAGAGGATCAGGCCCTCCGTGAAGCCCAGTTCATCAATTTACAGGATCAGATACGGCCCCATTTTTTATTTAATGCCATTAACACCATAGCAAGAACCGCCATGTTTGAGGGAGCCTATGAAACAGAACAGCTTACCCTGGCTTTAGGAACCCTGTTCAGATATGCCCTCGAAGCTCCCCATGCGCTGGTTAGTATTGAAGAAGAATGTATGGTGGTTGGTGAATATCTGAAATTTCAGGCACTCCGATTTGGAAAAAGGCTTCAGTGGGAAATGAATATTCAGCAAGAATCAAGAACAGTACTTATTCCACGGTTTACCCTTCAACCCTTTGTGGAAAATGCAGTTCGTCATGGGATAGAGCCGCTTGAACTGGGCGGAACAGTGCGTATCATGATTAATAAAAGAGGAAATCGGGTGTACGCAAAAATTATAGATACGGGCAAGGGAATGGAAACATCTAAACTCAGGAAGGAATATGAAGGAATAGGTATCAGCAATGTGCGTAAACGTCTGCAGCTCTGTTACGGCGAACAGGCGGTTCTGCGTATTAAAAGTACGGTGGGGCAGGGAACAGAGGTTTCTATTTCCTTTCCAGTAATAAACTCAATGGGGCTCCCTTGTAATGAATGAGATTGCCATTCTTATTGCAGATGATGAAGCCTTGGAACGAAGGGCTCTTACAAAAATAATTCAGGAAATGAATATCTCTGGACTTGAATTGTATGAGGCTGAGAACGGAAGGGCTGTCTTGGATACTATTCAGCAAAGGAAGATCCATATTCTATTATTAGATATTAAAATGCCCGGGCTAGATGGGATAAATACCGCAAGACAGATTCGGCTGCTTTCACCGGGAACTCGTATTATCTTTGTAACCGCCTTTAGTGAATTTGATTATGCCCGGGAAGCTATTCGGCTTGGTGTGGAAGAATACCTTGTAAAACCGGTCTCTCGAGAAGTAGTTCAGAGTACTCTCAATACTTTGATACAACAGATCTTGCAACAAGAAGGGGAAGAAAATTCTGGCACCCTTGCTGAAAATCTGTTACAGCAGGAAGTGGAAGCCGCACTTGGCAGGGAGGAACTTGCCAATGATACATTGGACACCTACCTGCGACTTAGGCAATTTCAATGGAAAAGACGTTATGTACTATCGGTTGTTCACGATTGTGAAAAAAGGGGAAATGACCTGAACAAAGTGAGAATTCTATTCAAAAAAAATTTTAATGCTCAGCATACACTGGTTCTTGCAGGTATCCATGAGGCAAGGTGTTCTTTACATGCAGTAATATTCTTTATAAAGGATGTTACCGGTGAAGAAATACAGCAGGAGCTTGCTCATTGTTTAGAAGACGTTCGGGTAAATCTGGGAATTCAAATATATTGTGTTGTAATGGAGTGGAAACAGGGTGAGATTCAGTCAATGTTGCAGAATATCCAGAATTACAGATCCCTTGTAAATTCTGTATTTCCTGTTTTAATCCTCACTTCTGAAATTCAAACTGCATTTGAGAATCCGAGAGGAAAGATCGCTAAAGTAATAGAATACTTGAAACAGCACCTGGCGCAGGATGTATCCCTGGAAGAAGCTGCCCGTGTTGTAGGACTTTCTCCCTTTCATGTAAGCCATTTGTTTAAAACATACCAGGGTGAGACCTTTGTACAAGTTTATACCCGCTTACGTATAGAAACTGCAAAGCAATTACTTAAGGATGGCCATTACTCCATCAAGGAAATATGCGGAATGCTTGGATTCAAGGAACAGGCCTATTTTACCCGGGTTTTTAAAAAAAGAGAGGGCATAAGTCCTGCCATGTTTCAAAAGCAATATATGAAATGATGCCAGCTGTTGCCAGTAAAATCGCAAAAAAGTACAAATAAAAGCAAAATCTTTGTAAACAACTTTTACCATGAGCCTCTAACATTATAAGTGCCGTACCAATACTGTAGTGCGGAAAAATGCTTGTAATGTTTAGGAGGTTTTTATGAAGAAATTACTGTTGGTAATTTCCGGTATTGCCCTGGTCTCATCGATTGTATTTGCCAGCGGAACCCAGGATCAAGGACAGAATGCTGCACCAAAAGAGGTGAAGCCCATAGTACTCCGCCTTGCAGAAACGCACCCCGCGGATTATCCCACCACAAAAGGTGATATACGATTTGCTGAATTAGTAAAGGAACGAACCAATGGAAGAATTATCATCGAAGTATATCCCAGCTCCCAGCTTGGTCAGGAAAAGGCTGTAATAGAACAGGTACAGTTTGGCGCTATTGATTTTACCCGGGTCAGTATCTCTCCCCTTGCGTCCTTTGTACCGGTCCTTAATGCGTTACAGATGCCCTACCTGTATCGGTCAGAAGAACACATGTGGAAGGTTCTGCTTGGTCCAATTGGCAAGGAACTGCTTGCATCACTGGAACCATCCGGTTTTATTGGTATTGGCTGGTTCGAGCCTGGAGCACGCAATTTCTATAATTCCAAACGTCCTGTGTATAAACCAGAAGATTTGGCGGGTTTAAAAATCAGGGTTCAGGAAAGTGAGCTCATGGTTGGTATGGTGCAGGCCCTTGGTGCGGTTGCTACCCCCATGCCCTATGGTGAAGTGTATTCAGGTTTACAGACCGGTGTTATAGATGGTGCTGAAAACAATTGGCCCAGCTATGAGTCTACCAGTCATTATGAGGTTGCCAAATATTACACCCTGGACGGGCATACCAGGGTTCCAGAAATTATTATTGCATCCAAGATTTCCATGCAGAAGCTGTCCAAGGAGGATCAGGAAATCATTAAGCAGGCTGCCCTGGATGCTATACCCTATCAGCGCCAGTTATGGGCAGAACGGGAGAAGGCCTCTGAAGCTAAGGTTCGCGCTGGAGGCAGTGTGATCATTGAGGTTACCGATAAAACTCCATGGCAGGAAAGGATGCAATCCCTCTACGCTAAGCAGCCCAGCGATGTTCAAGCTCTGATTAAACGGATTCAGGAAGTTAAATAGCACTTGTTACCCAGAAGGGGCTGTCCAAAAAATTGGGACAGCCTCTTTTATATTGGTATGAGGTTGATAAATGAGAAACAGGGTTGTAGCCTTTTTTAATATTGTTCATATCGCATTGGTATATCTTGCTCAAATTCTAATGATTTTAATGGTACTCATCATTTTTACCAATGTGGTACTCCGGTATGTATTTAACAGCGGATTAATGTGGTCCGAAGAGGTAGCCCTTTTATTGGCTGTCTGGTTCATTTTTATTGCGATGAGTATTGGTGTTAAGCAGGACCTGCATATTAATATTTCTGTTTTACCTCAAAAAATACTGAAACCCTTTGTGCTTACCCTGCTTAATAAAATTAAAAATATAGTTGTATGTCTTATTGCAGTAGTCATGTTGATAGATGGATGGAAACTTGTACAGTTCACCATGACTTCTATTATGCCGGCGACCAAACTACCGGCTGGTTTTCTGTATGCCATTCTTCCCATCAGTGCTGTGATTATGATCTATGAATCACTGATGGATTTCTTTAACATTGATACCAATGATGAAGCGGTGGATGCATTTTTATCCGGAAACGGAAGCTTTGCTGCAGTTGTAAAGGGGGCTCATCGTGGCTGATCTCAATATAGCGACAATACTGCTTTTGGGGCTCTTTGTTTTTTTCATGATTATCCGGCTCCCTATAACATTTTCCCTTATCTTTTCATCTATCATTACTGCCCTCTATCTTAAGATCCCCCTGATGGCTGTGGTACAGCAAATGGTTCAAGGTGTACGGTCTTTCAGCCTTTTAGCAATACCCTTCTTTATAATTGCGGGAGAAATGATGGGGCAGGGGGGTATATCTCGACGGCTTATTTTATTCTCTAACCTTTTGGTAGGCCGAATCCGGGGAGGTTTAGCCCAGGTAAATTGTCTTGCCAGTATGTTCTTTGGTGGAATATCAGGTTCAGCAGTTGCTGATGTGTCATCTATTGGAACCATATTAATCCCAATGATGAAAGAGAAGGGCTATGATGATGACTTCTCTGTTGGTATTACCGTTACAAGCGCTTGTCAGGGTGTAATTATTCCGCCGAGCCATAATATGATTATCTATTCTCTGGCTGCAGGAGGTGTTTCGGTAGGGCGTCTTTTCCTCGGTGGATTCATTCCGGGGGTTCTCCTGGGCGTAGGCCTCATGATTGTAAGCTATATTTTTGCGATTAAACGGAATTACCCAAAAGAACGGAAATATACAATAAAGGAAGCCTTGCAAATTACCAAGGATGCGATACTTGGGCTTTTTACCGCAATCATTATCATCGGCGGAGTTATTTCCGGAGTTTTCACCGCCACCGAGTCAGCAGCCATATCTGTGGTCTATGCGTTTATAATTACCTTTTTTGTGTACCGTGAGATTCCTCTTAAGGCTTTTCCCCGTATTTTGTATAACTCATTAAAGACACTGGCTATGGTTATGGCCCTTATCGCTGCTGCCAGTGCTTTTGGCTGGTTAATGGCTTATCTGCGTATTCCGGCAAAGGCTACAGAAGCGCTCCTTATGGTAACCCATAACAAGATTTTACTCTTACTTCTTATTAATCTGCTCCTCCTCTTGCTTGGAATGATTATGGATATGGCCCCCCTCATCCTGATAACCACGCCGATCCTGTATCCAGTGGTTGTGACTGCACTGGGAATGTCTCCAATTCATTTTGGTATTATGCTCATTCTGAATCTCGCGATCGGTCTTACAACTCCTCCAGTGGGTTCTGCCCTCTTTGTAGGTTGTGCTGTTGGAAGAATTCGGATTGAACAGGTAGTCAAGACTATGCTTCCCATGTGGCTGGTTATGTTTGGAGTGTTAATGCTCATTACCTTTGTCCCGGAAATCACTCTATGGATTCCGGATATGCTTATGCCCCAGAAATGAGTTCTCCATGCCTATAGCAATCCACCAGGTGGTCATTTACAAGGCCTGCGGATTGCATATAGGCATAGATGATGGTGGGGCCTACAAATGTAAAGCCCCGCCGTTTAAGCTCAAGAGAAATGGTTTCTGAAAGGGGGGTAACAGCAGGTATTTCGGAAAGTTGTTTCCAGTGATTTACGATGGGACGACCATCAACCCAGGACCAGAGCCATTCTGAAAAGTCTTCGCCCTTGTCCTGCATGGCTAGAAAGGCCCGGGCATTTACCACCGCCGATTCGAGCTTCCGCCGATTTCGGATAACATCTATATTCAGCAGTAAACGGGAAATATCCTGTTCGGTATACCGGGCAATGGCATCAGGGTCAAGGTCGTTCATAGCAGCCAGGTAGCCCTGACGCCGCTTAAGGATTGTGATCCAGGAAAGGCCGGCCTGAGCGCCTTCGAGAACAAGAAGGGAGAACAGTTTTTTGCTGTCCCTGAGGGGCACACCCCATTCAGTATCATGATAGTGCTGGTAATCCGGATCTTTAAGACACCAGGGACAGCGGACGGGCTGCTGTATTTCCATAGGAGTACTGTATCAAATAGTAGTAACTCCGCAAAGAGCGTCTTGAGGTACCTCGTAATGGTTGAACCGTCGGTCCTCAGTGAAAGCTCAACCATGATTGCCCTTGACAGCTGCCTGGTGGGGGGGTATAATTGCCAACGATGGCATAAAGGAGACAATAAAATGCCAACAATCGGCGATGTGGCAAGACATTGTGGGGTTTCCACAAGAACCGTTTCACGGGTTTTGAACGACCGGCCTAATGTTCGGCCCGATGTGCGGCAGCGGGTCCTGCAGGTGGCAGAACAGCTCGGTTATCGGCCGGATCCCACTGCCCGGGCTCTTAAACTTGGTCATAAACATATCATTGGCATAGTGGCCAATGCCGTATCCAGCGATACCACACTCCGCCGGATAGAAGTAATCTCCAAACTCTTTGCCACCTCGGGATATGCGGTACTCATGCAGTTTGCCGAATCTCCTGAAATGGAAGAAGCGGCCATCCACAACATCGCAATCCGCTGCGACGGCCTGGTCATTTTTTCCAACCTGCATTCAGCCCATTCTCCAGCCCTGCACTGGCTGGAAACCCAGAAAATTCCCTTTATTATCGTTGACCCTCCGGTAGATCTTACCTTTCCGGCGATCCATATCGACCGTCGCAGCGGTTACCGTGAAGGGGTCCGTTACCTCGTGCAGAAGGGGCGCCGTGAATTACTCTTAGTAGTAGAAAGTTTCCGGGCCTCTGAACGGATTGCGGGCTTTATGGAAGGTCTTGAGCGGGAAGGCCTCCGGTTCCGGTCTTCCCGTATCCTCCATACCGCCAAGGGGTTCCAGGGTGGAGCGGACATGGCCCCAGCGGTCCTGGAACTCATCAATACAGAACATATTGATGGAATACTCTGCCATAATGACAAGATAGCCCTCGGATTGCTTGGGGCCCTGCAGCAGCAGGGGGTGTCGATTCCACAGCAGGTAGCCATTATCGGTTTTGATGATGATGGATTCAGCGGCTATATCAATCCGCCCCTTACCACCATTGCTCAGACCGGAGGAGATGTGGGGGCCTTTATTTATGAACAACTTAAAAATGCTATTGAATATGGAATTGCAATAGAAAGCCGGAAATTCGGCACAGGACTTGTATTGCGAGCATCGGCCTAGGCCTTGCATCGCCAAGAGGAGGTTTGTATGGGAGTATCGGGAAAACAGGCTGATATCGGCCTCATTGGACTCGCCGTAATGGGTGAAAATCTGGTCTTAAACATGGAAAGCAAGGGTTTTACCGTGGCCGTGTATAACCGGACGGTTTCCAAAGTTGATGACTTTATCAATGGCCGCGGCGCAGGAAAAAACATCATCGGCACCCATAGTCTGGAAGAACTTGCATCGGTTTTAAAAAAGCCCCGGAAGGTCATGTTGATGGTTAAAGCGGGCCAGGCGGTGGATGAAACCATTGAACATTTGCTGCCGGTTCTGGAACCGGGGGACCTTATTATCGACGGTGGTAACTCTAACTACCAGGATACGATGCGGCGAACCGCCTATGTCGAATCAAAGGGGCTCCTCTATGTCGGTTCAGGAGTCTCAGGGGGCGAAGAAGGGGCTCTGACTGGCCCGTCCCTCATGCCCGGCGGCTCTCCTGCAGCCTGGCCTCAGATTAAGCCAATCTTCCAGTCCATTGCGGCCAAGGTGGAAGGGGGCGTTCCCTGCTGTGACTGGGTAGGCGAGAACGGGGCGGGCCATTTTGTAAAAATGGTACATAATGGGATTGAATATGGCGATATGCAGCTCATCAGCGAAACCTACTGGCTTATGAAGCATTATGTGGGTTTAAGCCATGAAGAAATGGCTGATGTGTTTGATGAATGGAATCGGAGTGAACTGGACAGTTATCTTATTGAAATTACCAGGGATATACTCCGCTATAAAGACAGTGATGGCAGCCCCCTGGTAGAGAAAATCCTCGACGCCGCAGGTCAGAAGGGGACCGGCAAATGGACTGGCATGACCGCTTTGGACTTTGGTGTCCCCCTGACCCTTATTGTAGAAGCGGTCTTTGCCCGAAGTCTCTCCTCCCAGAAGGAAGAACGGGTCCGGGCTTCAAAACTGTTTACCGGTCCCAGCCTGCCTCAACAGCCTCTGACCGGAGAAGCACGGAAGGGCTTTATCTCTGACCTTAAACAGGCTCTCTATGCATCTAAGATTGTATCCTATGCCCAGGGCTATCTTCTTATGAGGGAAGCTGCAAAGGCCTATGGCTGGAATCTCAATTACGGCGGAATCGCCCTTATGTGGCGGGGCGGGTGCATCATCCGTTCTGCCTTCCTGGGAAAAATTAAGGATGCCTTTGATAAAAATCCGGAACTCGAAAATCTTCTCCAGGACCCCTTCTTCAGCTCTGTTCTGGAAGCAGCCCAGACTTCATGGCGTCGAGTGGCAAGCACCGCCCTGCAGTACGGACTGCCTGCCCCAGCCTTGACCAGTGCGCTTACCTATTTTGACGGCTACCGCAGTGCAAACCTGCCCGCTAACCTTTTACAGGCCCAGCGGGATTACTTTGGTGCCCATACCTATGAACGGACCGATAGACCCAGGGGAGAGTATTTCCATACCAATTGGACTGGCCGCGGCGGTTCAACCAGTGCAAGCACCTATACGGTATAAAAAGGAGGAAAACAGATGGCACAGTTACAGATTAAGGCTCCAGAAGGAGTGACCCATGACCTTTTAGCCCTTGGAGCGCTGGTCACCCGGCTGGATCCGGGTATCATACCCTTTTCAGAGGCGAATCATTACGACCTCTATGTTTCCGGAGGGGAATACAATGTGGCGGCAAACCTGTCCCAGTGCTTTAGGATGAGAACCGCCATAGCCAGCGCCATGGTGGACTATCCTATTGGTCAGCGGGTAGAAAATGCGGTCCGTAAAGCCGGGGTGTACCCCTATTATGTACGGTTTCCCCATGATGGAGTGCGGGGCCCCAATATGGCCACCGTCTGGAGTGACCGGGGCCAGGGTGTCCGTGCTCCGGTGGTTTTTTATAACCGTTCCAACGAAGCGGCGGGCTATCTGAAACCGGGCAGTTTTAATTGGTCAGAAATCTTCAGCAAGGGTGTTCGCTGGTTCCATTCGGGGGGGATTTTTTCAGCCCTTTCGGATACTACCCCCGCTCTTGTAATAGAAGCCATGGAGGCGGCAAAAAAAGCAGGGGCAGTGGTCTCCTTTGATCTTAATTATAGGGCTAAACTCTGGGCGGTTGCTGCTGCCTCCCGGGGTCTCTCACCAGCCCAGGCTGCTGAACAGGCATCCAAAACCCTGCGCGAAATCGTCCGCCATGTGGATGTTCTGGTTGGAAATGAAGAAGATTTACAGAAGGGCCTTGGACTTCCCGGACCTGAGGTGGAAAATAAGAATAAACTCGATCCTTCAACCTTTTTTGGCATGATGGAAAGTGTCGTAAGGGATTTTCCCAATATTAAAGCGGTAGCCACCACCCTCCGGGAAGTCCATTCTACTAACCGGCATTCCTGGGGGGCGGTACTCTGGCTGGATGGCAAGAGCTATGTGTCTCCAACCTGTGAACTGGATGTCTATGATCGGGTCGGAGGCGGTGATGGCTTTGCGGCGGGGCTTTTTTATGGCCTCATGGCCGGGAAAAGCCCCGAAGAAGCCCTCAGACTCGGGTGGGCCCATGGGGCGCTTCTGACCACAACTCCCGGGGATACCACCATGGTAACCCTTGAGCAGGTGGAAGCCTTTGCAAAGGGTGGTTCAGCAAGAATTCAGCGATAATACATGGGGCTCTTTCAAAACTTCCTGAGTTTTGAAAGATTTTTGCATCCGCATTATAAAGCCCGCCCTTCGTAAGGGCGGGTATTTTTTTGCTTTTTGCTTCGTTTTATCCTATATTTATAGTGGAACTAAAAAGTTCCAAAGGAGGGATTGTATGTCCATAGATAGTTCTGGTTCTATTCCCGGACCGATTGGGCTTACGGTTCCACCGCCCCAGGAAGATACGGTTGTATCTGAACCCGCTCCGGAACCGGTACCACCCCCAGAGCCGCCGCCTGCTCCATTGCCATCCTATCAGGGTAATAGGGTTGATGAATCGATCTAATTGGTCCTTACCGTCTTGACATTGTTGCATTATATTGCAACAATGTGATAAGAGGATGGTATGACAGAAGAAGAACGAAAACGCTGTGAATTGCGGGCCCATATGTTTAAGGCATTAGCCCATCCGTTACGGGTGTATATGCTCGAAAAACTTAAGGAACGACCCTGGTGTGTCTGTGAAATGGCAGAAGAACTTGGTGTTGATAAATCGATTGTATCAAAATATCTGACCCAGCTGAAAAATGCCGGTATTATCGAAGATAAAAAAAGGGGCACCCTGGTGGAATATCACCTGGCTGCCCCCTGTGTACTCGAGCTTGCTTCCTGTGCAGAAGCTTCTGTTCTTGAAATTCGAAAAAAGCGTTTGATGATATAAGGGTGGTAGAGTGACTCTACCTCTGCTTCTCCCTTATGCTTCCAGAGCCTCCGGTAGTGTCTTTACAAAGTCTCGTATCTCATCTCGGACTCTTCGGTAAATACTCAAAACCTCTTCTTCGCTCTTTGCAGTTTTAGCCAGTGCGGGCGGATCCTGGAATGAATGATGAATAACCTTAGCCTTCCCGGGAAATCTGGGGCAGGCTTCTGCGGCGTGGTCGCAGACGGTCACCACATAATCGATCCCCTTATCGAGCAGCTCTGTCACCAGTTTAGACCGATGAGCGGAAATATCTACTCCTGCTTCGGCCATGACCTTGACGGCGATTGGATTTAGTCCATGGGCTTCGACACCAGCGGAATATACTTCGAACAGGTCCCCCTTCAGGTGACGGGCCCAACCCTCTGCCATCTGGGACCGGCAGGAATTACCGGTACAGAGAAAGAGCAGTTTTTTCTTCTGATCACTCATAATATATGCTCCAAAAATCGTTTTGTTCGGTCTTCTTTAGGATTGGTAAAAAATTCATCCGGCGGAGCCGATTCTATAATCTGCCCCTGGTCCATAAAGATGACCCGATTGGCTGCGGCTCTGGCAAAGCCCATTTCATGGGATACAACGAGCATGGTCATTCCTTCCCTTGCCAGGGCAGTCATAACATCCAGGACTTCCTTGATCATTTCAGGGTCCAGGGCGCTGGTGGGTTCATCAAAGAGCATCACCTTGGGGTTCATTGCTAAGGCTCTTGCTATGGCAACCCGCTGCTGCTGACCTCCGGATAGCTGGTCCGGGTAAGCATGGGCCTTATCGGAAAGTCCTACCTTTTTTAAGAGCCTCAAGGCCGTCTCTTCGGCTTCTACTGCGGACACTTTTTTAACCGTTGTCGGAGCCAGGGTTATATTTTCCATCACCGAAAGATGGGGAAAAAGGTTAAAGCTCTGGAATACCATGCCAACCTCTTCCCGGATCTGGCGGATATCCGCCTTTTCATCGGTCACACAGTCCCCATCAATATAGATGGTTCCGCTGTCCAGCCGTTCCAGCCGATTTACACTGCGAAGCAGGGTGCTCTTACCCGAACCGGAAGGCCCGATAATCAGAACTACTTCACCTTTACTGACATCTAAATCAACACCCCGCAGGGCTTCTACTTTGCCGTAGGTTTTACGGGCTCCACGAATACTAATGAAGGGTTCCACGATGTCTTAACCTTTCTTCCATAATCGCGACAAGACGCGAGAAGAATAATGTCATAACAAGATAGATCAGTGCTATGACCGTATAGCTTTCAAAATACCTGAAAGATGTGGATGCATACTCACGTCCACGCCGTAACAGATCCGCAACCGCCAGAATAGATACCAGAGAGGAGTCCTTTAACAGGGCGATAAACTCATTCCCTATAGGCGGGAGAATAACCTTGATAGTCTGGGGCAGTATAACCTTCCGCATTGCCTGTCCGCGGCTTAAGCCCAACGCAAGGGCTGCCTCCATCTGTCCCTTGGGAATAGACTGAATACCGGCTCTGAAAATCTCAGCCATATAGGCACCGTAACAGATCGACATGGCAAGGATGGCTGCAGCGGGGCCACTCAGTTTAATCCAATTTCCCAGGGCATAGTAAATGTAGAAGAGTTGAACAAGAAGGGGGATACCCCGGATTACTTCCACATATACCGTGGCAATACGGTTTACAATTGTTATCTGTGAAATACGGCCCAGGCCGGCAAGCAAGCCGATAAAGAGGGCAAAGAAAATGGCAGATACGGTGACCCCAAAGGTGACCAGAAGACCGTCAGGAACAAAGGACAGAATCTTTCGGTAGGGGTCTGGAAATGCGATTACCAGTACCCCTAAAATAGCAAGAGCTCCGAAAAATGAAATGTTCCATGCCGACAGGGCTCCCCTTTCGCCCTTTTGAGGGATCAGGGTTCCGTCGGTAACATTGATATGGGTAGGAAGCGGAATAAGCTCCTCTTCTGATTCTGAATCATGCGTTTTTTGTTCCATGATTAATGAAGCCACTTCTTTGCGATTTCTTCTAATTTGCCATTTGCCTTAATTTTGGCGAGGCCATCGTTAATCAAAGTGAGGGTTTTAGGGTCCCCCTTGCGGACCGCGATACCGAGCCATTCATCGGTAAAGGGCTCTCCGACAATTTTTAGTTTGTCCTTAAATTTGGGATTCTGCAGCGCGAAATCAGCGGCGATTGGATTGTCAGCCACAACTCCGGCGATTCTGCCATTTGCCAAATCTTCGAAGGCGAGCCCAACCTCATCATAGGTTGCCAACTCTACACCAGGTACTTTCTGAATTTCAATGGCTCCTGTGGTACCGATCTGGGCTCCCACCTTTTTGCCCACCAAATCCTTAAGGGTACTAACTCCGTTCAGGGACTTTTCGACCACGAGGACCTGACCTGCATTTACATAGGGGTCGGAAAAGTCCATGGTCTGTTTGCGTTCTTCTGTAATGGTTACTGAAGAACAAATCGCATCATAATTCCCTGCGGCAAGACCTGCAAAGATACCGTCCCAGGCGGTATTGCGAATTTCTACATCAAAGCCAGCCGCTTCAGCGATGGCTTTCATCATTTCCGGGGCAAAACCTACAATGTTTTTATTTTCATCGACAAATTCCATGGGCGGCCAGGTTGCATCGGACGCAATAACTAGTTTAACCCGTTCTGCCGGTTTAGCCGCCTGAGCGGAGCCAGTATTCTGTTTCTGGCAGGAAAGCATAGAACCTGCCAGCAGCAGAGCAAAGAGCGAGAACACAATGTGCTTGAACCACAATCTATCGGACATGGGAAGCCTCCTCATACAAAGATAGTCTTTATAATAGTAGGAACCGTATATATTGTCAATTTAACCGTATTTTTATACAGTGTTCACAGGCTTTACATCATCGGCTTGCATGATAAACCAGGACTGGATACACTTATATAGATGAAATGTTGAGTGTTCAAAGGCAGTTATAAGGAGCAGGAATGGAATTTTCTTCTACCCGTTCAAAGGAATTAAAGGTTGGTTTCAGAGATGCGGTTCTACATTGTCTTCCTCCCGATGGAGGTCTTTATGTGCCCGCATCTTTAGTAGATTTGCGCCCCTTTTTCCTTTATATGGATAGCGAGACAACCTACCCTGAATTAGTTGCCACGGTAGCGCCTGTTCTGTTGCAGGGTGAACTGAATCCAATATCAGCCGCCCGGGTTGCCGAAAGTGCCTTCAGCTTTGAACCGGAATTAAAACGGCTGGACCATAATTTATCCGTATTGGAACTTCATAATGGCCCTACAGGGGTGTTCAAGGATTTTGGTATTGCCTTCCTTGCTGCCGTAATGGAAGAACTTCTAAAGCCATCGGGCCATGCGATGACCCTGACCGCAACCACGGGGCGCACCGGTGTGAGCGTTGCCCATGCATTTAAGGGCAGAACCGGGATTACGGCCGTAATTCTATATCCTGAGGGCCATGTCAGAGGATTAGACCCTGCAACCTTTGTAAATAACGGGGGAAATATACTACCAATTCAGATTCAAGGTACCTTTGATGATTGCCAGCGGCTTATCCGGGATGCCTTTGAGGACCGACCTTTTGCTGAACGCTATGGACTCACCAGTGCCAATACGATCAATGTGGGACGCCTTCTGCCCCAGGTTTTTTATTTCCTCTATGCGTTTATCAAAATAAAGAAGGACCTGCATGGGGATCTCCTCTTTAGCGTCCCTTCAGGTAATTTCGGCAACCTGATCGCGGGCCTTTATGCATGGAAATTTGGGCTTCCGGCAAATGGCTTTATTGCCGCAATGAACAGCAATGATACCTTCGGGGACTTTTTCAGGGGCCAGTCCTTTGTTCCCCATACTCCGGTACGAACCCTGTCCCATTCCATGGATGTTGGTAATCCTTCTAATTATGAACGGTTAGCTGCCTTTTACAATGAAGCCCCGGCGGTCATGAAACACATGGTGTATTCAGAAAAGGTTGATGATGAGGCGACCCTGGCTGCAATGGAGCGGGCCTGGAAACGCTATGGTATCCATCTGGACCCTCATGGAGCGGTCGGCTTTGCTGCGGCTGAACGGCTTTTGGCTGGTGATATAGAAGATGGTCATGTGGTAGTCCTTTCTACGGGGCATCCGGCTAAATATTCAGAACTTGTAACCAAAGTAACCGGTAAGGCTCCTATCACCTCCGATACGCTGCAAAATCTACAGAAAGAGGTTGCCCCCGTAGCGGTCATCCCTGCCCGGCTTGATGCCCTGGAATCGGCGATTGCGGGGGTGCTGTAATCTTAAGCTGTTACCTGATCTGTAACCTGTGGGGTTCCCTTAAAAGGAACGGCGTTTTCTATCCAGTTTTTTACCATCCGCGCTGCGGTAGGGATTTTTCGTGTTTTTAAGATAATTCTGGTAAGCCGCTGCACTTTCATAATAATTGTCCAGACCTTTAAATGATGAGGCTTCATCGCAGCGGTATAACTCTAAAAGGAGCGGAAAAAGAGGGGACTCAATGGTAGCCTGGGTTCGCTGCAGCGGAAGCCGGGGCAGGGCAGCGGGCATCATGTGGTTTCTGACCAGGTACTGCACCTTGGAAATAGTATCGGGAGGAAATCCCAGACGATTAAGAAATTGATAAGCCACTTCTTCACCGAGTTCTGCGTGTTTATCAAAGCGGCGGTTCCCCGATGAGGATGCAAAACTTTTTCCCACGTCATGGAGCAGGAGCCCTAAGGACAGGAGCAGATCGGGTTTTTTACGATGCCTGAAGGTCTCCAGGGTATGTTTCCATACATTTCCTTCGGGATGGAATTCCTTTGAATGGTCTATGGTATCCATCATGGCCAATTCGGGCCAAAGTTGGGCTATGATACCGCTTTTTAGCAAAAATGAAAAACCCAGATCTGGCCGATTCGAGGTGAGCAGCAATTCTAAATAGGTCCGCTGCTGTTCTATAGGTACATCCACTGTATCGAGAATAGGTGATACGATATCTAGAACCGTTGCTACCGGATCTTCCCGATTGTAGTCTGTTTCCTGTGGGCTGTATCGCGCCAGTATGACTGCCGTTTCGAGTATATACTGGGGGCTAGAATTGTTCTCCGAAAGGCTTAACCAGGGGATCTCCTGGTTTGCAATACTATCCGGGAAAAGAAGCTGTTTTGCTATTTCTGCATATACAGGATAGAGATCTGCTTCATCAATAAAAACCTGCCGATTAACATTAAACCGAAGTGACAGCAGGGGATGGTAGAATATGGCAGCGGGGCTCTCTTCGGTACAATAAAAATAATAGCGGTCACCATCCCGGTCTATCGCTGCATCGGCTAATGCTACCCCAGGATACCGCAGGTTGTCGAATAACTTGCTGAGCTCTGGAAGATCTGCGGTGGTTTGGATATAAGTTACAGGCCCTGCCGGTAAATGTACATACCGGTCCAGGGCACTGAAACCAATCAATTCTGCAGTCCATCCCGCTTCCAGCAATTCCCGGAAGGGGCTTTTCATCATTATTCCTTATCAGCCTTCGGTTTTGTAGTGCTCCGTTTTATACTTCCAATCCGAGCACTTGCTGCCACTGTCTTAGGACGCAGGGCGTTCAGCAAC
>ERZ795047.2115-NODE-2115-length-19419-cov-4.938029_pt1 | contig 19419 bp, 15 predicted proteins | sample MGYA00375131_ERZ795047 | MGnify/ENA primary metagenome ERZ795047 (study PRJEB30176, sample SAMN05720228) | activated sludge metagenome | isolation source: Anaerobic digester | place: Japan | collected 2015-05-20 ...
AGCCTATGCACTTTTTGACTGCCGAACTATGAACTTTTCGATTGCCAAACAGACAGGCATCTCGTCTTTCATTCGGATCCACAGCTTCGGTGGAGCAGGCGTGTAACCTGAAAGCAGCTCGACGGGGTTTACATCCGACCTAAGCACGAATCCCGATGAGCCCGGTGTTTTCGGATCCGCCAGCGTACTTTCACGCATCTGTGAATCCGGGTCAAGGCAAACATCGTTGAACTCAATTACGTTTGCCCTGTCCAGGACTTTGGGCGAGAACATGTACGTAGACTCATCGACGTTCACCGTGCCAACGACATACACGTTAAGCGGCAAGTCGAGCCACGGGGGAATGCTAACTGAGCCTTCGCCAGCCTCGTAGTCGGCCACGTGGCTGTGAAGGTGGATAGGTTCCTGTCTCACCCGATCGTCTACATCTATCCATCTGCTCTCCATGCAGCCTAAAAAGTCGGAGAAGTAGTGCTCCACCTTGGCTATGTTCATCTCGTCGAGGATGATGAAATGGGGCGCTGCCGGAGCGTCGGATGCTTTGATAATCAGGTCAAGGACGGGAGTAGTCTCATATCGCTCGGCAATGGCGTTGTACCAGCCAAGAAGGTGTGAGTTGTCGGTCCAGTCGGGCCTTACTGGAACAAACGCGGTGCTCTCGTCCACTCCAGAAACCTTGGACATGTAATCGGCTACCAGTTGCGTCATTTTGGTCTTGCCTGTGCCCGATATCCCCGAGATGATAACAAATGGCTTGCTGGCAAGTGAAATCAGATAGTCGGTTACGAGCCACGAGGGGAATACAAACCCTCGGTCGCGGATGAAACCGGGTATTGCTTCTCCTGGGCGTATGAGAGGATATACGTGGCCATATCGAAGAAGAGAGTGTACCGCTGCTCCGGCTGTGAAGGGACCGTCAGCCCAAGCCACTTTGCAGTTGCCTCATAATCAGTACTGCGATACAGAATGTACGATTCGGGATCATACGATGCGAGCAGGATGGCCGCGAAATTCAGCGGCATCGATGGCCGAGACTTTTTGCCTTCGTAGAACTTGCCTTCATCATATAAGCGGTCATAGGCGGCTTTGGTCGCCTGTCGGAACTGGCTGAGGCGGACCGCCGGGGTGGCCTCACCCTCAAATAGCTGCAACATCATGGTTCAGTATTCATCAGCGCTTGTGTTTCTCAGGTATACCAGGAAGTCGTCGCGGACAGGCAACCCGTAACCACCCTGGAGGTTGTTGAAGGCTGCTAAAAGCCCGGCTGGGGCATCCTCACCCGAGATGAACTTGATAAGCGCCTTTTGGCTGGCTTCCGGGTCGGTGTACAGCAGATCCCAGATGGTGCCGAGATGATCGAAGAGCTCCTCCTTGTAGGTGCGTTCCTCTGCAAGGTAGCAGGCTTCGTCGGACCTGTACTCGGCGAACTTCTGAAGCATCCTGTCCAATCTTGCGAGGATGTCTTGCGAAAAACGGATTTCGTCATGGCGCAAAGGAATGACCTCGAAGCCACGAGCCCGAAGATACTGATTGGCTTGGAATCCCCCGCGAAACCCGGAAGACCCGGTAGCAGTGCGAACCGCCTCCCAGGCAGGATACAACTTGTCGCGCCATCGTATCGCGTACAAGTGGCTTCGGCGCGACTCCCATCCCTGCCAGGCATCGGTGTCACGCATCGTGTCATCGAAATACTCCAGTGCCTCTACAATCTTGTCCACGCCCACATCGGAAACAGGCATGATCACACCACCTCCAAGGTTCCAGTCGGCCCGATTGCCTTATCCCGTTCATGCTGCTCGACCGTCCCCCACATGAACGGGCATTGTGATTTACTCTTCGATCTCATAGACGACCGTCACGTCTTCGCTGATGGATACATCTTTCGGGTCTATGTCCACCTTAGCATCTGAAACGCTATCGCATACAACACCGTAGGAAGGGCCGGACAGACGAATCTCATCCCAACCATGTGCTATGCTCCGGATTTTACCCAGTTTTACACCTGCCGCTTGAGCTAACGAGTCGGCGCTGAGCTTGGCAACCCTGACAGCCTCCGCGAGAGCCTGTTGCCTCAGATTCTCTGTGTCTTTGACTGAGAAGCGGATCCGTATCTCTGCGCCGCTGTGGCCCTTGGCAACTGCGCCCAACACACGGTTGAGCATGTCCTTGTCCGCGGGTAGTTCAATTTCCAGACGATGCGAAGCCGAGTACCCATCGAAGTAGTAACGGCTCTTATCATAGCGATATGCAACGTTCACACTGAAGTTAGTAGTCTTCAGTTCTGCACAGTCAGCGCCAGCAGCTGCTAAGTCCCGGCGTAGGGCCGCCGTACGCCCGGTGAGCCTATCTACGCACTCCGCGTAATCTCGCGCCTTGGTTCCGACATCAAAAGACAACGTCACGACATCGGGCTGGGCCGACACGTAGCCCCTACCTTTAACCGTAATAGCGCCCATGAGACACCCTCCCTGGCATATAATATGGAGCCTCGCAAATGGCATCGATGTGCTGCCACAGTCGACACATTGAGTGTTATCCATACCGACGAAAGAGACCTCTTATGGGGTTATCGCGGCTTCTTTCAGGGTAGGCAGCCAGCAGTATTTGACTTTGTCATAGAGTGGTTACTGTTGGCATGTATGTTTATGAATCCCTGGAACGAAGTGCGCTTTCCTTCCGTCATTTCGGGCTTGATACATTCGTATTCTAAAAAGCAATCAATTCGCATCTTGGCCTGCATCATTTCACCAGCCCAGCCCTGAGATTGACTGCACATGCTCAGTTCCACACCTTGCTCCACGCACATTAGGACTTCGATGTTGTAGCCTCGGTTCCCCTGCTCGGTCTTTTTCAAGCGGTCACAGACGGACTACGCTTTCCGTTCCTCTAAGCTTGGCAGACACTTCGCCTTTGCAATGACTAGCTAGTGGCCTGCTCCAATTCCCCCACAACTCTAAAGGTATACTGTCCGATTTTAGCGAATCTTCATACTGATTGGAGGCGTTCGACAGGTGACATGCGATACTGACTGGAGCTGGCCCCAGATTGCTACTTTGAACTTGATCATGAGGAAGCGGGTTGACTGGTCTTTACTCAGAAGTGGATGGACTATCCCAGTAGACATCCATGAGCGGTTGGTGGATGAAAATGATGGGGTAGAACTGCAGCCGAAAGATAAACGCCATGTTGTGCTGCTCGTCGATGGTCATCCTTTCGACGCAATGCTAACTTGTATTCGACGTCCGCAAGGCCCGCCACACATCCTGCAGATCAGATATGACACGAACCAAGAGCTACGGCAGGTCCTCGAGGCGACATTCTGGACTAGCCGGAAGTATTTGCAGCTGGAGCGCGAAAGGCTACGACGAGAACTTGGCCCAAACGCAAAGCTGTATGCAGAGGTGCCACCGCACTTCGCAGAGTTTGTAGAGTGGAGGGCGACTGGTATCCCTTTTTATTACCATGTGGATCTTGTGCCGTGCAGATTCCGAGCCTCCGATATAGTCAAGCAGACTCTTACCAATTTGGGCGAACCCCATATTGAGGCAATACTTGCAGAGGACTCAGAGAACCGATTCGCGTATTGGGTGACTGCGATAGAGCGCATTACTCCTGAAGACAGCGGAGAAATCGCCAGGGCTCTGCGATACTGCCGACGGTATCTGGGTTTGGCTCAGCGCCTCCTTGGACAGATGTACGGGCACACGTGCCAGCTTTGCGGCAGACAGGCACAATACTCGGCGGGCAGCATGGTGAATACAACTCATCACATCGACCCGGTCACAACCTCCATGGATAATCGAATCTCAAACTTGGTCCTGGTGTGTCCAACGCACCACGCCATGCTGCATGCTCATAATTTCACATTTGATCGGACTAGTTTGAGCTTCGCATCTCCAAAGATGTGCGTATTGAAAATTGCTATGGACAAGCATTTAGGGTCCTGAAGTACTTTGCCTGAAACATGTGATCTCAGCTCCACGCTTGTAGTTTCCGTATATGCTGGTCCCAATGAGCCTTGCACCTGCCCCCTAACCTGCTGCATGTTACTTCCAAGGCGACATGGAGGCAAAGGCATTGACACAATCACGCTGTCGCGACCGTGAGACCCCTACAATAGCTCCCGCAAGCCCATAGAGATTGACCATTCGCCTGAGCACAGTTCAAGTAGCCAGTTATGGCAAACTGCCCTTTATCTCGATATCGAAGGCCGCAACCCAACACTCAACACGAACGCTCGTTGCGGCCTTATCGTCTCGCAATACTAGCGCCTTGACGAAGGCTTCTCCATCATTGGAGGCACTCCTATCAACTCAAAAAGGCCATTTGCAGCCCTAGTCCACCATTCCCAGTCGTTTACATCCAGTAGGTTCAGCGCCTTCATATACATGCTAACTGCTACATCAAGCCGTCCCGTCTGTACATGGCACTCGGCGATCATCACCATGGCATGGTTGCGATCCCTTTTGAGACTATTTGCTGTTGTCTCATACACTACAAGAGCAGCAACTTTGGAGTACGAGAATTCCTTGCGGTCATCATATGAAGCCCTATAGAAAGGCTTCAGACCTGACACTATCATGTTTGCGAGCCAATTGGCGCTTTGTGCCCACTCCTCTAGTAGCGGTATTGCCGCCTCATAATCCCCGGCATCGAATGTGGATTGTGCAGCCTCCGCAATCTCTTTGACCGATTCTGTTGTAGGCATTCCAAACTCGTCAACGAGAGTTCGGTACTGAGTCACGTCAAGAATATCCATTTCGGATTCAGTCTCTGCGTATCCTGGCGCACCCAACAAAATAACGAGAAGGCAAACGAAAACACAAACCCGAGCGTGCTTCACTTTCACTAGAAATGCACTCCCTTCTTGTCTAGGATCCAGTTCCTATTATCCATCCCGGACGGTGCCGACGATGTACAGCAATAGTAGATGCTAGGTCGACTTGTACGCCCAAGTCAGGAATATGGCAAATAGTCTGTCGTGCCTTTGAGCAGGACAAGGCCCAGTCATTCATGGTACTATGTACACATTCAATGAATAATCTTCGTCCTGCGATGATATGGTCTGCCTCAACGAGTTCATGAGTCGTGGGGGCAATCGTTGATGGTCATTTGAGTGAAATGAGACAATCCCGCATGCCCTGCTGCAAAACGAGCCTCATTGGCTGTCTGTCATATCAGTATCCTGGGTAACTAAAGCCTCTACCATAAGGATTATCCTTCTTGCCCAATTGGCCTTCCCGTTATTCTGCTTGACCGGATTCTGGTGGAGCTTCAATGCTGAGAAGGCGGCTTGCAACGCTGCTTTAGCGCAACGGCCAGCCGTGACCCAAACAGCAGCAACATGGTGGTGACTATCGGGCCCTTTCAGGAAACGCTTCCAGCGCATGCTAGTACAACCGGGCGGTCCACGGTACCCTCCCAACCGATGTGCACCATCAATATTGTCGAGTTCTATGGAGGGACTAACACTACTCCTTTCCACCCCATACTACCAGTACCTGCACAACATCTCCGTATTTCTCATACTCTCGAAGTCTTTCCGCATGATCAGCTTTGCGCCGCGCTTCATTCTCAATACGTTGCCTTTCCGCCTCAGCTTGTCTTCTCTCTGCCTCCAGTTTGCCTTCAAGCCGTTCGATCTCCTTTTTCTGGCGGTCATATTCTGTGTCAAAGGGCGATACGTGTGAAGAATCTATATACGAATCCATCACTTTAGGCATATCAATTCTAGCGTCTGACAGTGGGGCAAAGGGCTGAAACAGATTTATTCCTTGACAATGCATCGCGATTGCCACAGGAGTCTGCTTTGCGTCGTTCCTGGCATTTACCGGCGCTCCAGATTTCAGAAGCACAACAACGCTGCCTGTATGGCCGGCACGAGCAGCGAGATGTAGGGGGGTATTACCGTGTGGATCACGTATTCGAAGGTTAGCTCCTCTTTTCACAAGAGACACAATATCGGGTATGTTTCCTCTGGAAGCAGCGTAGTGCAATGGCGCATAGCCATTCTCATCCGTGCGGTTCACGGGATTCAGCGGTGAGCGGACGCACAAAACTATAGCCGCTATTGCGGATAGAGCACACAATAACGCTTGAACCATTCGCCTGGCATTCACAATAAATCAGTCACCTCGAGAACGATTTTTCCATACTCTCTAGTTCGACAATGCAAGCACCCAACAACCTACCCAAAACCCAAACGCAATTGCAGGGCCGGACAGTAATGTCGGCTTATCGACAGCGACCACCTGCTGGCATCTGAACTGCCCGATAGCGAATCCCCTCTTAATGGAATATCCCGCCGCTTTTGCTGCAACATATGCTGACCCGATGCTGAACATGGCGCTTATCGGTCTCCTTCGTATCCATCCTACATGGCCAGCGTTTCTCCGCAATGTCAGTCAGCCTTCCACACCTAGTTCCTTCAGGAATCGCACCACCAGTCCCCTGTTAAGTACGTCGTGGCAGAATTGGTTGGTGTAGTTTCTCAGGCAACTGTAGCAACTCCCATTGCCCGCATCATCCCCGCAGGTACAAGAGGCCATCTTAATATAGGCTGTGTACAGGGTGTCACGGAGTGCCTCCTCACGTCCTAACTGCTGTACATGGCCGACTCCCCCGGATACAGAGTCGAACAATATGAGGTAAGTAGGCTGGCCGGCAGAGTCGCCCCACTGCACACAGCCATCTATCTCCGTTCGATCAATGTCCAGCGCCTCACAAGCCCCTTCAATCATTGCGTAGAGCAGCGAATACCAAAAGCCCTGATCTACTCGCGTACACGGCTCAAATCGAATTCTCGCTATGTCTCCGAGAAACTCATGTCCCAGCGCTATCCTTGTCAAGGACTTTGTACTGCATTCCTTCCCATAGGCGTTCTTATGATGTTTCACGGGGTCTTTGCCTTCTGCAATACATGCATAGCCACATGATTGGCACACGCGGAATTTCGCGCCCCTCGCATCATTGATAACTGTCAGCTTCCCTCTCTTTGACGTGCTGATAATGACGCGGCCATTTGGGAAATTGAATCCTTGATCGCCACTTGTATAATCATCCTCAATCCCCGAGAAGAAAACCCTTGTTGAGTGTGTCCGCTGGGGACGTCGGCCGCCTGCAACCGCAGGCTTGTTCGGGTCTACTAGAAAGCCAAACTCCGGGACTATAAAGGACTCCCTGCATTCGACTTCTCTGCCACAGACACTACATATAGCCCTTGCATCGCCATCCCTAACGTCCAGTTTGGTTACGTGGTTACCACACCCCGGACAACTAGCGTACCAATAGCTAGGCAACTCCTTCCCCGGCATGCGTTCCAGATACCGGCTGGTCCACACTTCTCCGCCAGCTACCACCTCTCCATCGGGAGCGTATTCGGAAATGGCAATCTTCAGTTCGCGCTGTAGACAGATGTCGTCTGTAGCATAGTGATTGTTCTTCGTCTCCAAAGTGACCACATCGACAGGAAAGCCATATCTGGGCAGGACATTCTTGCTAGATAGGTAGTTTAAGAGATACCTTTTCTGCATCGTTTCTATTAGCCTGAGCACGTAGTCAGATTTTTTCCGCTGAGCAGCCAGTTCTCGGTACCTGGCGTCGAGCCTCTTTATGTCATTTTCCACTTCCATGCGCGCAACGGCGAGGGGACCTCCATCGCCGACTAAACTATCGACCCATTGCCAGGTATCTACGCCTAGCGGCTCGATTAGTTTCTCGGGCACTACCCTTTCAAGGCTCACTCTGATAGATTCCGGTCTCGAGTCTAGATACTGAATCAAAGAGTCTACTGCCGAATCCGCATCATCTGGGAAAAAGAAATCCTTCACTTTATCCAGGTAGTTTGGGTTCTTGTACCAGAAGTCCGCCAAGGCCACTGCATACATATGCCGCAGGACTATCTTCTCATTGTTTATGTCAAAATGGGGAGGCTTGATATGCCCCTTGATCATCCTCTCTGGATATCTGTGGTGGAACGCGTCGTGAGGCCTATCCTGCGCATATGTGACTACCATGGCGGCAGTGCCAGCCCGCCTGCCTGCTCGACCGGCCCTTTGGATGTAGTCGGACGGCGAAGGCGGAACGTTCTTCATCAACACGGCTTCGAGATCACCAAGGTCGACGCCGAGTTCAAATGTTGTTGAGCAGCTCAATACGTTGATGCGCCCTTCTTGAAACTCTGTTTGGGATTTTGCCGCCGCTCCCGGTCTGAGCTGGGCTGTATGTTCGCGGGATACCATCTCTTTAGGGAAATTCTGACTTTCATAAAGACGCACGTAGTGATTGGATTCGAGTCTTTCGGACATGTCGGCCTGGTTGAGTCTACCCATGCACCTATACTGAGGGCATACGCCCCTGATATTCCGCAATGCCAGCCTACCGCATTTGTCGCACACATACCACTTCGGTTCATTTCTGCTTCCGTAAGCCAATATCCGCCACTTGTTTGGAACTAGCCGATATGAAACGCCTCCACCCTTGTCTACCACTGGTTCAAAGTAGTCGTTCCACAGGCTTCTTGCATTATGTGGCATCAAGTCTCTGTCCCATATGTCGCTGAGCAGATCGCAAGCAGCTTTCTCCGGATCATCCCAAAGCCCAATTTGCTGAGCAAGGCGTGTCAAGTAATCGGACCGCTTGTTCGCGGTCGAGCTGCTCGTGGGAAGCCAAGCCTTTACATAGCGACGGTCGCGGTCGGCCTTGGTTAGTGATCCGAGAAGATTTCCCGGTTCAAACAGTTCATCCTCTGGATCCACGCCGCGTGGCACGCTTACGGCTCCACTTGTCCGGAACGTGTCTAGCAATGCCTGGTACAGATCCCATGATTCGGACTCCGACAGACCCCATTTCCTCTGAAGATGTAGGGGCACTGTCCATCGCTCAGGCCGTTCTAACTCGAACCCAAGCAGTCCGAGACGTTCAAGACCATGTTTGTCGCGTCCAGTAAACTCGTACAGCACCCATTTCTGAGCCTCTACTAGCGCATCATAACCCGTCGGCAACACTGGTCTCAGTTTCAGCTCCGCATGTGTCCATAGATCCGGAACCATGATGTTCAGGTCAGGCAACTCATCTATTGCCTCTCGGGCTGCTCCTAGAAGAATGTTGCGCCGCAGCATCCGATCATAGCTTGTCTGCATGTATGGGGCGAAGTAGGCCGCATCCTGTCGACTGTCGGAGAAGACAAGCAGTTTCTGTGGTCCAGCGTCTTCACTCCTTGGGGCTGAGACGTCTATCACCCAGCCGTCTTCATCATATTGCACTTCTGGGGCACTTTGACCGTTACGAGATTCCATACCCGATTCATCAAAGCTAAGTTCCTGATATAGGGATGTAGCGATAACGCTTGCCGCAGCTTCAGGATAAGATGACACTCTGCGTACAATTCCATGCTTCGTGTTCTGTCCTCCACACACAATGCAGCGGCCTATCAAGCGTGAAGCAGACTTCGTCTCTAGAAGTCGGACTTTTTCGACGCCACAGCTACACTCAATTCCGAGTGAATCTGCACGTCGAATATCTCCACAAGCAGGACACAGCTGGTACAGGGATTTGCTGGTGTCGTACGCGATAGGATCTTCATCTTCGTCGGGCCTCATTTCAGAAGGATCTTCAGGAGCCAACACTGCGTAGTATCGTGCTTCCCTATCATTGCTATCAGCTGAAACTGGCGCCAAATGCCAGCCATTGCCCGAATCAGAATTCACTCTCGCACCAAGTATATAGGGCGCTCCACATTTCTGGCACACTCCAGCCTCATATGCCATGGCAGTTTTATCGCCCCATGTGACTCTAGCCACCTGGTCAAGATGGACTTTGGGCTCAGGCAAAAAGGACAACCAGGCTCCACCAAGTGCTTTGAGCATCAGATGGTAGCGGGCTGGGAGAAGCGGGCTGCTGTCCTCGGAAGGCCTAGCCCTTACGGCCAAACCTATTAATGAAACTGCACTTTGCTCGGAAGTATGAGGCGACATACCTGAACCGAAGAGCATGCCGGCAAGCTCAGTGAGGGCGAGCGGGTCCTCAGCAAGAAGCTGCTGCGTGCGAACGACATATTCATCGCCTGACATTACTCCATAGAGAAAACCGTCCGCTGATGAACTAAACCTCTCATAAGCTCTGTTTACTACTTCATTGGGCACGCGATGTTCAATCGCCGCCTCCGCCAGTCTTGATACGGCATCTGCACTGTCGTCTTGCGATAAGATGTCACGCCAGACAACATAAAGCTGGGGATCCGGTCTGCCCCAGATACTTCTTTCGTCAATGGGCTCTCTTTCAGCAACGATCAAATCTTGCTTGCTAGGATCCGCGGGATCATATTCAAAATCCTCGCTGAACAGGCGTGACGCAAACTCCATGATCCCTGGAGCATCATCCAATCCCCTGCCTAAGGTAGCACTTGTAGCTACGCATTGCAGAGCACCGGTCTCCCCTTCGACCACGCGATCCTTCAGCCTCCGGATAAGCATAGCTGTCTCAATGCCCTTTACGCCCGTGTAGGTATGGGCTTCATCAAGCACGAGAAACTTCCAATTGTCAGAGTCGGAGCCGCCGAAGAATGGATCATCTTCAGGGCGGAGGAGCAGGTATTCTAGCATTGCGTAGTTGGTGATGAGGATATGAGGGGGTTGGGTCTGCATTTCTTCACGAGATATCATTTCGTTAGGCAAAGGATCACAGTTGAAAGTGTTCCTGTAGGCGTCCAATCCTTCTCCCCTAGTCTTGAGCGTTTCGCCTGTATACCGTCCAAAGGTGACGAATTCGAACGGCTCGAAAAGATCACGAAGCCGTTTGACTTGATCGTTCGCCAATGCGTTCATCGGGTAGAGCAGCAGCGCTCTGACCCCTGGCCCCAATGTGCCAGCTTCGTATTGACGAAGTAGGTGGTTACAGATGGGCAACATGAAACACTCCGTCTTCCCGCTTCCTGTTCCTGTCGCAACTACGATGTTGCGCTGCCCCGATACCATCTTTCGGATGGCAGCTTCCTGATGCACGTATAGAGGCCTAGTGAGAACGTCTTCTGGGCACTTCAAAAACAGAGGTGAAAGGATGCCTTCATCAACAAGGTCATTCAACGTCAGGGATTTCTTGAACGGCGGCGTCGCCTGCACAATCGGTCCTTTTACGTATTTGTCCTTTTGCCTGAGCCCTGCCTTGAATTGCTCGCTCAAACGTTCATCCGAGAACTGAAAAGTAGTACATAGATAGCCGTAATAGGCCTCAGCAACGGCTTGGCTCGTTCTAATAGGATCAATGCTCATCAATCATTCTCCTTTCCCATGCCGCATTCGGCCAGGAGTTCCCTGCACATGCTGGCATATGATTGGAGCAGAACTTCGCTCAGCTCGGTAGGATTACGCAGCTTTCCCGTTTCGCCGGCAAGCGGCCTGAAGCAGCTATCTGCTACGGTACGAAGATAGGGCTCAAACGCCTTGCTTCCTCTGCCGATACGACCTACGGGGCTTGCAAAATCGGAAGCAATCAAAATCCGAGCCCGAATGGATTTGTAGTGGGTCTTAAGCTCTTTGCATTTCGGGTAGTGCCGCTGATTCCATTCTTCTTGGAAAATCACTCTTGGCGGATGCGGACAATTAGGGTCCGTGCACTCGCAGAGAAAACGTTGGAAGGAGAAATCGAATTCTTCTCCGCTGTTACCTACAATAAGCTTGATTGGACCCGGATAATTGGGGTCATCAACAGAGAACTCTATTTCATTCAAGTTAGCCGCAAGGCCCTTCAATATCCTCTTTGCGGGGACGCGTGGAACGGTTATGGGGAGTACGCCGCTTGGCTTTATCCGCATAGGCAATCCGCACGGAGTGCGTTCGAACAGGTCGAGCCAGTGGGCCGCGGAGGCGCGGGTCACTGTTTCCATGGCACTGTCATGTGGTCCCACAGCGGCAAAACGGTATGGAATTTGATGTTCAATAGAGAATACTCCTACTATGCTCGCATCCTTCTTGACGTCGTAGACGCTGAACTCGAACCTTCCATTTTCGAGTTGCTCAATTTCAATTGTCTCAAACCCGCCATTTCGTCTATTCCATACCACCGCCCCTGTCAGATGATCGCAGACGCTTTCGGGCCAGGCTGAACCGGAACATCGCAGCATTGTCCCTTCCCTTACAAACTCAAATTCGCGTATCTGGGGGTCACCATCCGATACCCAAATCAATCTTTCGGGTGAGGCGTCATCTGACCCGCCCCAAAGAAGATCCTCTTCATCAAGGAACCTGATGCAATATGGACCAGGGCACAATCTGCTAGCCTCGAATATGCACTCCCGCTCACCCGGTTCTATCGTGGATTCCAGACGTAGGCCGCCGCTAAGCCAGGCTGGCCTCATTATGGCTATAATCCTAGAACGTGGAGCGATACCCACCCAGTTCAATGAGATCTTCCGCTGGTTTTCGGGACCCGCTATGGTCGCCTCGATGCTCTCTGGCGCCCACTCCGAATGGACTGTGGCCACGTGTACCCTGGCAGTCTCGGAGGAGTCGGAGTAGTTCATTACTGCGTATAGATTGGCGCGAGGGGATTGGGAACGTATCGTCTCAGCAAGCTGGCCGAGCTTGAGTTGGACAACTCTTCGGTCTCCAGCAAAATACTGATAATCTCCGTGGGCAGGCCCAGCCTCCAGCCTGACGCTGGAGATGTACGGAGCTGTGGTCATGATGTCAATAGCCTCATACTTCCCGCTATCAATGTCCGCAAGCCAGATACTCTCCGTTGTCCCTCCAAAGCGCCGATAGCGAGTCTGCCCATTGCCCAAGAAGCGCCATGCGACCACAGGAGGTTCTATAGCAATCGGCAGCTTCAGGCCACCTCGGACTAACCATCCGTATGTCGTCGTATACAAGTTCATGTCGAGGTAGAGCTCGACTACATCGTCGAACCCTCCGGCGATCTTCACGCCACTGCCGGCAACAAACTTCCACCCTGGCGGAAGGATCATCTCAGCCTTCGCAATCTCGTCCTTTTGGAGCACGAAGGCCTTCTCGTCGAAATCGATTATCAGCCCGCAGATGCGGAATACTGAATAGCTCCTCTGCATACCGTTGGCGTCTTGCCAAATGAAGCTCACTTTCACATCCTGTTCAGCCGATATCCCGAGTAGCTCTGTGAGGAGGTTAAGGTCAAGCCAACCATCATCTTCCAAGAGGTAATCGAGGTTCTCTGCAAGTCTCTCCCTCAGTTTGGTTTGGCCATCGAGCGTCTCAATCGCCACTTCCAGTTGAGCGAAGCCTTCTGCCTGTTCTCCGTGCTCGCCTTCGACCAAGAACCTGAGATGTGGAAGAGAGCCCATGTAGATAGGGTGGCCTTTGATGAACGCTCCCTGCACTGCATCGCCCCCGCGCAGCCTTATCTCCTCGCTCTTAAGTTCGGGTTGCACGGCATAGTCTTTGTTGATGTCGCCATATTCGATCCTAAGCTTGTATTCCTCGCACTCCTGAAGGTCTAGCCAAGCTATGTCATAGACCCCACCGTCGTGGAATGGCTCTCTCATCCCCACGATATGCTCCGGCAAAATGCGAGCTTCGCGCGGCAATACAAGCCAGAGGTTGGCGTGGTCCAGTACGTCTTCCTTGACTAGCCTGCCGGAGCTAGAGAACATCATCCAAGGCTCATCATAGTCCAAAGTTGCCACAGGATACGACTGGAGGATATCTTCTCCGTATTCGATATCCAGCTGCAAGGGACCATCCTCCCAGGGTATTTCCATGAGGACTGCATCTACGCTCACGCCTCCCGGCGCCCTTGTAGCGGAGAGAGTCTTCTTGCGGATCTCAGAGCCCCCAATGTTCCTAACAATGGCTTCCAGCCAGTCAGGACGGCTGAAGTCTCCTTCAATCGTGTGTTTTCCGATGCTGAGGATTATCTCACTACGGTTGTCCGCCAGACGCGTCTCCACCCTTGCACGCATAGGTGCCCGCAAGTCTCCACCTGAAGCTGAATCATCGAGACGTCGGGGATACGTGCCACGGCCCCACTCTCTCCCAACGATCTCCGATGCGGCTGCAACCTGGTCGCGCCCCCATCTCTCCAAGGCGCGAATTAGGCGGCTAGGAGTCGTGTCACTAATACCCTCAGACGACCCTGATCGGGAACTCAAAAAGATGGCCGTAGCAACTACCCATTTCTCAGCCCAGGCACCGCCGTATTCAAGAAAGTCCAAAACAGGCTCGGAGATCTGGTATTGTCTTTCTCGCCAGTGCCCTGTCCTAACCTCATCTTTGAACCAGCGCAGCACTGAACTGTGGGTTACGATTCCGCGTCGCACGCAATTGTGCTGCACGATTTCTATGAGCTCGCAAATACAGGAATCCGGGATGCCGCCCTGAAGCAGCATAGGGGTTACATATCGTAGTTTGCTATCCCGTTCGCAGTCCACAAGATTGTAACGTTTCTGACACCTTTCAATGCTGATGCCCAACTCGTTCACGACCGCGGTTTCCAGACCTCCCAAATGCTCGGCGATTCTTGGCCACACTTCACCCTCGGCGTACTCTTCTGCGGCAACTTGGACGAGGGCGTACGCAACAGCGGCAGGGTAGTTCTGGGCAAGGCGGCGCGCACATGCTTTGGGATACATGACTCCATCAAGTTGGGATGCGATGATTCCCAATAAGGCTTCAAGCTGCTCCTCTGGCATTTCAATGCGGCCCAAGAACTGAGCGCCTTTGAGAACCTCCGAGATGCGAGTCTCATATTGAGTTATTGTTGTAGCCTCGGGAACGTCGATCCTAATAGGCTGCATTTCTGCAGAATCATATTCCGGCATATCTGAGACCTGTTGCCGCAGAGGCGCGCTATCGGGTATGCCCTGGCTAGCCGCTTGGGGCCATTCCAGTGTATTTTGAACCATCAGCGGCTCGCCCGTGCGGCTCTTCTCGGACAGATAATCTTCTGGCATTTGATCTGCATACATAGAAGATAGCCCTTGTTGGGCCATGCCAAAAGACGAGTCCAATGTAGGGGCTGTCATTCTGTGCGCCAACTCAGCCTCCCATTCGCAGGCCCTCTCCCTAAAGGCCGTAGCTAGGCGGATGGATTCGGTGTATGGGGGATATGTGTCTTCGCTCCCGCCAAGAGCTATGGGCAATGACCCCGGGGGAGGAAGAACAACTGTCTTGATTGCGTATTCGATTTTCCGGGGACGGCAGCTCTGGCCAAGCTCGTCCGCATCCACGTGCCGCGCCATAAGCACGAGCCTCTCGTTGCTCCGATCTGCCCAACCAGGGCAGGCAACAACCCCAAGAACGCACTCTTGGAAGAGGCCTCTATACGGTGAATCACGATCCATGATCACAAAGTGCCATTCTTCGAAGAATGGATCGTTCCTTATGCTTTTGCACGCTTTTTGCAGGGTTCTAGCGTGCCTAGACATGTTTCGCCGAGACCTGTACGTGCCCAACGAACGGATCACTTCGTTCATATTGCAATCACCCTTTAACTAACCTTGGCTAGCCGAACCAGATAGTTGGCGATTATCTGCAGCTTGGGAGGTCTGTGATAAGATTGTGTATGAAAGGTTGTTATCTCTTCTTGATAGAAAGTTCGCTTCTTTGCACGTTCTTGTGCTTCAACCTCGCTCTGCAACTTGTGTGATTTGTTCAACAATCGCATGCCATGTCACGACTGGCTATGGGCAAGCACCATAGGGGTGAACACCTCGCTCAGGGAATTTGCTTGCGCTCGGCGGCACCAGCTGCCGGTCGAAGCGGCCTACCCACGGCCGTGATGATCACTACCCTGCTCGCCAAGACTCTGCCGGGAACCCGTAGGTCACTGATGGGCATCCCTGATGCGGATTCACCAATGCTTTCAGTCTCAGTCTGAGGTTGCTTACCTATGGTTCCGGCTCCTACACCACGACTTATAGTCTGCAATCGCCTGTTTGACATCATCCTCTGTCAAGCGTTTCAAAAATGTGACATATTCGCGGGAGTAGAGAACAAGATGTCTGTTCTTGGCCATCCAACAGTACTTGGGCTGATTCCTTATATCATATTTCCATGTAATTGCCCTGAACGTATGTTGGGTCAGTTTCGCTCCTCCAATTGTGAGCTCTAGACCAGCTTTATTCGGGTTTGCCTTGCTTGTAATTATGTCTGACTCTCTGTATGGATGCGTAATGTTTGGATCTCTGAGTTTGTGGACGAGGACGGGTCGGCCTTCCCCTACCTGACTACCATCTACGCCAACTACAAAGTCTGCAGACGAAACCTTCTTGACCGATACAAGTTGAACGTTGAAGGCAGTGAGTATCCTCCCTGTATCATAGCCCGCCTCTTCAGATTTGATCACAATGTTGCGTATACTTTGCGTAAATTCACGAGTTCGTCTTGATTGCATTCCATTACCACCGCAAGCCCTTAAGAACTCTACTGAATCAATTGGCGGAGCAATGGACAACGGCAATAACGACAAAGTAATCTCTTCTGCAATGTCACGGTCAAACGATTCACTAACAACATCTCTGAAGTTAACTATTGAAGTCTGTGCCAAAGCATAAAGCGGAACATGAAGTGACTCATCATTGTAGAAATGTATCGTAGTATCCCTGTACCGTTTGAGGAGCAAGATATTGTCTCTTGTTGGATGATAGTCAACGCTTTCCGGGAAAAATTCCTCGGCTTTTGTCAATGCATCCTTCAAGCTATATGTCCGATAGGGCTGATTCCGCTTCTTGGGATAGTAAATGCGTTGCTTGTTCTTGGATAATAGTGCCTTCAATAGGAGCTCCCACGCATTTATCAAGAGTATTATCGAACATTCCTCTCTGTAGCTTATCTTTGGTTTGTTGTATATTTCAACAGCTGCAGAAAGCGCCTCAATAGCATTGCCAAGCAAAGCTCGATATGAACCACGAAGGTTTATGCTCATCGATTACAGCCCCCAAACATATACCGTTACAGAACTTCACAGCCGAAATGCCACCCAGTCTACGCACTAGGCATCTGGTTTTCTGAAATGGCGTTAACAAACTCACAACTCTATTCAATTTCCGGATACCAATGATCGCTCTGCATCTACAAACTTCTTACGCCTGGCAAAGCTGTGGACTTGTGTAAGAACAACGCAGTACAGTTCTAAAGGCAAGATCAGTATTTCGTAGCAGTCTGTGACTTGTTACACGATTATGTCCACGTCCTCAGCCCGGTGCACACCAAGGTCAACACCTACGGGCAAGTATCTGTTGACTGGGGACATTCGGGCGAGACCACGGAGCACATGGAGCTGCAACACCCAGTTACGGCCACGTAGCAAGACTGCGAACATACACATGCACAGAACCGCAGGGGCCAAAGTCAGTTGTTTCTCAATACATCAGCTGACTTCACCTTACTTAGCCCTCTGAGGTTCAGAAGGTTCCTCATAAGGGACTCTGGCGAACTCAGCTTTGTTCTGAAGGTTGATATCCCGTGTTACCAATACGCAGTAGGCTCGAGGATTCCTTCGGATTACTTCGATCATCGCTGCGAGTAGTCGGTCATCCTCGTTTGATGCGTCGAGCCATGGAAGCGATTTACTTGCGTCAGGTTCGATAGCAACCGTTTGAATCACGCTTTTTCCTGTCCGAAGTGTAACCCCATCTACTAGACTTCCGCGTCTGCGATACTCCTTAATCTGCCTGATCAACCGCTCTGAGCATTTGCGCACACTCTCGTTCCTGTGGTTGATCTTGTGCTTATCTAGCTCGGCCAGTACTGTTGGCAGAAGAACAAGCCTGTACTGCCGCCCTTCGTACAAATCCCAGCTATCAAGATCAGGGTTATAGAGAAGCGCATTCGTGTCGGGCACTAGAATTATCGTGTCTTCTTCAGCAGAGTAAAGACGTGAAATAAGGCCAACCGCGGTTTTTAGGGCCTCTGTGGCTTCCAAAAAAGCTTCATCAGCAGTGGCATAATGAAGACAGCCTTCCTGCTTGATCACACCAATTACCACTTCATTCGCCTGTTTCAATTCTCGTAGAGTGTCATCTGGCTGGCCGCACAACAGAACCTGAAGAACATCGTGCAATCGTTGATATTCCTCAAGAACCCTAGCCTGAATAGGGCGTGCTTCGGGAGGAAGTTCTGCCCAGAAGCAATAAACACCGCTTGATACAACCCAGCTGCTGGACCAATTCCAACATCTGACCTTACAGTAACCCTGTAGCCCCTTGAGAATCGAGACGATACTCAACTGCCACTCTTGAATCATATCTGCAAGCGTCTTCATCTATCACACCACTCCATGATTCCGGTGTCTGCCGTTCAATGTGGTGGCCTCTTGCCCAATTTGCGTTTTCAACCAAATCGGGCACCCGTTTCATTCCCAGAGTCTGCATATGACCCATGCTCCCTCACTGCAATTCCCAAGGTTGGCAAGCCATCCACTCCCTGAGACTCAAGCGTACTGTCGCAGCAATGCACGTACCACTGTTGCCACGTCCACTACCACACATTACAGATAGCATTGCTTCCTCTGGAAGCCTCTCCACTGCAGCTGGCAAAAACATTCCGACATCTCGATTCAATCATACATGTATCAACGATGAAAACTCGAACCTAATGAAACAAGGCGAGAGCGCTTCCTTGCCAATCACTCTTTGTCATGGATGCCTGTACGCTCGCCCACTCTTGATTGCTTCCGACATAGCATCATATGTTCTCAGAATCTCATGCTTTGTTCGGAACTCTCCATATGCTTTCTCATCATGCTCCTTGACGATGGGGAATTTATCCAGGATGTATCCAACATCATGCCTGTCCACGCCATACAAGTGGAAAAACGCCGCATCCAGCTCGCACCTAGCCTGGAATCGGTGTTCATCATCCCACATGGCAGGTTCATACGCTCCATCAATGTCAAAATCCGACTCCTGCATTTCATCTGCGGTCATGAGGAGAGTTGCTACTCGTTTCGCTATCCATTGCTCCAGACAACATTCAGAATTCCATGGGGTGGGCGACAGATACCTTGAAGGTGGAAGCACAGCTAGTTGCTTGACCACGAAGTATGCCATGGATGTACCTCCAAGTTTCTGTCTTGCAGCAAAGTCTAGCACTAGAGACGAAAGATTGGCCAGAAGACACAGCATCGTGGAAGTGCTGCAGTTCGATGGGAACATCAGAAGAAACTTGTGCCCCACCCCCACCCTCGGCACTACTCCAGCAATCATCGTCCTCTCATCCGTGCTTCGGCAGACATCCCTCCACCCCATCAACCACTTCCTATCCCACTTCCCCGCAAGCCGCGCCTCCACTTCCTCTTCAGGCACCCAGTATCGCGGCATCACACAGTTTGCAGGATCTGCCTTCTCCTCAGACGTCTTGTCTCGTGTGGTATCCCCATCCCGCAGATACGTCGCCCACCTATGGTCATAATGATGCACCATCTTGGCCTCATATAACGGCAGATACTTCT
>ERZ795047.2121-NODE-2121-length-19406-cov-6.227275_pt1 | contig 19406 bp, 18 predicted proteins | sample MGYA00375131_ERZ795047 | MGnify/ENA primary metagenome ERZ795047 (study PRJEB30176, sample SAMN05720228) | activated sludge metagenome | isolation source: Anaerobic digester | place: Japan | collected 2015-05-20 ...
AGTGTACGCGGATGCGAAAGATAGTATGACCAAAGCCATTAAGCGATCGACTGCAGAGTATTGCGAGATAAGGATTGAAGAGACCGAAGACACAATTGTACGGTTGCGTGGAAACGATACCGAACTCGTGGCGCAAAATGTATCGGTCGGTGGGAACGTAAGGGCTCTTTATCAAGGCGGATGGGGTTTTGTTTCATTCAACCGTCTTGATGACCTTGAAAAGAAAGTAGATGAGGCATGCGCCCAGGCGAAGATCCTAGGAGATAGACTTAGAAAGGCCATTAGGCTGTATCCGGTAGATCCAATAGTAGACTATGTCCGGGGAGAATTCAAAAAAGAGGCGTTTGCAGTACCGCTGTCCGAAAAAATGAAACTCCTGCAGGAATACAATGCTCTGGTTCTTGACCGCCCCGAAATAACGTCATCGTCTGTATATTATTTGGACCGACACACCCATCTGCATTTTGCGAATTCGGAAGGCACTTACATATACCAAGAAAAGATGGACGTTTCTGGGAGCGTAACGGCGGTTGCTACAAGAGATAAGCTTACGACCCAAGAATCTGCCAGTTTCGGTTCGAATCAAGATTACAATGTGGTGTTAGGCCTTGAAGAAGAGATAAAAGAGGCGGCTGATGCTGCCCGGCAGATGCTCTACGCACCTGTGGTAGAAGGTGGGCAGTATACTGTGATCTTGGATCCGTTTATGGCAGGTACATTTGTTCATGAGGCCTTTGGCCATTTGAGCGAAGCCGATGACCTTGATGAAGATGAAAGGATGAAAGAACTGCTCAAGATCGGCACCCGTTACGGTTCAGATGACCTAGACATTTACGATAGCGGAGTTGAAGGCCCCAACCGTGGCGAATGTAAGTACGACGATGAAGGCGTTCCCATGCAGAAGACGTACCTTATAAAAGGTGGGGTAGTCGTTGGACATCTCCATTCGAGGGAAAGCGCTGCTAAAATGGGCGAATCTGTTACAGGTAATGCCAGGGCGATTAACTACAGGTTTCCGCCTATAGTTAGGATGCGCACCACGTGTATCGCTCCGAGAGAACATACTTTTGATCAAATGATTGAAGGCATTTCACTGGGCGTCTATGTAAAAGGAGCATACGGAGGGGAGACTAATGGCGAGATGTTTACCTTTGCACCTTCCAGAGCATATATGATACGCAATGGGGGCATTGCCGAGATGGTTCGCGACGTTAATCTCACTGGAAATGTATTCGACACGTTGCGAAACATAGACATGATAGGGAACGATTTCGAGTACAAAAACAGTGGCGGTGGTTGTGGTAAGGGCTCTCAAAGCCCTCTTCCGGTAGCGCAAGGATCGCCTCATATACGAATTCAGAACGTCGTAATCGGAGGTGAGAAAAAATGACTGGGATACTCGAGGATGTCATCCAAAGAGAAGCAGAAGCTACTTTGATACTCCACGAATCCAGGGAAACATCAGTCACTTTTGATGCCAACAGGCTCAAAAGGATAGAAAACACCGAAGCCTACAAACAAGATCTGCAGGTTATAAGAGATGGGAAACTAGGCTCAGCTGGGTCTACGCGAGTAGGCGGCGAGAAAGAACTTCTGGATAACGCGTTCAGCGTCGCTGAGTTCGGCCCGTCAGTAGGTTACACTTTTCCGGGTCGTGAAACCTATGCGCAGCCTAAGGTATTTGATCAAAGGGTTGCAGATATAACTGTAGATGAGATGATCGCTGTCGGTGAAGACATAATTGATTTCGTGAAATCTTTGGATAGTTCGATAAACGGAGGCGCACAAGTCCAAAAGAGCGTTTCAGAAGTCAGCGTCAAAAACACCAACGGAGTTGACGTTAATTCAAGGAAGACGATATTTGCTGTTATGGCTGGATATCAGTTTGTTGAAGGAAAGAACATGCTAAGTTCCTGGGATTGGCAAATTATGACTTCTTTGCAGTATGACCTCGAGAGCATGAAAGCAAAACTCAAGGAAGATTTTGAGGTCGGAAGGAAAAATGTGTCCATTGCCCCGGGTTCGTACGATGTGCTTTTCACTCCGGCTGCATTTTCTGACATAGTGAATCCAATCATGGCGTGCATCGATGGCAGAGCTGTCATGAGGGGCATCAGCCCTTTTGCAGGGCGACTTGGCGAAGAGGTTTTTGCGCCTTCATTCTCCCTTATTGAAGATGGCACTCTTTGCGGAGCTGTAGGAAGCAGACCGTGTGATGAACAGGGAGTGCCCTGTCGCAGAACGCCATTGATCGATGAAGGTGTACTTAAGGAATACTTGTTGGATCTTGAGTCTGCACGCAGGCTTGGGAGAGAGCCTATTGGCACGGGATCTCCGACAGGAGCTCGTCCCAACAACGTCATTGTGCCTGGAGGAGACGTTTCCTTTGACGACTTAATGGCAGGCATGAAACGCGGAATAATCATCGACCAGACAATGGGGGCCTGGGCCGGTAACCCGTATACCGGTACGGTTACAGGCAACATTGCATTGGGTTATCTCGTAGAAAACGGCAAGAAGGTTGGCCGAGTAAAAGACTGCATGTTCTCTTTGAACGTGTTCAATCACTTGAAAACCAATCTCTTGGCTTTGACCAAAGAGACGAAGAGTCTTGGCGGGTTGATTCTGCCCTACTGTCTGATAGGAGGGGTGTCTATTTCGGGTCGGAATTAGCAAAACGGTTTGCCTCGGAGCGTAGTGCCCTGCAAATCCTATCGTTTGCATAGTTTGATGAGGTTGCCTGGTAACTATGAGACACGATGTGTCTTTTCCAGGCAATCTCTGGTTCTGTAAAGCCTGTATGTTGGGAAACATCTGAACCGATAATATTCCATTATACTACACATACGTACAGCAGAGACGACACAATCTCACTGAATTTCACCACATCTACCCTCATACTATTACGTCTATCTCTAGTCAATATCCCCTTATGCTGGGTAATATTTGGGATGTTTCACTACAGTTTCACTACACTAGATCTTCTCAGAGCTTGACAAGCATTGATGCGTTACCTGTACAATTAAGTTTGTGTCTCGTAATATCGACGAACAAATCTTGAGGAAGGAGGTTTGTCTGAGGTTCATGCTACAATCACAGGATTCGACGGTGTTGCGGGCTAAGCACAGTTTAAGTGGGCAAAAGAGACTGGGGGTATGAAATTGGAGCGAGTAATATTGGCAGCAAGCGATGTACCAGAATCTGTTCTTGGCATTTTCTATCCTGGCGAAGCAGCAAGTTTCTTTTTGGTCTTGGCCCTCGGAGCGCTAATCATGTATTACGTGAGTCGCGCGCGAAAAGGATTACCAGTTCCCGAAATTCGAAAGATTTCGGGTCTTGAAGCGATTGACGAATCCATTGGGCGAGCAACTGAAATGGGAAAACCCGTTCTTTACAACATCGGAATGGGGGATATTACTAACGCAGACACACTGGCCTCACTACCAATTCTGGAGTATGTGACCAAGACGTGCGCAAAGTACGATACAAGGTTCGTTGAAGTGACCAGAAACTATGTGGTCTACGGCGTTGCAGATGAAGTAGTGAAACAAGCTTACGTGTCTTCAGGCAAGCCCGAAGCTTACGATCCCAACAATGTCCGTTGGTACTCCGACTCTCAATGGGGATATGCTATGGCAGTCATAGGGCTCATGCGTCGAGATGAGCCGGCTGCCAACCTCATGTTGGGAAACTACGCTGCGGAATGCTTGGTAATGGCTGAAACAGGTGCCGTGCTTGGAGTTGTTCAGGTTGCAGGCACCACTAACATATTGCAGATCCCGTTTTTTGTTGCAACCTGTGACTATACATTGCTTGGCGAAGAATTGTATGCGGCTAGCGCATACATATCTCGTGAGCCGGTCTTAGTTGCAACTGTAGTCGCACAGGATTTCCTCAAAATAGCCCTTGTAGTGATCATGTGCATAGGAAGCGTACTAGCTACGTTTAACGCCCATGATTGGCTTGTTAACTTACTTAAGTACTAGGTCTATGAGAGGGAAAGGAGAATACAGCAGATGAAACGCAAAATTCCGGTTCTCATAACTTCGCTAGTTGGGCTCATCTTGTTGCTGTCGACAGTTACCAGTTTCGGTAGAGAACTGAACCTACCTGGAATTATGGATAATTGGCAACTTCTTATAACTGCTGGAGCGTTTATGATGGGCTCTATAGGACTCACAAAGCTCCATATCACCAATATAGTAAGACGCAAAGACGGTTGGTTTTACAGTGTCGTACTGCTAGTGGCCCTGTGGGGTTTCTTTATTTTGGGTCTGGTCGAAACCGCCAACGGTCCTACATACCAGAGGATTTTCAATTCTACGCTGAAACACTTAGAGGCAACCACTTTTTCGTTAGTAGCATTTTATATCGCTTCTGCGGCGTACAGAGCGTTTAGAGTTAGAAACATAGAAGGTACCATCCTTCTTGTTACCGGTGCAATAGTAATGCTTGGAAGCGTCCCCATAGGAGAAGCGATATCTTCACTATTCCCTGTGGTAAAGACATGGATCATGAATGTGCCAAACAGCGCCGTTCAAAGAGGTCTACAGGTATGTATCAGGTTAGGCTCGCTCGCCGTCGCCCTTAGAGTGCTTCTTTCTTTGGAAAGAGCGCACCTAGGCGGCGGTTCAGAGTAGAAAGGGGGATCAAGAGATGGATTGGTCCAAATTTGGCGACCTTGATGTAAGATGGATATACATTATAATGCTCGTAGTGATAATCGTACCACTGTTCAAACCTCTTGGTTTGCCCATGAGCGTAAGTCCAGAGGTTAAAGCATACGCTGAGACAATCGAGGCATTGCCCGCAGGTTCGGTTGTATGGATTGGGGCTGACTATAGCCCGGGTTCAGCTGCTGAGAACGATCCTCAGCTTGCCGCTACTTTCAAGCACGCTATGAAAAAAGATCTGAAAGTCGTTATCGTCTCACTTTGGGATCAGGCTCCTGACCTTGTGCAATCTGTTATTACTCCTATCGCAGAATCCATGGGCAAGGTGTATGGCGTTGACTATGTAAACTTGGGGTATAAACCGGCTGCAGGTGTAGCGCTGAGGGCTATGACCAGAGATATCAGAGACGGCGCCGGCAACGTTGACTATAAAGGGACTTCGTTGGACGAGTTGCCTCTTATGAACGAGGTCACAGCTCTTACGAAGGAACAAGTTGACTTAGTCATAAGCATCAACACCGGAAGCCCTGGATACGGAGATTATTTAAACTACATCACTGACCCTTTGGGTATCGCTTTCTTGAGCGCGCCTACTGCCGGAATGATTACCGGTCAGATGCCGTTTTATAGGTCCGGACAGATAAAAGGCATGCTGCCCGGTCTAGCGGGTGCCGCCCAATATGAATACTGGATGGAAGAACCCGGATTGGCATGTATTCAGATGGATGCTCAGTCCTTAGGCCACTTAGTCATCCTTGCGTTCATCTTGCTCGGTAACATTGGGTACCTGGCAAGTCGCTCCAAAGGAGGGTCTTCGAATTGACAATAGACAACACTATTGCTGCTTTGTTAACGATATGCATACTTACAGTCTTGTGGAAAGAGAACCCTTTGTTCAGGTTTGCAGAACACTTGACAGTAGGCCTTGCCGCCGCGCACTCAATGGTAAGGACAGTTGACAATTACTTGAGACCTACAGTCAAAAATGAGGTCATAGCTGAAGGCCAATGGTATCTGATCATCCTGCTACTCTTTGGCGCTTTGATGTATCTTAGACATGCGCCCGGAATCAACTGGATTGCCAGATATCCAATGTCATGGTTTGTAGGTTACGGGGTTGGCTATACGCTGGCTTTTACGCCGAAACCTTTCATTAAGCAGATAATAGATACGTTTATCCCGCTTACTAGCGTAGACAACATCATCTACTTTGTAATAACGATGATAACAATAGGGTACTTTTTCTTCACTCCAAAATGGAGGGCAGAATCCAGAACCGGCAGGACTCTCGACATTTGGGCAAGGCGTGTCATGATGATTGGTTTTGGGGCAACCTTCGGAAACGTAGTGCAAGGTCGAATCTCCCTATTGCTCGGACGTCTGCAATTCCTATTGCACGACTGGCTCGGGCTAATCGGGTAGGAAGCAACGGGGACGGCACTTTTTGCTTCACCCGGCGATTGCTTGATTAATAAGGCCAGGCTGGTCGATGAACGGCCAGCCTGGTGAAGCAAGATCAAGCAAGATTAAGCATGATTAAGCAAGGGGGACGGTTCTTTCCGCTTCACTTTCCGCTTTTCCGGTCCTTCTAGATTATTCTGCATCCCTAGAATGCTTCTCGAGTAGAACGAATGCGCCTGCCGCTAGAAGGAATACCCCTGAGGACGCGAAGAACGAGCTTCCCAGACCCAAAGAGTCTCCCAAAGCGCCTCCGATGACCGGCCCGGTCACAGAGCCAAGTGGTAGCACTGCATTTAGCACCCCAAAAGCCCTACTTCTGAAATCCCGTGATACGGATTGTGCGGTAAGGATATTCCCGTTTACGGTCACCATTCCGTTGAAGAACCCAAACACCATCCTAAACAAGGATAGAGCTGCGATGTTCAACCACGCGCCTTGAAGAGCGACCGAAATTGCGGAACCCAAGAGGCCTATAGTGAACCACTCCTTTGAAGACAAATGGCGGATGCTAATGCGTTTTTTTCCCGGTGAAGAGCCAGGTGTTGTGGACTCTTTGGAATCTGGGAGCGTAGGTTTCTCAGAAAATCCATGGTCTTGTCTTGCCATAAGAGTCGAGCCCAAGACCGTGCCCAATCCAGCAAAAGAATACACTATCCCACTTAGCATACTAGATGTCTTGCCCTGGTCCCGGCTTATTTTGTCTACATATAAAACCAAAGTCGGCTGGGTGATCTGCATTGCAGCTTGCATCAAGAAAATACAGATTAGAACTGTGAGCAGTTTCTTATTTGCGAGGCAGGTTCTTATGTCTGATAGAATATGGAGTTTCTTGTCCCCTGGTATGACTTCCTCCTTAAGATACATGTATGCAACTACACTCATTGCGATAAGGAGGAATGCAGAAAGTTTAAAAGTAAAGGGAATTCCCAATGTGCCAACTAAGGCTCCGCCGAGCAAAGGTCCGGAAATCGTTCCTGCGGCGTTTGCTGCTTGGAGCATTCCAAGAGCGTAGCCCAATTGGTCTTCTGGAGTGTTAGCAGCAATTAGTGAAGTTGCGGCGGGAGTATATCCGGACATGAAACCCGTCAGGGCGCGTAGAAGTACGAATTGAAGTGGGGTTCTTGCAACAGGATAAAGTGCATATGTAATGGCAATGCCGACCCCAGACCTCACTATTTGGAAGCGGTTGCCGTATTTGTCTGCAATTGAACCCCAGATTGGTGCCATGAATGCCGAGGTCAGAGACGACGCAGCGTATGCCAGGCCGGACCAGGTTGCCAGATTTTCAGAAACTTCCATGGATGTCAGCACATAAGGCAGAAAAGGGATCACGAGGTTGAAGCACGCCGTGCCAACGAACGCTGTTACCAAACCAAGGTATAGGTTTTTTCTCCAATATAGGTGCATAGTTGTTCCTCATCTCTCCCGGTATGAAAGAGACCAGATGCCAATGTTCGTACGTCACTTACTTTGATGCATCACTCATAAACGTAAATCTCTTGCGCATCTCGATCCCCTAGACCGCTTGCATGTCTTTAAGAGCAAACTATTCCATCTACAGGTTATCAGATAAATAACTCATCCATAAATATATCAGCTTCGACAGATCGTTCTTAAAATCCTTCTCGCAATCGGCGGCAGATCGCGGACAAAAGGGAAAAGCGCTTCATCTCTAGATTTGCAAGCGCTCGGGCCACGGTCTTTCGCGAAGCAAAAAGAACCGTCCCCGGTGCTTCCCGGTTCATTTCTTGTGGTATAATGGCGAAGACAATTTAATACTGATAGCTTACAGGTGCCTCGAGTTGAGGTGAAAAGGGAATCAGGTGCGAAGCCTGAGCGGTCCCGCCACTGTAATCGGTGAGTTTTGGAGAATACCACTGTCTAGCGCGATTGAAAAGATGGGAAGGTATCTTCGCTTAAAGCGATGACCCGAAAGCCAGGAGACCTGCCTGTATGTCTTTCACCTAGTCCTTCGGAGGAAAGGAGATGGTGCCAGAGATTAGGATGTCCTGGTTTAAAGTCTGATAGGTCCGGCCTTCGATGGAGGCCGGACTATTATTTAGGAGGGGTATTGATGAGAAAAAACAGGAATCGTTGGGCGCTTTTAACCATTATTGCACTAGTTGTAGTGAGTCTTTCTGTGTTTTCTGGTTGTAAACCACAGACAAACGGTAACGGAAATGGCAGCCCTGAGGCAAAGTATCCTATGGAAGTCTCAGACAGCATAGGGAGAACCGTCACCATTTCTGCACAGCCTGAACGCATTGTTTCTCTTGCTCCGAGCAATACTGAGGTCCTTTATGCGTGCGGTTTGGGGGACAAGGTAGTCGGTGTAACTACATTTTGTAACTACCCTGAAGAAGTAGCGGACAAGGAAAAGGTTGGCGGGTTCTCAGATCCTAGCGTAGAGAAAATCGTTGAGCTCAACGCGGATTTGGTCTTGGCGACTACAATTCACGAAAAGTACCTAGAAGAAATGGAAAACTTGGGGCTCACAGTCTTGGTCTTAAACCCTGGGACCGTAGAAGATGTTATGGCCGAGATCAAACTTGTCGGAGAGATTACAGGCAATGTAGAAGAAGCCGAACAATGCGTCTCTGAGATGAAGGCCAAAATCGATAAGGTTCAGACCGCCTTAGAAGATCTGCCGGACGAAGACAGAGTCAGGGTGTTCTATCTGCTATGGGATGATCCCATCATGACCATAGGACCTAACACCTTGCTGCATGAAATCATCACTCTAGCGGGTGGGGTAAGCGTGTCTTCTGATGCCGACACAGACTATCCCACATACAGCCTTGAAGTCCTGGTCGAAAAGGACCCTGAGGCTATCATATTTACTGTCATGGGCTCAGGCGGGGGAATTGACGCAGAGAACCTCAAGACGCAAGCCGGTTGGAGTGGGATTTCCGCAATCAAAAACGACCGGGTGTACGGAATAGATGATGATCTCATGTCGCGGCCGGGTCCGAGGATAGCAGATGGATTGGTCGAAGTAGCAAAAGCACTCTACCCTGACCGATTTACTGATAGCGGGGAGTAGGCTCGCGGTCGGGTTTTGCGTACGTGATGCGACGGACGTCTAAAAGTCAAAGGTTCAAAGAGGGGAGCTTTTAAGATGCGGCTTTTGAGGGATAAATGGCAAGTCATAACCATGCCGGTCCTTTTGGTGCTCTTTCTCATAACCGGTGTGCTGTCTTTGGGCACCGGAGCGGTTGAGTTTAATGCCGGAGAAGTTGTAAGAGCCGTTATTGCAGGGCTGAACGGGCAAATGCGAGGATTGGAGATTACGCCTAGAGAAACCATAATTTTCTACATACGCCTCCCGCGAGTAATTTTAGCGGCTATGACCGGAGCAGCCCTTGCGGCGTCAGGTGCCGTTTATCAGGGGATTTTCAGGAATCCTATGGCCGATCCCTATGTGATGGGCACTTCTGCCGGAGCTTCCCTCGGAGCTACTTGTGCATTTATGTTACCGATAAACATCGGGTTTTTGTCTCTAGGTTCTGTCCCTTTACTTGCCTTTGCAGGGTCTTTAGTTGCGGTCATGCTAGTATATGGCCTTGCAAAGGTAGGGGATAGGACGCCTGTTTTAAACCTGCTCTTGTCAGGGATGATCGTAAGTTCCATCCTTTCTGCTATCGTTTCGCTCATGATGTTCGTTATGCCCACGGGAGTCTTGCACGGCTTGGCTTTTTGGCTCATGGGAGGCTTTTCTGGGCGCGGTTGGAGCAACGTCGCAATGATAACACCATACTTTATCTTAGGGCTTTCAATTGTCCTCGTTTTTTCTCGGGATCTGAATGCGCTTCTATTAGGAGACGAACCTGCGATGCATTTGGGAATTGAAGTCTCCAAAGTAACAAAGGCGCTCATAGTTGCCGCTTCTTTGCTGACGGCCTGCGCCGTGTCATCCGGAGGAATCATAGGTTTCGTTGGCTTGGTGATACCTCACGTTCTGAGGATGTGTTTGGGGCCTGACAATCGCCGCTTAGTACCTGCATCTTTGATTTTCGGAGCTACTGTGATGATGGCGGCTGATGCTTTGGCTAGGATAGTCATTGCTCCTCAGGAACTTCCCGTGGGGATAATCACTGCTTTGTGCGGTGGCCCTTTCTTTGTATATCTCTTAAGACAATACAAGACTGATTCCTATCAGTTGTGATTTTCATCGTGGGAAGGATGAGCGTAATGAGTTTTGAGGAAAATGAGGCGATCATAGAAGTAAATGACCTTGGGTTTTCTTATGGACCGTCTGCAATATTGAAAAACGTCACTTTTCTAGTAGAGGCAGGAGAGTTTTTAGGGATCTTAGGCCCCAACGGATCGGGCAAAACAACCCTTCTGCGGTGCATGACCGGAACGCTCAAACCTTCTTGCGGTGAGGTGTTTTTGGACGGCCGTGGCCTTTCAAGCATGAAAAGGCGTGAGGTGGCAAAGATGGTTTCGGTATTGCCCCAGGAGCCTGCGACAGACTTTGGTTTCACAGTCCAAGAGTTTGTGGCCATGGGGCGCTTACCCCACTTAGAGCGATTCGAAAAAGAAGGTCCCTACGATCAAAAAAAGACGAAATGGGCCATGGAAGTTACCAACACGTATCATCTTCGAGGAAGATTGATTACTTCTTTGAGCGGTGGAGAAGTGCAAAGAGTTTTTCTTGCCAAAGCACTGGCCCAGGAACCGCGCATATTATTCCTAGACGAACCTATTGCCCACATGGACATGAATTACCAAGTAGAGATGTTGGATACGGTAAAAAGACTAAACCAAGAACACGGGCTTACAGTAGTTGCGATTATGCACGAGGCCAATCTCGCCGCTGCATATTGCGACAGCCTGCTTTTGCTATCGGAAGGTACCGTGTTCGACAAAGGCCCCATAGAACGGGTCTTTACAGTAGAAAACATAGAGAAACTATATGGATTGGACGTAATCATGCTAAGGCACCCGGTAAACGGGACGGGTTTGGTGTTTCCTGTTTATGGGGAAACGTGTAGCGCTAGACCATGACATAGGGTGATGCTGAAAGACGTGACAGGATTCGGTTTTAAGAAAGGACGTTTGGTGAAATGGGAAGATTGATTTTCATAACAGGAGGAGCCAGGAGCGGAAAAAGTAAGTTCGCCGAGGATCTTGCATTGGATCTGGCCCTCCAAAGAGATCCTAACCTTAACAAAGGATGCGTGACGTATCTGGCCACTTGCGTTCCTTCTGACCGGGAAATGCGAGAGAGGGTGAAAATGCACAAAGATCGCAGACCTTCATATTGGGAAACAGTGGAAGAACCTCGCGAGGTCGCAAGAACGATTAGGGAAAAGGGTTACGGAACCGAGGTCTTACTGGTCGATTGCCTCGGACTATATGTGACAAACTTGCTGCTTGAAGATGAAGAAGAAACACCCTCCCAAGAAAAATGCAACCTGATACTCTCGTCGGTAAGGGAGGTAGCCGAGGCAGCGCACAATGTGCCTTCGGATGTTGTGGTCGTGTCTAACGAGGTGGGGATGGGACTTGTGCCGCAATACCTGTTAGGCCGCGTTTTTAGGGATGTGTTGGGATGGGCAAATCAGATTTTGGCGGATGCTTCTGACGAGGTGTACTTCATGGTATCCGGCGTGCCTCTGAGAGTCAAACCGCAGAGATGAATGAGGTTCATCAATTAGGAGTGATCGGATCATGGCAAAAGCAGTGATGATTCAAGGAACTGCCTCGAGCGTTGGCAAAAGCACGGTGGCCGCTGCCTTCTGCAGGATACTAAAAGAGGATGGGTTCAAGGTTGCACCTTTTAAGGCTCAAAATATGTCCCGAAAAACCTTTGTCACCCGCTCCGGCGATGAGATTAGCGTATCCCAAGCTATGCAGGCTGAGGCTGCTGGGATAACTGCAACTAGCGATATGAATCCTGTCTTGCTCAAACCGCTGGGAGACATGGTGTCGGATGTGGTTATACAAGGAAAGCCTTTGGGCAGTCTGCCGGCGAGCGAATATCGCGACGAGTATTTGTCTGAGATGAAGACGGCTATATATGAGTCGTACTGCCGCCTTAGTGGAGAGTACGATGTGATCATAATAGAAGGGGCAGGCAGCCCCGTGGAAGTTAATTTGAAGGATAGGGATATTGTAAACATGTCGGTCGCTAAAATGGCCCAAGCGCCGGTTATCCTTGTCTCTGACATAAGCTTAGGCGGTGTGTTTGCTTCTTTAGTAGGTACTTTAGAGCTCTTGGAGTCAAATGAGAGAGACATGGTGACAGGGATCATTATAAACAAATTCATGGGAGACATTAAACTGTTTGAACCAGGCATAGAGTTTTTGGAAAGAAGAACCAAGAAGCCCGTTTTAGGAGTGGTTCCCTACATAGATAGTCGGTTGGGAAAAGAAACGAAAAGGGGAACTCGACCGCGAAGAAGGATCGATTTCGCCCACTTGGCGCAGGTAGTGCGACAAAGCATAGACATGAATACCTTCTATTCGGTTTCGGGAATAAGGTCATGACCTAAGAACGTCCTAACGACGAATAATGGTAAAGGAGACACGGGAATGGAACAAAACACGACTACCGCAGGTTTACGCAAAGAGACAAGACGGCTGACCTTAGCAGCCCTTATGGTGGGTCTTTCAGCTTTAGGCGCTTTCATCAAGATCCCTGGACCCCTAGGAAGCATCGCTATGGATTCTTGTCCCGGTTATCTATATGCATCTTTGTGTGGGCCGGCCGCAGGGGCTGCGGTGGCTTTTGTTGGCCACTTGGCTAGCGCTCTTACGGCAGGTTTCCCACTTGGTGTACCCTTTCACCTGCTTGTGGCAGGAGAGATGGCGCTGTGCGCGTCAGTGTACGGAGCCATTGGGTTCTCCTTGGAAGGTTTTAGAGATAAAAAGGCAAAAACAGGGAACGAAGGAAAGCAGGGTGCAGACCGAGGCGGCAACCGAAAGCAGCCAAAAACTCAAGTCCGTGTTTTGCCTTGGATTGCTTCAGGAAGTGTTGCGTTCTTGCTCAACGGTATTGGCGCGCCTCTAGTTCTTGCACCGTGGCTCGGTATGGGAGCGGTAATTCCCTTGATCGTGCCTCTTCTGGTCGCGTCTTTTTTGAACGTAGCAGTAGCATTATTGGCGCTGAAAGCTTTGGACGCATCCGGACGTCTGGGTTCCCTCCGTGACCTCGGGTAGGCAAGCGTGGGGCCTTGTGTATTAAATGTGTGGGGTAGGGAGATGTATTTATGATCAGATGGGATAGCGGCTCTGAGACCTTAAAGTACCGGGATCTCACCCTAGTCAAATTGGAAGACGATTTGGTTCTGGCAGTATCGTGTGATTCGTCTGGAGCGATCGGAACAAAGGAACTGGATGTCGTAAAAGTGCCTGGGTACATAGTAGGGAGGTTTGCTACGCGGGTTGCTGTAATGGAACTTTTGTCCATAGGCGTAACGCCTGCGGTTGTGGTGAACAATGTGTGTATAGAGCCTGAGGGCGCTTATGACATCGTAAAGGGCATCTTAGATGAACTCAAAGAGGCCGATTTGGATCATAGCCCGGCTCTTACCGGAAGTACTGAAAAGAACATTCCTACACGGCAAACAGGTTTGGGTGTTACCGCTATTGGAACATGCCGAATCAATGATATTAAGGCGGGGCTCACTTTGCCAGGGGACATTGTGTACTGCGTTGGTATACCCAAAGTAGGTGACGAAGTGAATATCCACGATCCTGAAATTGTCACACTGAAAACAGTGAGGACTTTGCGGTATATGGATGAAGTGCATGAAATCGTACCTGTAGGATCCCAAGGTATTCTAAAAGAGGCTGAACTCTTGGCTCGATTGGCAAGTGTTACTTTGGAACTGGAAGAACTAGATCTAAACGGTGAAGGCCGGAATTTGGATTTATCGAAGACTGCGGGGCCGGCTACATGCGTAGTGCTTAGCGCGGAACCTGATAAAAACTTTCTGGCTCGGCTCCGGAGTCTTATTCCTCAGCCTGTAAGCGCTATTGGCGTGTGTAGGGGGTGAACCGGAAAGATGATTCTAGACACCTTTGATGTTCCGGTGGCCTTTATTGTTGATTTCATTGTAGGGGATCCGCCGCGTAGGACCCATCCCGTAGTCATCATTGGAAAAGCAATAGGGCTCTTAGAATCAATGCTTCGACGGGCAACCCTTTTGGTTTCAGAAACGGGAAGGAAGAACATGGAGCGTCTTATGGGAATAACTTTGACTTTTATTGTCACCGCAGGTTCTTTCTTAGCATGCCGATGGATTATAGGGGTTGTTCATTCTATTAGCCCAATTGCCGGTAAACTGATTTCCCTGTGGCTTCTTTCTACGACTTTTGCCGCAAAGGACCTGAAGGAGGCGGCTTACAAAGTGTATTGTCCGGTAGTAAAAGGCGATCTCGAATCTGCCAGAGAGAATCTTCAAATGATCGTAGGAAGAGATACTGAAAACCTTGAGGTCGAAGAGATAGTACGAGCTGCAGTGGAGACTGTCGCCGAAAACACGTCGGACGGAGTTATCTCTCCATTATTCTACGGATTCCTAGGCGGAGCACCTCTTGCCATGGCGTATAAGGCGGTAAACACGCTCGATTCAATGGTAGGCTACAAGAATGAGGAATATCTGTACTTCGGATGGGCTTCTGCCAAACTAGACGACTTGGCCAACTATGTTCCTGCTAGGATAACGGGAATACTATTGGCATTGGCTTCTTTCATCTTGGGGTACGACGCAAAGGAGGCCGTCCAAACGATGAAGGGCTACTCACACCTTCACCCTAGTCCCAACAGCGGAGTATGCGAAGCCGCAGTAGCCGGGGCGTTGGGGATAAGGTTGGGCGGGCTGAATTACTACGGTGGCGTGCCTTCCTTTAGAGAATATCTTGGCGATTCTCGAAATCCGCTAGCGCCTCGCCACATAAGCGACGCAATCAGGTTGATGTACTTCGCCTCTGTGCTTGCTGTAGGGATGGGGACGGTTCTCATGCTTCTTTTGAACCATGCGCGATTTCTCAAAGGCATGTAAATTTGATTTCACCTTTATATTCGGAGGCTTATCATGGTGGACCCAAAAAACGCAAAAGATAAGATTGAGTTAGAATCCCAGGCATATGGCTGCAGTCTGGCCACATCGGACAGGAACTTTGGCAAATACCTTCCGATTCCTATAAAGAGATTATGGGCCGGGATAGGATTTCTTACAAAGGTACCTGTGCCAACGTGGATTGCCGCAGACACAGAGAGCCTTTCATCATCGCGGCCTTACTTCCCAGCGGTAGGCGTCATCATAGGTTTGGGGCTTGCCCTTTTTGATCGTCTATTCACTATCCTTTTTCCTCTGCCTGCAGCGTGCGCCCTAGACCTTGTGTTGATGTTTCTAATAACAGGCGGCCTACATTGGGACGGAGTAATCGACACCTTCGACGGTATATTAGGAGCACACACTCGAGAAGACGCGCTTCGAATTATGAGAGACAGCCGGATAGGAGCTCTCGGCGCCATTACCATGGTTATCCTTTTGATTACAAAATATGGCTTGCTTCTTTCAATACCCTTTGTGAGACTCGAAGCTGCCGGACTCATACCTTGTCCTCGATTCCAGGCGCTCATGGTTTCACCGGTGTTAGCGCGATGGTCTATGTGCTTGGTTATGCACGTGTTTCCTTATGCCAGGAAGGAGGGAGGTATAGGCAGTTTGTTTATCAGGGGGCCTAGGCGCGAAGAAACCTGCACAGAGAAGTTGGGGTCAATCCTAACAAACCTCATTCTGCCCGGAGCATTCACTCTCTTCTGTGCGGTGGCAATCTCTGGTAAGAGAGGCGCCTTTGCTTTTTTGATATGCACCTTATTCTCTTATCTGGGTGGCTGCAAGACATCCCGTTTCTTGAATGGTCTTAGCGGAGATACCTATGGGGCGGTGTGCGAAATCTCCGAAATCGTGGCGCTTGCAGCGTTTTGTGTACATATTTAGCAAATGAGTCTATGTGGGAAATGAAACGTAGGTGAAATCCAAACGCGGAGGTTTTTTAGATGAAATATGCTCATGGTGGCAATCTTGTGAAGGCATCTCACGCTTACAATTTTCCTCCTGAAAAGTTTCTGGATTTTAGCGCGAACGTTAATCCGTTTGGACCGTCGGAGGCAGCGCTAGACGCTATCTTAGGAAAGTTAGACCAAATCAGATGGTATCCCGATCCTGATTCTGGCGAACTAAGGGGGGCTTTGGGGCGTTACTTGGAAGTCGAACCTTGCAATATAGTGCCCGGAAATGGGGCCAATGAGTTGATCCACCTGATCGTGCGAGCCTTTAAGCCTACCATGTCCCTGGTTTTGGCGCCGACTTTTTCTGAATACGGGCGGGCAGTAGAAATAGAAGGAGGCTCTTTGGTATGGTTCCGGATGCATGACTTCAACGGATTCTTGCCGGATATGAGCCTTTTGGCATCGCAGCTCGATGGCTTCGATTTGGTCTTTATATGTAACCCCAACAATCCTTCAGGCGCTTTGATTCCAAGAAAACAGTTGTTGGCGTTTCTTGACGAAGCTGCGGCAAGAGGCGTCATCGTCGTCGTGGATGAGGCGTTTATTGATTTTGTCAAATACCCTGAAAGCGCGACTTTGCGTCGGGAGGCGGTATCAAGAGATAACCTCATAATACTGGGCTCTCTCACCAAGTTTTTCGCTCTTCCGGGACTTCGGTTGGGCTATGCAGTATGCTGTGAGGAATTGGCTAATCGCGTTCGAGAGGTCAAAGATCCGTGGAGCGTGAACTGCCTAGCCCAAGCGGCAGCGATAGGTTCTATAAATGATTCATCTTACATAAAAAAGGTCAGAGCCTGGATCGAGGTTGAAAGGGAGTTCATGTTCCGCGGTCTGTCGGATATCTCCAACCTAAAGGTATATCCGCCTTCAGCCAATTACATACTAGTTGATTTGCGCGCCTCTTCGCTGACTGCCAAGACACTCCAGGATGTGTTGGGGCCCAAGGGTATCTTGATTAGGGATTGCGGCAACTATCGATTCTTGGACGAGTACTATGCGCGATTTGCCGTACGAACCAGGGAAGAAAACACGATACTTCTTGAAAACTTAGAAGCAATATTGCGACTTTGATCTGGACTTTGTGTGAAGGAAGGGGATTTCATGGGCTTCAAGGTGCTTTTAGTAAGACATGGGACAACTCAAGCTAATATTGAAAGAAGATACGAGGGCAAGGGGGACAGCCTTCTTAGCGAAGAAGGGGCGGAGCAAGCTGCTCGATTGGCAGACCGTCTATCGAGTCTTGACATATCTATGGTGTATTCGAGTCCCAAGAAAAGATGTGTTCAGACAGGAGAAGCCATCGCTAAGCCTCACGGCTTGCCTGTAAAAGTAGTCCTAGGGCTTGAAGAAGTAGATTTCGGTCTCTGGGAAGGCCTCACTTTTGATGAAATCCAAGAACGGGATAAGGAACTCGTATCTAGATGGATAGAGGACCCGGTTAGAATCCGGCCTCCTTATGGCGAAACCTTGGAAGAGATGGCTAGCCGAGTGTTTAGGGCCTATAGCGAGATATGTGCGCTTCATGCGAGAGAAAACGCCGGGCAATCTGGTACACGCAAGGCGAGCCAAATAGTGATCGTAACCCACGGCGGGCCGATTCGTGCGATTCTTAGTCAAATAGAAAAAGGGAACCTAAGCGGTTTCTGGGACTACTCGGTTCCGCCATGCTCAGTTGTAGAAGCAGGGGGGACGGTACTTTTTGCTTCACCTTCCTAAAAAGACCATGAAGCAAAAAGTACCGTCCCCAAAGCCCTTTGTCAGCTTCTTAGGATGGCTTGTCCGGGAAATAAGTCTGTGCGTTTTCCGTTGTCTACTACTATTTCACCGTTTACGAGCACATACTCTATTCCTTCAGGGTAGAGGTTTGGCGATACCAAGGTAGCCTTATCAATTACGGTGTCTGGATCAAATACGACGATGTCTGCTATGGCATTTGGTACGATTCTTCCTCTTCCTTTGAAACCAAAGGTGTCTGCGGGCAAAGAGGTGATCTTCCTTATGGCCTCTTCGAGGCTCAATACTTTCATTTCTCTTACGTAACGCCCCAAGATGCGGGGAAATGTGCCATGGGTCCGCGGATGAAATGCTCCTTGTATGCCGTCGGTTCCAGTCATTGTCCATGGTTGTTTCAAAAAAGAGATGAGCTCATCTTCTGATACGGAATGGTATGCTAGGGCAAACTCTCCCTTGGAGTTATATATCTCGTCTACTATCAAGTCTGCAAACGTGTAAGACGGTGAAGCAGAATCTGAGCCGAAAACGTTAGGCGGGATCTTGTAGTTTGTAACAGATCCTTCTAATTGGGATAGAGCCTCTGGCAAGAAAAGGCCAAGCAGGTCTTTTCGGCTGGACTTGATTATTGAGAAATACTGTGGTCCCCCACGTTCCATGATTAGAGAGTAGACATACTCTACCAACTCTTTCCGCCCGCACTCATCCTTGTATACCTCTTCGAATTTGACGAAGTTTAGGTCATGCTTTGACCCTTTGGCTAAGCGAGCTGCTCCGTAATACCCGCCTCCGGTGACTTCGTAGGGGTATTGGTCCGCAGTTATTCTCAATCCCTGTTTTTGTTCGGTTCCTATCTTCTCCAGAATCGCCTCTGCTTTTCCCCAGTTTCGGGGAAGAATCACTTTGATATGGGAAACCTGAAGAGGAGTATGCGCAGTTCTGGCGATAAATATGGCTTCTTCCAGGGCTTGCTCAATCTTATCGCTTTCACTTCGCATATGGGTTGCGTATATCCCGCCCAACGGGGCAATGACTTTGGCAAGTTCAACGATTTCGTCAGTGAGGGCAAACACGCCTGGTTCATATATCAAGCCTGTTGAGAGACCCAAGGCTCCTTCGTCCATGGCCTTTTGCAGCAGCGATTTCATGTGGTTCAATTCTTCCTGGGATGGCGGTCTGTTTTCGTTTCCCATGACCTTTTCCCGGATTGAACCGTGCCCTGCGAAAAGCGCATAGTTGGTTCCGAGTCCGCGGGTCTTCGCTTCCTCAAGATGCTCCTTGGGTGACAAGGGCGCGGTTCCGCACAAACCTCCGATTTGAGTTGTCACACCTTGGCGTTCTTGATGGTCGTCCCAAGGGATGTCCAATATGTTCCAGTCCGTATGGCAGTGGGCATCGATGAACCCAGGGCACACGACCTTCTTAGCTGCGTCAACAACTCGAAGTGCTGATTCCTCCGGAATGTTGGTTTCTATGGATTTCACCTTGCCCGCTTTCAGTCCGACATCGGC
>ERZ795047.2122-NODE-2122-length-19397-cov-4.608624_pt1 | contig 19397 bp, 14 predicted proteins | sample MGYA00375131_ERZ795047 | MGnify/ENA primary metagenome ERZ795047 (study PRJEB30176, sample SAMN05720228) | activated sludge metagenome | isolation source: Anaerobic digester | place: Japan | collected 2015-05-20 ...
GATCAGGAGATATAAACCGAGAAGCGCGCATCCGACACCCGAAATCACTTCCGCGGATACCCGTGTGCCAAAGAACAGCCGCCCGAGAACAGGAACGAGAACGACACTGACCCCCGTTACGAAGGCTGACTTCGACGGGGTGGTGAACTGGAGACCGAGAGTCTGAAGAAGAAACCCCAGGTAGAGAACCGCGGCAAGAATCGCTCCATAGAAGATCGCCTGTCGATTGACGCTTTGAAAGACTCCCCGGAAAAAGAGTGAGGCAGCCAGGGCCGCGACCGCGAAACGAAGCAACAGAAACCAGTAAGGTCCAGCCGTTTCCAGGGCACCCTTCACAACCACGAAGGACGCTCCCCAAAGAAAGGTAATCAACAGGAGCCATAGGGACGCACTTCTATCAGAGCGCATAAATCAACCGTTCAGAACCTGCCTCTAGCTCTTCAGTTTCGAATGCTTCCGGCTATAGAGGAAGTAAATCGTAAGACCGATGACCAACCACACAACAAACCGGACCCATGTCGTCCACGGCAACGAAACCATGAGGTAGCCGCAGGTCAGCATTGCCAGGATTGGAACGACCGGGACAAAAGGGGTCCGGAAAGGCCGGTGTAGAAGTGGACTCCGATGGCGTAGCACGACAACTCCACCGCTCACCAGGACAAACGCGAAAAGCGTTCCGATACTGCTCAAGTTAGCCGCCTCCCCGATGTCCATAAAAGCAGCAAAGAAAGCCACAAATGCCCCAGTCAGGATGGTCGTGACGTGTGGCGTGCGGAATCTGGGATGAACCCGGGCAAAAACGGGGGGAAGGAGGCCATCGCGTGACATCGCAAAGAAGATACGCGGCTGACCCATCTGAAAAACCAAAAGCACCGCGGTCGTCGCCACGACCGCGCCAAACGCCACAATGCCGGCGGCCCAATCCAGGTTCAGGTAGCTGAAAGCCAGTGACAGCGGCTCACTCACATTCAACTGATGCCAGGGAATTATCCCGGTCAGGACAGCCGCGACAGCCACGTAGAGGATGGTGCACACAACCAGCGAGGAAATCATCGCAATAGGCAGGCTGCGCTGTGGATCTTTTGTTTCCTCGGCGGCGGTGGAGATGGCGTCAAATCCGATGTAGGCGAAGAAGATAATTGCCGCACTGGTCATAATCGGACCCCATCCATGAGGGGCAAAAGGCACCCAGTTGGACGGCTTTACATAAAACATGCCGACGCCGATAAAAAAGAGTAAAACGAGCAGCTTGATAATGACCATCACCGTATTGAAATGCGAGCTTTCCTTGATCCCGACAACCAGGACGGCAGTTATCAGGGCAACGATGAATACGGCCGGCAGGTTGACAATAAGGGGGAATCCCAGGATCTTCGGTGCGGAGGCCAGGATCTCGGGGGTGATGCTTGGACTGTTATAGGTCGAAGTGAGCCACCAGGGTAGCTCCAGGCCCAGCCCCCTGAGCAGTTGGCTCATGTAACCCGACCAGGAAATAGCAACGGCGATGTTTCCCACGGCATACTCCAAAATCAGGTCCCAGCCGATGATCCAGGCAATCAGCTCTCCGAGGGTGAAGTAGCTGTAGGTGTAGGCGCTGCCGGAGATTGGGACCACCGAGGCGAACTCAGCGTAGGAGAGGGCCGAAAGAGCGCAAGCAAACGCTGTGAGCACAAACGCGAGCATGATGGCGGGCCCCGAGCCGAGGCGATCGCCGCTCCCGGCCGCAGCGGTCCCGACCAACGCGAAGATGCCCGCGCCAACGATCGCACCGACGCCAAGCATCGTCAGCTGAACCGGGCCAAGGACCCTTTTCAAACGCGTGTCTTCTTGTTCTGCGCTTCGTAATATTTCTTGAAGATTTTTGGTCCGGAACAGATTTGAGCGCATGTTCGATTCTTGCCCACATGAAAGCGACCGTCAGATGTCAGAGAAGAGTGGAATGAATTGTTTCTCACCTCCTCCCCCGGTAAGCCGCCAAGCTGGTGTCTCCTGACGGATCGTTCCGTCGCCTCGCTAGACCAGCTTCAACTTTGCATATCTCTGCAGCAATTTCTTTATTCCGATATCAGGAAACTGCACGGTGATTTTGAAATCATCCCCGGACGGCTGCACGTCCAAGACCCGGCCTCGGCCAAAGTCCTGATGGTGGACGAGATCTCCTTTCTTGAAACCGCCTGTCTGCTGCTTCTTCTGCTCCAGAAAGCGTCTCACGCTGTCAGGCGTGTTGTAGGTCCTCGACGGCCCGGTCGCTGAAAACCGGCTGCGAACGCCTGGTGATATTGGGGAGGACAGGTCACGAAGGAGATGTTCGGGAATTTCAGACAAGAACTGGCTCGGCTTGCTGTTTTCACTCACTTCTCCGCGGTTAAACCGCTTACGCTTAGAAAAAGTCAAATAGACCTTCTTCTCAGCCCGAGTCAGCCCCACATAGAAAAGTCGCCGTTCCTCCTCTATGTCTTCCTTCTCGACACTCAGGCTGTGTGGTAGCAGCCCTTCTTCACAGCCGATAATGAAAACAATCGGAAACTCCAAGCCCTTGGCGTTGTGAAGCGTCATCAAGATGACCGCAGCCTTCTCGTCATACTCGTCGGTTTCCGAATAGAGAGCGGCGTTGTCGAGAAAATCAGTTAACCCGAGGCCTTTCTGAACGTACTCGCCAGCTGCCGTGGCCAATTCCGCCAGGTTAAGCAACCGCTCGTTGGCCTCCTCGGTTTCCTGTTTCTTAAGGGCTGGTATATACCCGCTTACCTCAAGCAAATCTGTGAGAGCACGATCGAGGGGCTTCTGCAGAAGAGCCCGCGATGCTTCGATAATAGTCACGAAGTTTTGAAGCGCCACATGAGCCCGGCCCGGCAGAGACTGCGACGCCAGGCACTCCTTAATGGCCTGCCACAGCGTCAGGCGCTTTGTTCTGGCTTCCTCACGGAGTCGATCGAGTGTTGTCTTTCCGATCCCTCGCGGTGGCTCGTTAATAACCCGACTGAGGGAAATATCGTCATCCGGGTTTCGGACGGTTCGCAGGTATGCGAGCGCGTCTTTGACCTCTTTGCGGCTATAGAAACTGACTCCACCCACAAGCCGATAAGGTATTTGAAGGCGACGAAGAGCATCCTCGATCTGACGTGAAAGGAAATTCGTCCGATAGAGGACGGCAATGCGGTTTTCGGCGCGTCTCAGGTGGTAATAGATCTCTCGCGCGACGAAGTCTGCTTCTTCCTGGGCACCGTCCGCGGGGAAAACGTCAATCGGATCTCCTCCAGGTACAGCGGTCCAAAGCGTCTTGCCTTTTCTGTTCACGTTGTTAGAGACAACACTCGTGGCGGCATCGAGAATTGTTTGCGTGGATCGATAGTTCTGCTCGAGCTTCACGACCACCGCGCCGGGAAAGTCCCGTTCGAACCTGAGGATGTTGTTGATATCGGCGCCTCGGAACCGATAGATTGACTGGTCTTCATCTCCCACGGCGGTGATGTTTCCATGGACAGAAGCCAGGTGTTTGACCATCTCGAACTGCGGGAGGTTGGTATCCTGATACTCGTCTATCAGTAAGTATTTGAATCGGGAAGAATACTTTTCGCGTACCTCGGGGTGTTCGCTAAAAAGCTGGACGGTGTGCAGGATAAGATCGTCGAAATCCATCCCGTTGGCTTCTTTCAGTCGGCGCTGATACAGCTGAAAGATGCTGAAGATGGTCGGCGCAGCCGGGTCAAGGGAGGTCTGAAGGTAATCCTCCGGGCCACGACCCTGGTTCTTGGCCCGGCTGATGACTGCCCGCGCCCGTTTGATCGGGACGAAATTCTCCTGTAGCTTCAACTCCTCATAGACCTGCTTGAGCAGGGCTTTTTGATCATCTTCATCGCAAATCGCGAAATCGTTGGCGTAACCCAGCAGAGCCGCGTTCCGGCGCAAAACGCGAACTGAAAATGAATGAAACGTCGAGACTAACGGCGCAGATCCCGTGGATTCAAGAAGCCGGTCGACCCGGCCCCTCATCTCTTCTGCCGCCTTGTTCGTGAACGTGACCGCCAGAATCTGGTCGGGATGACACAGTCCTTCGCTTATCAAGTAAGCGATTTTGTAGGTAATCGTACGCGTCTTGCCGCTACCCGCTCCGGCCAGGATCAAAAGGGGGCCGTCTGTGCAGGTAACGGCCACGCGCTGTTGTTCGTTTAGATCTTTCAGTAAAGGATTCAAGAATTGCGGAGTTTACTTTGTGCGGAAGGAAGGATCAAGACATCCGCGTCATCCGTATAATCCGCGCCATCCGCGGGTCGACTATCCGCGGATGGCGCCATCTCAATCAGACGTCTGTCAGTCGCTCGGCAGCTGTTTCGTGAGCGCCTCCTCGACGAACTCGTCAAGTCCGGCCAGAGAACCGTTATGCAACTGTTTGTAAAGGTGTTCAAGCTGCTCCTGGCAGGGCTTCTGATGAGGCGCACCCTTCTCTTGCGCTCCCTTGGCAAATGCAACCATCGCACCTTCCGTAACCGAGGCCGGATCCAGTGTCCACATGGCCAAACCGATATGGTAGTAAGCCTCGGCGTTCAGATTGGGGTTTTTCTTGAAGGTCTTCAGGCTTTGCTTATAGTTGCTGATTGCGGCTTTCATGTTTTGAGTCTCGAAAGCCTGACGACCCAACGCCGAGTAGGCGATGGCTCGCTCGCGCGCTACGTACTCGTCCCATTCGGCCTGGCTCACAGCCGCAGGCTTTTGAACCGACTGAAAGCCCTGCAGGGTTTGCTTGGCATACTCTGCGGCCTTGTCCCACTGCTTCTTCACGAGAGCCACCCGCATCAACCCAGTCAGGATTTGATAGCAATCTTTGGGCTCGAATTTGGAGCAAGCGATTTCTCCGTATTTTACGAGTTTATCGTCGTCGTTCGTGCCTGGGCTCCCATAAATTGAGGCAAGCATGAACGCGATTTGCGGTTCCGGCTGCTGCTCGTAAACCTTCTCAAGGTAGGTCGCGGCTTTCTGGTTCTGCTGAGTGTAGAAACAAGCCGCACCGGTCAGGTACATGGCCTGCACATCGTCCGGCTTGATGGCCAGCAACTTCTCCCCGGCGGCGATCAGTTTCTGCCACTCACTGGCCTTCTGGTATTCAAGCAGCAGATTCAGATAACTCGTCACAGCATACTGAACCAGCGAAGAGTTCGGATTAGCTTTCACGAAGGCGATGATCGCGTCTTCCCTCTTGGCAGGATCTGGTTCCTCCGTGGCCTTTTGGTAAGCGGCATACTCCTCTGCGGTATACCGCACATCCTGATCCTGAGATTGTTCACCCTCACTCTGTTGACCCTGTGGCTGTTGTTGCTCTGAAGTGGCCTGCTGAGAATCCTGGGCCGGATCCTGGCCTTGGGCAACAGCCGGCACGGCAACCAGTAGTAATAGTAAACAAACGTTCTTGAGAAGAGATCTTACGATCGTCACTTTAATGACCTCCTTGATTGTGGCGCCTACTGCCGGACTGCTTTCAGACCTCCCAAAAATGGAGCGAAATTACCACAAGTCATTTATCCATTCAACGCGCACACATCACTTTTGATGTGTTTTTTCATTTAAGGTTGCTGGGTGATGTTAAACGGACTGAAGGTCGCTCCGAAAGTCACAATTCAACCTCTCATCACCGTTAAGAATTTCTTCAGCATAGCACAGGCCGGGGTTGCCAGCGAACTTCCGTCGAGGTCGGACTCTGGAACACGAAATCGCCCCCCGAACATTAGTTTAAACAGCCGTTCAAGAGCCATCACCATCAGACTTCGGATTAATAAGAGACTTGGGGACGCCTCGGACGACTGCTTCGATCAGGGGAGTGATGGAGGTCAGGTCAAGTTGCCTGATTCCCTCGATCCGTGATCGTATGGGCCCCCAGAAAAGACCGGGAACGGGGTTCATCGTGTGCCCGGGGACGCAGGAATTCTCGACATTCCCATGGTCACTGGTAATGACAAGCGAAGACTCGTCAACGTCCATGCCGCACACCACGTGGAAAAGGAATTCATCGAGGCTGCGAAGCAGCTGCGCGTTTCGCTCGGGCGTGCCGCGATGCCCTGCCAGGTCAGACAAGAAATATTCATAAAAACAGAAATCATACTGGGCGGCCAGGCCGATGAGCACGCCGGCCGCCTCTTTCTCGGACCAGATCGGAACATCGTGCCCGGCGCGTGCCAGCAGGCGGTTGGTAAAATCCATGAAAAGGGAACGCCCTGCCCGCAGGTCGGTCAACGTATTGAGTCGAAGCCCGGCACTCTCGCACATGACCGTTGTTGCGGAGACCCAGCGAGGACGATTATGCACAAACGCCGGGGTGTAGGTGTTGGCGAAGTTCACTGAGTAGCCGCCGGCACATAAGCGCGTGACGAGGGATTTCCGGCTGAGAAGGTCTCTCAACTTCTGGTTAGGAAATCCTGAAAGGTGCTGGCCGATTAATTGGGCCGCATTAACCCCGGTAAACAGGGTCGCCTGCCCGGTGGCGCTTTGCGGTAGTCCAGGAACATCCAGACGCGCATCAATGGAACAGGACAGTCCCTGGCGCGGGAGCGGCCCCGCTCGGTCAGAAAAGCAAGCAAGAACGCGAGGAAAAAACCGGGCGAGCGGATTGCAAGCCGGGTCGAAGTTGCCTAACCCGAGCCCATCGATGAAAATCAGAAGCACACGCCCCACTGAGCAATTATAATAAGGGTTTCTCCTGATTGGGGGTCGGTTCATGAAGACCCGGATGGCAAAACTGACGACCACATCGGTGATCCTGTACGTGGTCGGGAAAGCAATTTCTTATGTCTCCCCTAACAGCATTTTCGCCATCCTCGAGGGGCTCGGGACTCTCGGGCTGATCATCGCGCTTCTGTACTACCTCCTAAAACTAATCAGGAGCATACAGAAACGATGGTTCTGGAAAGTCCGCAACAAGATCATTGTTTCCTATGCTTTTGTCGGCATCATCCCGTTAATCATACTGGGGCTTCTCTTGTGGCTGACGATGCGGCTGGTTCTTGGACAGTTGGCCGCCCTGTACCTGGATGGCGAACTGCAGGAGGTTTCAGAGATTTTGCGGGAAGCAAACCAGCAGATTGCTCTTGGATATCACCAGAAAGCAGAAGGACGGGGAGCCGCTGAAGCCGGACAAATCTTCAAGGAGGAAGCCCAAAACACAGTTCGGCAAATCACCGAGCAACTGGGAAAGGTCTCATGGAAGGTTGTGCAACCGGGTTCGGCCGATTCAATCAGGATTCTGGCGGCGATACCCGATATTCAGGTATCGGAAGTAAAGAGATCTATTCCGGCATGGACGCGCAAGGGCTTCAGCGGACTGGTTTATGACGGGGGTCAGCTCTATTTCAGAAGCATTGAGCCGGTGCAAACCGGCAACACGGTTTATTACAGTTGCCTCGAGGCGCCCTTCAGCCAGGACCTCATCAGCCGAATTCGGGACGAGACCCAGTTGCAGATGTCGCTTCCTGTTCCTCTGAATGACGCCAACATTGACGTTTCTTTATCCGATTTCGCATCTGGCGGGCAGATCAACTACATCAGCTTCATTGTGCCGACGGACTGGGAAACCGGTGTCGTAACGCTCTCACACCACCACGCAACCGCGTTAAGAGTACCGCTCAGAACGGTCTACGATCACTACTTCACGGAAACGCAGACACTGGGAGCTTATCTGTACGGCGTCTTCATGTTTCTGGGAGGCCTTTTCGTCCTGGTGGAGGTGATATCACTCGTCATCGCTGTTGCCATCGCCCGGTCTATAACGAGGACCATTCATAGCCTGGATGAGGCTACCTCGGCCATCCAGCAGGGGAACTTCCAGTACCGCATCGCGACTCAGAACCGGGATCAACTTGAAGCCACAGCCGCGTCTTTCAACAAGATGTCGGAGAGCATTCTGAGCCTCATGAGGGAGGTTTCGGAGAAACAACGGCTCGAAAAGGAAATCGAAATCGCGCGCGAAGTCCAGGCCAAGCTTTTTCCCCAAAAACTGCCATCCATCCCCAACTTCCAGTTGGCTGCAGCCTGTCTGCCTGCGCGGCAGGTCAGTGGTGACTACTACGACTTCATTCCGCTCGGAGCCAACGCCTTTGACGTGGTGATCGGAGATATCAGCGGGAAAGGCATTTCCGCAGCGCTCCTGATGGCCAGTCTCCAGTCCTCTATCCGGACGATCATCAGTTATCAGACACTGGACGGCGGCCGGGGTGCGAGTGTGGCGAAGTCAGTCAGTGAGGTTAACCGCCAACTCTACTTCCAGACGTCTCCCGACAAGTTCGCGACCCTGGTGCTGAGCCGATTCGATGCCGAAAATCTCACCGTTACCTACTGCAATGCCGGTCATAATCCCCCGTTGATCATCTCTGATCGCAGCATTCGGCACCTCTCCAAAGGCGGGATGGTCGCCGGGCTCTTTGAGGACCCCGTCTATGACGAGGAGACGCTCGAGCTCCACCCCGGGGACGTAGTGGTCTACTACACCGATGGTATCGTGGAAGCGGAAAACCCAAACGGGGACCAATACGGTGAGGATCGCCTGGCCGAGTTAATCATTGCCAACACTTTCCTGACCGCCGACGATCTGCAGGCGCTCATCCTCGATCAGCTGTCTTGCTGGGTAGCGGGGGGCGACCAGCGGGACGATATGACCGTAGTGGTCGTAAAGATGCCTTCGTGAGGAGGCGAGCGGCACGACTAATCCGCAAACCGGAATCCATGAATCCACATCTCGGCCTCTCCCGCGTTCCAGGCTTCAGGGAGTGTCTCCACGTATAGCGAGAAGCTCCTGCGACCAAGCGGAGGAATGGGTGTGATTCGGCCATCGGGTCGAATGGGGACGCGCACGGTCTCCCAGACGGGCTCCTCGTAATTAAACAGCACCAGTTTTACTTCAACCACATCCAGTGTTTTTTCTCCCCCGTTGTGGATAGTCCCCGAGAACATTACGATCTTATCGCCGGCGTAGTTGCTCCCCAGCTGGATCTTTTGGGACTCCTGTTCAATGGATACGTATTTCTTGTACCACTCGAAGTTTGGATCCCCGGCGCGCAAAACACCGTCAAGAACGACGGATTCGTCCTGCTTGTTGAACCCAAAGAGGATGAAAACACCGACGATTGCCGCGAAGACGACCACGGCCACCGGGATGACTTTCCACATCAGGGCCCGATCGGGCTTAGCGGTTGCTCCGATTTGTTCGAACATGAATCCTGTTTCACCTTAAGGCTGTCTAGCCTGTTCCTGAAGGAGAACGAAGTGAGCACGTCGGTTGAGGGCATACGCCTCCTCAACCGGGCGAGGGTCAAAGGGTCGTTCCTCCCCTAAGGAGATTGTGATCAGGCGACTGGGATCGACGCCATGCGCAGCGAGGTAGGCTCGGACGACCTGTGCCCGCTTGTCTCCCAAGGCCAAATTATACTCCGCTGTGCCGCGCTCATCTGTGTGCCCCTCGATCACTATGGTCCAGTTCTGATTTTCGGGGCTCGTCAACCAGCGGATATTACCATCCAGCGTAAGCTTCGCTTCTTCGCTGAGTTCGGCAGAATCGTAGGCAAAGAAAACCGGCTTAACCAGGTAAGCAAACTTCTCGGCGGGTGTTTTTCCTGCCAGCTCTTCTTCCAGTATGTCGGCTGGCGCACGCCCGACCTCGAGCGTAACCACCTTTTCAGCGTTCCCTCCCGGCCCTGCCGCTACGATTCGATAAGTTGAGGTCTCCGTCGGAAAGACTCTCAGTCTCCCGGACTTCTCGACCTCCCCAATCCCCTGGTCGATGAGAACCGAATCGGCATTCTCGGCCTCCCAGATCAGAAATGCCGACTCACCGGCGCTGATGTTCTGCGGCTCAACCCGGACCTCCAGGCTGGGAGCCGGAGCAGTAGAGGGAGTCGTCGGAGCGGGCGGGGTGGACGGGCCAGGCGGCGGCCCCGCGACAGGCGGTGTTCTCCTGCCGCCGCAACCTGCAAGCACAAGTGCGAGGAGGGTCACCAAGACGAAGGAACCAGACTTTAATAACGGCCCGAAAAACGGGGCAGTTCCTCCTTCTCTCATCCTTCACCCTCTTGGTCGTTTATTGTGGGCCCCACAATAACGGTTGTGTAGTTTACCGTATCGAAATAAAGGCGGGCAACTCGCGCCACGTCAGCACGTGTCACATTGCGGATCATCTCTGGATAGCGCGCTAGGTAATCGGCACCGAGGTTAAAGAGTTCCACCGTCAAAAGGAATCGGGCCACCAGGGAGTTCGACTGCACATCGAAGACGAAGCTGCCGGTTAAGTAGTCCTTCGCCGTTTCCAGCTCTTCCTCTGTGATTCCATGCTCGACTAAATCACGAATCTCGTTTGTCAGGCCTTGTATGGCCGTTTCCCGCTTTTCCGGTGAGGTACAGATATAAGCGGCGAACCGGCCCGGATACAGCCCGCTCGATCCCGAGATATTGCTGTAGGTGCTGTAGGCCAACCCTTGTTCATCGCGCAACCGGCGGGGTATTCGACTGGTGAAACCAGGCCCGCTCCCGAGGATCACATCGAGAATCTGCAAGGCGTGAAAGTCGGGATTTGTGCGTGTGACACCCAGGTGCCCCAGCATGATATGAACTTGTTCCTTGTCTACCTCCACCACCTCAGAAATCGGCCGCTCCTGCTTCTTGATTTCAGGGATGACGGCACGCGGCGGCTGATTTTTGGTCCACGATCCGAAATGCTCCTGGATCCGCTCAATCACTTCACAGGTCGAAACGCCCCCAGTCACGACAATGATCGTGGAGGCCGGACCGTACCGGAGGGAATGAAACGTCTTCAAATCGGCAGCGGAAAAGCCCTGCACACTGTCGGCGCGGCCCAGGACGGGGTATTGCAACGGAGTTCCGGAGTAGATGATTGCATCAAATCGGTCGCCCGCCACTGTTGCCGGGTCATCCTGAGCAGCCCGCAGATGGTTGAGCACTGTTTCTTTCTCGAGCTCGAGCCGATCTGCCGGGAAAACGGGGCGGCAAATCATCTCCGCCAAGATTTCGACACCGAGTCCCAGATCGTCGGACTTCATCTGCAGAGTCACTCCGCTTATTTCGCGGTGGGAAAGAATGCTGAGGCTGCCGCCTGCGCCCTCCACCATTTCCGCAATTTCGAGGTAGTCGTACTTTTCGGTTCCCTCGTCGACCATCCGAACCGTCAGCGCGGCAAGTCCGGGCCGATCCAAGGGATTCTGGTCCTGGCCCGCAAGAAGGTAGCCGTGCAGGGAAACGAGTGGAAGCTTGTGGTTCTCAGATACGAGGATAACCAAGCCGTTCGGCAGCACTCGCCGCTCGCACTCGACTTTAAATGATAATGATGATAAAGGCACTGGATGCTCCTTATACCGCCAAAACCAGGCTACCCACGACCTGTCTTATCGTTCACCAGACCCTTGGTACTGGTTTCAAGGACCAGGTACTTGCGTGCCGCCTCCCGAATCTCGTCTCCGGTAAGCGAACTGATATTCTCCACATAGGAATTCCAATACTCAAAGCCAATCAGGGTCTCGAGCAGTCCCAACTGGACCGCCTGATCCAGCGGGGTCTCGAAGCCGGCCAGGAATTCCGACAGGCACTGGTTTCGCACGCGCCTGATTTCTGCGTCGGTGGGCGTCGACTCCGTCAAACGCTCAATTTCAGAAGCCAGCAACTCTTCGACGTAATGCGGATCCACTTCTGGCTGTAACTCGGCGCGAATGAGAAACAGGTAGGGGTGAATGGTCGCATCGAACTCCGTCATCACAGCGGACGTCACCCGTTCCTCCTCGACCAGGCGTCGATGCAATCGGGCCAGTTTGCCTTGGGACAGTAAATTGTCGATGAATTCGACTGCGTAGTGGTCGCGGTCCCGGATGGTCGGAGCCGGGAACGCCCAAAGCAGGCGCGGGACGTGGCTGGTTTTCTGAATCTCCACCCGTTGTTCCCGTTCATGATTGGACTGCGGCCATGGAGGCTCTTCAGGGATGGGGCGGGGAGAAATATGCCCGAAAAGTCGTTCAACTGTCCGCAAAGTCTCTTCGGAGTCGAAGTCACCCACCAGAACAAGACTGGCGTTGTTCGGGGCGTAGAACGACCGGTAGTGTTCGGTCAGCTGTTCGATCGTCAAACCGTTGACATCATCAAAGGTCCCCAGGATCGGGTAACCGTAGGGGTGTTTCGGGAAGAACGCGGCTTCGACTGCCTGTCTTAAAGCGCCCCAGGGACTGTCCAGATCCATCCGTAATTCCTCCAACACCACCTGCCTTTCAAGCTCCAACTCTTCAGGATCGAAGACCGCGTTTTCCATCATGTCCGCCTCCAGCTCCAAAGCCGGATACCAGCGGTCCGAAGCGAACGTGAAGTAGTAGGCCGTAAAGTCGCGTGAGGTGAAGGCATTGTTGGCTCCACCGTGACGGGTAGTGATGTAATCGATCTCTCCCTTGGCGTAATTTCGCGTTCCCTTGAACATCATGTGCTCGAGGAGGTGAGAGATCCCGATGTTTCCGGGTCTTTCCACGCGGGAGCCGACCCGGTACCAGATCATGGAGGCAACTATTGGGTTGGAGTGATCTTCACGAACGAGCACCGTCAGTCCGTTTGGCAGTCTATGACGAACGACGTTGTCGAGTTTAAAGTGCATGCCATTGACCTTACATTAACCTGTCGGCCGGCGGCTCGGTTGCCCGCTTAACGCAGGTTTCTATACAATTACCTGCGCAACATGAGGAGACTACCGTTTAGATTTGCCGTCGTCCTTCTGGCGATTTCGATTATAGCTGGAAGAACCATTTGTGCTGAAACCGGACGGCCGATCGTGCTTCCCGACTTCCATCGTCAATCCCTCCTGAACGGCATGCAGATTTTCGCTTTCCAGACCAACGAGGACCGGGTGCCTTTCCTGCTCCTCGTCGTGAACGGGGCAGCCTTCGATCCGGCCGGAAAATGGGGAGTCACCTACCTGACCACTCGGCTGATGGTCGAAGCGGGAAAAGATCGGTCAGGCCAGTCCCTCATCGCTGCCTTAAAGGCGATCGGGAGCGATTTGAACTACCGCGTCGATTGGGATGGCATCTGGTTTCAGGGCACAGCCCCGGTCAGTCGTCTCAACGATGCACTGAATATTCTTGGCCAGATGCTGGTTCAACCGGAATTCGACGAGGAAACCCTGGCCAAGGTGCGAGACGAGGTCGTGGCCGAGCTGGAGAAGAAGTCCGGAGAGCCGCAGTTCGCGACGCATGAGCGCTTTCTGGAAGAGCTGTTCGACGGCAACCCATACGGGCATCTGGTGCGCGGTAATCCTACCACCTTGCGAAATATTCAGATAGGAGATGTCCGGCTTCAGTACCGGCGAATTTTCATGCCCAATCAGGCTCGCCTGGCCTTTTACCATTCCGGGAGCCATGAGGCGGTCTTCAACTCGCTGACCCGACGGTGGGGCAGTTGGGTCAAAGGCTCGCCTTTGCCGTTTGCGTTTCGGAAAGCAGAGCCGCCGGCCGAAACCCGGGTGGTGCTTTTGGACCGTTCTTTGGAAGAAAGTGTGGCGCGTTGGGGCGCACTTGGCGTGACTCGCGGCGACAAAAACTCATACGCCCTTCTGATCCTGGGGCAATACTTGACCCTGAGCCTTCCAGAGTGGGCGAATCAAGTTGCGGGAGTATCACAAGTACGCGCGTCCGCTTCGGTGGAAACCCGGATCATGCCCGGCGCATTTCAACTCAACCTGCAAGCCCCACCGGATCAAATTGGCGGCTACCTCCGAAAGTTTAACGAGACCCTGACGGAAATACAGGAAGGACGGTTCGACAAGGAACGATTTGAAGAGGCTAAGCGTCTGGCGTTCATGGAATTGCGCGGTTCTCTTGAAAAGCCGGACACGCTTCTGCGTCAGTTGCTTGAAACCAGCCTCTACAATGTCGGCGTCAATTATCTATTGAGCTTCGGGGTACGCCTCGACCGGGTGACCGCCGAGCTCTTTCAAGCCACAATCAAAGAGCACTTTTCAACTAACCGTTTGGTCATCGTCGTCGCCGGTCCAGCCGAGCGTCTGAGGACCGAGTTATCGGGCTTTGGAGAGGTGCACTTATTGAATTGAAAGCTCTTGTCGAGTATACTGATCTGCGATTTTGGGTCTACTCGAAGAGTGGGCTTTTGCCCACTTTTTTGTTTTAGGGGTCAAGGGTTTCGGGTTACAAATTCCTGATTCAGGAAAGATATAAAAAGGTTCTGGCGATCAAGGCTTCTGCAGTGGGGCGCCTTGAAATCTCGGGCCCTGGGAGTATGCGTCTATGGGTATCGCCGACCGGGTCGAGCGCCTTATTCGGGAGGCGGTCGAGGCGGAAGGGTATGAACTGGTTCATGTCGAATATCTGCCGCGGGGAGCCGGATCTATCCTGCGAATTTATATCGATAGGCCCGGAGGCGTTTCGCTCGATGACTGCCAGCAGGTCAGCCGTCACGTAGGCGTGCTGCTGGATGTGGAGGACATGATTCCGCATCAATATGTCCTGGAAGTGTCCTCGCCGGGCATCGAGCGCCCCCTGTTCAAACAATCGGATTATACGCGGTTTGCGGGTCGTGAGATTCGCCTGACCACGAATGAGAAGATTGAAGGAAAGAAGAACTTCAGTGGAGTGCTGCGGGGGATCAATGAAGGAATCGTAGAACTGGAAAGCGAAGGGAAGTTGCGTCGGATACCGTTTGAGCAAATCAGAAAAGCTAATCTGGTTTACAGGTTTGGGAACGGTGGGGTTACAGAAGGCTAAGAGCCGAGAGGTCGATCGAGAATGGCGAACATTCTGAGCCAGACTATTGAGCAGATCAGCAAAGAAAAGGGAATAGATCCGGAGGTCATTCAGCGTGCTCTGGAAGACGCCATGGTGGCTGCTGCCAAGAAGTACTTCAAGACAGCAGAAGAACTCCAGGCCCGATACGATCCCGAGACGGGTACTATCGACGTCTTCGCCGTCAAGCGAATCGTCGAAACCGTTACCGATCCTGAGACCGAAATGTCACTGGAGGAGGCATTAACCATCGATGAATCCTTCCAGGTTGGCGAGTACGTGGAAATCCCGAAACCAACTGCGGAGCTGGGCCGCATTGCTGCTCAAACAGCCAAACAGGTGATCACCCAGAAAGTCCGCGAGGCGGAACGTGAAATTGTTTTTGACGAGTTTTCCGGCCAGGAAGGACAGTTGGTCAATGGGATTGTGCGGCGAATCGAAGGTCGTGACCTCATTCTCGACATGGGGAAAACCGAGGCGTTGCTGCCCTTCAGCGAACAGTCGCGGACTGAACAATACAAACAGGGAGACCGGGTTCGTGCCGTAATCATTAAAGTCCACAAATTGTCCAAAGGACCACAGATTATTGTTTCCCGGACCGACCCCAGCCTGTTGGTACGGCTTTTCGAGATGGAAATCCCCGAAGTGTACGACGGCACGGTTCAAATCATGGGGGCCGTCCGGGAGGGCGGTGAGCGGGCCAAAGTGGCGGTGATGAGCCGCGACGAAGCTGTGGATCCAGTCGGCGCATGCGTGGGAATGAAAGGCACGCGGATTAACGCGGTCATCCGGGAACTGAAAGGCGAGAAAATCGATATTATCCAGTATTCGGACGATATCGTCGAATATACGATGAATGCCCTCAACCCGGCCAAAATTTCTAAAGTCCTGGTCGTCGATCCGGTTGCCAAGTTGCTGGAAGTTATCGTTCCCGAGGATCAACTGTCCTTGGCGATCGGCAAGAAAGGGCAGAATGTTCGGCTCGCCTCGAAACTTTTGGGCTGGCAAATCGACATAAAGAGTGAGGAGGAAAAGAAGAGGGAGGTCCTGAGCCAGATAGACAATCTGGAACCCGGCCATCCCGAGGATCCGCTGGAGAGCTTGCCGGGACTGGGGGAGAAGACTCTCGCCCGGCTCAAGGAAGCCGGGATCGGGTCGATCCAGAGCCTTGGCTCGAAATCTGTCGAAGAATTGCTCGAGATTCCCGGAATCGGCCAGAAGACAGCCGAGAAACTAGCGGAGCAGGCGAAGGCTTTTCTGGCCGGGCAAAGTTTTGAGGACCATGAAAGCGCGGAAGCGGAAGAGGCGGACGAAGCAGAGGAGTGACGGATAGCGGCTCGCTGGTGGGGCGGGCCGGTTGTCCGTGCTCGTCCGTTTCACCAGCCTTACCAGCTAAACGAAAGGATTTAGATCTAAATTTGCAGATGGAACAAATCAAGGTTAGCGATTTAGCAACCGAATTCGACATTCAATACACCACCGTCATATCCGAGCTTAAGAAGATCGGCGTCTGGGTTCCTTCCGCGGACACTCCGGTAGATCCCGACATAGCCGTCCGCATCCGCCGGCGCCTGCAACTGATGGTCGAGACCGAACATGAAGAGCAGACGCGCGCCGAAAAAGCAAAAGAGAAGCGGCTAGCTGGCCGGGCCGTCAAGAAAACCATAAAGGAACTGGGCCAGCCACGGAGGGCCGCACGTAAGGTTGAGGAAAAACCGCAGTTCGAGACGGCCCTGTCAACCTCTCTTAAGCCGAGACGCGGGAAGGGCGTGTACCGACGACCCGAGGAAGAGGTCCCGGTCGCGGAACCAGTGGCGGAGACTCCGCCTGAGGAAGTGCCGGTAGAGGTCAGCGAGGCTCCGGCCGCCGAACAGCCGGTGGAGGCTGCGCCCGTTGAGACAGCCCAAGTCGAAGCGCCGGCAGAGCCGGTACCGACCGAGGTCGAGGAAATTAAACCCGCTGAGCCTGAACCTGTTGAAACAAGTCCTGCCGTTGAGGAGAAGACCGTAACGGAACCCGCAGTCGAGGAACCGACGCCTGAGCCTGTGGCAGCGCAACCGACCGCAGCGGAGACCGTCGAGGCGCCCGAGGCCCCCCAAGCCGCTGTCGAGACGCCTCAACCGGTTGAGCAGTTCCCGGTTTCCGCAACCCCAGAAGCCGCTCCGGTAGAACCTCCCAAGGAAAAGCCGGCTGAAAAGGCGACAATCCTCAAGAAGACCGCTCCGGAGCCTGTTGCCGCCCCGCCGCAGCAGATCGTTCGACAACTGACCAAGCCGCAGCCGCCCAGGGTCGACCAGAAAAGGGCCCAGGTACCGCCGCAGCCTTACCGAAAACCGGCCGACCAGGCAAGACGACGCGAACGGCCCGCACCCGCGCCGGCCGCAAGAAAACCCGAAATCGCTCGAGAACCGCGCGAGATCCTGCTGCCGGAGTCAGTCACCGTTAAAGAACTGTGCGAAAAACTGGGTGTTAAGAGCAAGGATGTTTTGCGCGAGCTTGTCAGCCGGGGAATTATGGTCAGTATAAACCAGACCCTGGATCAGAAGCTTCTCACGGACGTGTGCCGGGCCTTTAACGCCATCCCGCGCTTCGTGTCTTTTGAGGAGGCGGTGATGGAGGAAGAAAAGTTTGAGGAGAAGGCCTCGGACCTCCAGGAACGAGCTCCTGTCGTTACTGTCATGGGGCACGTCGATCACGGGAAGACTTCCCTGCTCGACGCGATTCGCAAGACCAAGGTGGCAGCGGGCGAGGCCGGAGGAATCACGCAGCACATTGGTGCTTATCACGTCAACGTTAACGGCCGACGAATCGTATTCCTCGACACCCCCGGGCATGAGGCCTTTACCATGATGCGCGCCCGCGGCGCCCGGGCTACTGACATCGTTGTATTGGTGGTGGCGGCGGATGACGGTGTCATGCCCCAGACTGTCGAAGCTATCAACCATGCACGCGCGGCCAAAGTACCGATCCTTGTTGCTATCAATAAGATCGACAAGCCGGGCGCAGATCCCCAGCGAGTCAAGCAGGATCTGACCAAGTACGATCTGGTGGCGGAGGAATGGGGTGGAGACGTCGTAATGGTCGAGGTTTCGGCCAAGGAGCACACCAACCTGGACCTGCTCCTTGAAATGATCCTCTTGTCGGCCGACCTGCTCGAATTGCGAGCCAATCCTCGTCGGCCGGCCACTGGAGTTATTCTCGAAGCACGGCTCGACAAAGGACGTGGTGCAGTCGCTACGGTGCTGGTGCAAAACGGGACCTTAAAGGTCGGTGATTCCTTCATCGCAGGCGCCGCTTATGGAAAAATCCGCGCCATGTTCGATGATCGAGGCTCTCCCGTCGTTGAGGCAGGCCCCAGCAGTGCTGTGGAGATTCTCGGACTTCAGAACCTGCCCCAGGCCGGAGACTCGTTCCAGGTGATGGATGATACGACCAAGGCACGCCAGATCGGGGAGTATCGCCAGACGAAATTGCGCGAAAAGGAGATGGCCAAGTCTTCCCGCGTGAGTCTTGAAGATCTGTATGCGCAACTGCAATCGGGCGAGGTCAAGGAACTTCCCATCGTGCTTAAGGCTGACGCGCAAGGTTCTGTGGAAGTCCTCACGGATACCCTTCAGAAACTGAGTACGGAAAAAGTTCGCGTTCGTACTATCCACAGCGGTGTCGGCGCAATCTCCGAATCCGACGTTCTGCTCGCCTCGGCCACCAACGCGATCGTGATTGGATTCAATGTCCGACCCGAACAGAACGCCGAAGCAGCTGCCGAGCACGAAGGTGTCGAAATTCGCCTCTATACCGTGATCTACGACATAGCTAACGAAATTAAGCAGGCGATGATCGGGCTTTTGGAACCGACAGTCAAGGAAAGCTACCAGGGCAGAGCCGAAGTGCGTCAGACCTTCCGAGTGCCCAAGCAAGGAACCGTGGCCGGCAGCTATGTCCTGGATGGAATGGTCACTCGCAATTCGGAAATCAGGCTGTTGCGGGACAACGTCGTGATCTACGAGGGCCGCATCGCGTCGTTGCGTCGGTTCAAGGAAGATGTGAACCAAGTGAAGGCTGGTTACGAGTGCGGTATTGCCATTGCGAACTTTAACGACATTAAAGTCAACGACATTATTGAGGCTTTCGTTAAGGAGAGAGTCGAGCCACAGTTGGCGTGAAGAACTCGATGATGGGGAATTAAGCCATGCCCGAACCAACTCGGTCTTCGGGCCTCTCAATTCCTCCTTTATCATACCTGAACCGCGGTTATGCCCATTGTCTTCTGTTCCTTGGAGATTCATCTTCCGTACAGCCACTCCCTAAAGGACAAACGGAATGTGCTCCGGCGAACGGCTGATCGGCTTCGTGCTCGCCACAACTTCTCGGTATCTGAGATCGATCACCAGGAGCTTTGGCAAAGGGGCAGGTTGGGAGCGGTCTCCATTGGCCCAGATGCCAAGCGGCTTGAAGAACTGGCGGAAAGCCTCATTCGCGAGGCGGAGAACATCCTGGGTCCGGATCTGATCAGCTATAACATCGAACTGTTCGACTACGATTAAGCCGTTACATGCAGGAAATCATTGACTACATAAAGGGTTGCCGACAGTTCGCGATTACCTCACACTCGCGGCCCGACGGCGATTCCCTGGGGTC